>Ga0180431_10006855_pt1 | contig 13441 bp, 12 predicted proteins | sample SS_ome_11_FD_132459 | JGI IMG/M metagenome (GOLD analysis project Ga0180431, IMG submission 132459) | Hypersaline lake sediment archaeal communities from the Salton Sea, California, USA - SS_1_MS_1 metaG | ecosystem: Environmental > Aquatic > Non-marine Saline and Alkaline > Hypersaline >... | reverse complement strand
TTTTTTAAAAAATCCGGCCCATAAAATAAAATTTACATCCATTGTCCATTGACGGAGTCCGCCATAAGTTTGATGCTCCCTTTAAATAGTTACGGTAAGCCCTCGGCGCTTTTAGCATGCTATGACGGCTCCTGAAGCAAGCCCATCTCCCAATAAAGAAAGCATACCAGCGGTCACAGATATAAATAGTGAGTTTGAAGAATATTTTTACAATTAAAATGATTTATTTTCCGGTTTTTCTTCCTTTCCACCCAAATAGAATGCCTGATATCCCAAAGATAATAGAGACACCCATGACGGCTTTTTCACATCGGGTAAGGAAGCCTGGTCGTGAATTTCCGGTTTCCCGGTTCGCCTGCATTGCCATAGCCTCGTCAACCGGGACATGGACTTCCAACCGATGCCCCATCTCGTCATCGACCACTACCTTCCAGTCACCGCAGACATCGGGAGAGAAACAGAACCTTCCGTTTCTGTCCGTCCTTCCGGACTGAAATTTTAAGTTCGCATCCGGCGCTGAAACGGTTACCCTGGCATAATCCATGGCCTCACCCGTGTCATACATGGCGCTGACAACAATTCCTCCGGTGTCTATTTTGCTCGTCACACCATGGGCATAAAGTCGTGAGGGTAACATAAAAGCCATTATTAAAAAAAAGAATGTCAAATTGTTATATTTCATGATTTTTCCTTGGCTTGCTAAAATAGAAATAAACCAAAAGACCTAAACCGATTGTGCCCATTCCAAACAAGGATGTAGTGGGTTTATTCTTAATGGAAAAATAAATAATCCAGAGATTTCCCAGGATAAACAGCAGCGGGGTTACCGGGTAACCGAACGTCTTGTAGCTTCTATCAACAGAAGTTTGGGTTTTCCTCAAGACCATCATTCCTACCACGGTGAGCATGGCACACAATGAAAGTGTAAAACCGATGTATATCAGCAGCTTTTCAAAAGAGGCGGTGATAACCATGAGTATGGCGATGCCTGCCTGTAAGAAAATGGAATAGGCCGGCGTCCTGCGAAGACTGTTCACCTTGCCGAAAAGCTCAAAAAAGACGCCGTCTTTTGCCATGGCATAATAGACTCGCGGCCCTGTCATAATCATGGCGCTTAAAACAGAAAGAAGTGCGATGGTAATGCCGCCGCTGAAATATCTGCTCAGATGTCCGCCAAACAAAAAGACTGCGGATTTTGCACCCACTTCAAGTACTCCGCTCATCTCCTTTGTGTGAAGTGCATAGATGTATACGACATTTAAGAGCAGGTAGAGACACATGACCAGAAATGTGCCAATAAAAAGGGCCAGTGGGATGTTTCTGCTCGGCCTCTTGATCTCACCTCCCAGGTAGGCGGCGGCATTCCAGCCACTGTAGGCAAATGAAACAAATATGAGAGAGACCGCGAAATTGCCCTGAAAAAGAGCGCCCATATCAAAATCGCAAGGGAAATGGCCTATTGAACCGTTGCCCCAGCACAGGCCAATGACAATAAAAGCCGCGATGAGTCCGATCTTAAACAGCGTCAATGCATTCTGAACCCGGGTTCCCATCAGCAGGCTGTGATAGTGGATCAGGGAAAATACCATGATGATCGCAATGGCCAAAAGACCCTTTGATGAAAGAGTAACAATGGCGACGCCGAAAAATGCAAGTGTCAGTTCAGGGCCATCGGGAAGGGAAAAGGTTCGATAAAAATAAGTGGCAAATGCAATGGCCGCCGCGGCAATGGGTGCGGAAAATCCAACGATCAGGGAGATCCAGCCGGAAAGAAAGCCCATGCACTTTCCGAAGCTCTCTCTCAAAAATACATATTCCCCTCCGGCCTTGGGGAACATGGCGCCCAGTTCTCCATAGCAGAGCGCCCCGCAAAGGGCAAAGACACCTCCCACAAGCCAGCAGATCAGCATGGCTTGAGGATTTCCAAGCTCCTGAATGATAAAACCGGAAGTGGTGAATATTCCGGTCCCCACCATGTTGGCAACCACCAGGACCGTTATTGAAAAAAGACCGATCTCTCTTTTAAGTTCGTGGTTATTCAGATTGTTTTTCAGTGTACTTTTCCTTTTGGTAAAACCCGATGGTTAAAGACGTACGATAAAGATAATTATCGCATTCATCCTTATGAGGGTAGGGAACCTCATGAGTTGTCGTAAACATCCATGGCCCGCCGGACGTCAGCTTGATGCGAACAATGCCTTCAGAATTACTTTCTGATTCCTGAGCCCAAGAATGTTTCTTGTCTGTGGCACAATCCCTGCAAAATGCCTTGAGCGTTGTTCCTGCAAGAGGTTTTCCTTGAAAGCTGATCCGTAAGGGCAACATATCCCCGGTTTGTAAATCGGCCGGGTCTTTCAATGCCCGGATTTCCAGGATTTTGTCTGTTTTTGGAGAAGGAAAATCGTTTTTTTCTCCCACGGTGACAGCGGCTAAGGCGGTCATACGAAAGGCAAAACAGGACACAACATCATTCAGATTTTTTTTGTTTCCCAATTTTCGGCCGTCTGTGGTCTTGGACACAAAACCGGACTTAAGCACGGCGACAATCATATATGTGCCTTGGGCTTTGGGTGTAAATTTATAAAATGCGGGGAAAATTTGTTCTATATCCGTTTCCCGTCCGTCAGGGCTCACCGCATAAACTCTTTCAAGCCGGCCCTTTTTCATGAGTTCGTCGCGAGGATACTTGTGTCCGAATCCGATTTCGAGCCATATGGTTTCTCCGGCTTGGGGAGCATACTTGTTTGCGTTGAGCCATAATACATGCGCCTGTGCAAAAGAAGTAATCCCGGTGAGCATTACCCCGATGGTGATGACAACAATAGGTCTTTTCATTTTTTTGTTCCTCCGTCATATCGTTTGGTTAAAAAATCTCCAACATAGATTAGATGTTCGAATGGAAGTTTTTCTCCCTTTGTCTGTTCTACAATCGTATTAAGGGTGCCATAGGTAATATTTTCCCTGTCCTTGTAGCCCGCATATCGAACGATGGCTATGGGGGTGTTGGGCGGATAATTTTTTACGAGCTTTTCCACCACCTTTTCCAACTCAAGGAACATGGTAAAAAAAGTCATGGTTGCCTGGTGCCGGGAAAGTTTTTCAATACTGTCCGGACCGTCGTAATCCTCACGTCCAAAAGAGGCCGTAAGAATGACCGAATGCGCCTTATTTCCTGAGGTTACCCCTTTGCGCAAGGCCGCATTGGCAGAGTTAAAGCAGCTGATGCCGGGGACGACTTCAGGGTCGAGATCCTCAAATGCTTCCAAGTACCACATGTTCGGGCCGTATATTGTGGGATCGCCGCTGTCGAGGACCGATACGACCTTGCCTTGCTTTACGGCATTCCGGATGATTCTTGTGATCTCATTGAGTTGCTTGATTTTTTCTTTATAGTTAAATCGTTTATTCTTTTTTGCTTGTTCCGGCTTCTTTCCATATATGGCAAAGAGTCCGAATCCGGGATCATGGATCTCCTTATCATGCAAAAGAATAGGAAACTTATCCCGTATTCTATTACTGCAAAAAATAATCTCTGAATCCTTAATGGTATTCATTGCGCGCAGGGTGATGTTGTCGGGATCGCCATTGCCCACGCCCACCAGAAATAGGTGTGTCTTGGCAGCCCTTTGTGCGCCGGCGTTTTCCGCCAAGCCATGCATCAAAATCAACAGCAAAACCGCCACCATGCCCACATAGATATTTTTTTCGGTTATAAAGCGAATCATGAAAACCTCCTTCTTGGAACCTCATTTTCTTTGGTTCAGGGTGTTAGAATCAAAATTTAAGCTGGATGCCTCCGTAAAAGACCCGATCCGGCATGGGATATTCGTAAGTTTCTTCGTATTCTTCATCCAATATGTTTTCGCACCCCACATACACGTATCCCTGGTCCTTTATAAAAGGGTACTTAATCATTGCGTTGAGCAGGGTGTAGCTTCCCATTTCCCCAGTTTCCGGTCCGGTGGCCTCGCCCAAAGGTACCTCTCTGGAATCCACCCATTTCAAGGTGAGCTTGGCAAGCGCACCGTCATCTCTCTGGTATTTGATGCCCACATTAAATTTATGATCGGGCAGTTCGCTGATTTCATCGGAAAGGTTGCTTTTGTCCAGTATATCTCCCTCCTTATCGCTGCTCTGATAAGTATAATTGGCAAATGCCCAGACGTTTTTGCAGATTTTGGAGGTAATATCCACTTCCAGGCCGCTTAGCTCCACATTGTCGATGTTGTATACTACGCGACTGGGCTTGTAACCGAAAATCCACCTGAGATAATCATCAACATCATAGTAATAAAGTTTTACCGAAAAGCTCGTATTCCTGATCCCCTTGTAAGTTCCTCCGATTTCGTATTGCATGGCGTCTTCAAAGGTCAGGTCTTTTCTGTCAGCTGGTTGATATCCATTATAATACCAGTAGTACTTGGGTAGGGTCGGAAAGTTCACGGCTCTGGCGACCGTAACAAAGGTTTCAACATCAGATGTCGGAGAATAGAAAAGACCGAACTTGGGAGAAACGGGCGTTTCTTCAACCACCTCGCAATCATCTTCATTGTCACCCTTGTAGTCATCGACGCGAAGACCCAGATAAATATCCAGATTTGAGAGTACGGACCAGAGGTCTTGAACAAATCCTGAGTTTATCTTGGAGAGTTCATGTCTGTCATCTGAATTTTCAAAGGTTCCGCCAAGGTATGTGGTATCGACATATTTATAAGTGGTCCCTCCATAACCCAGGTAATTGCTCTCCACACCGGCCTTCAGGGCATGACTTGACACTGATTTTCTCCCTTTAAGACTCCAGCCCCAGGAGTAATCCGACGGACACTCCCGTTGCAGGGCCAGATCCCCGCTGGCCCGTTCATAAATATAATCCGTTCGATCCTCGTCGTTCAGGTAAGACCTGGCCTCCCAGGCAATACCTAAAAGGCTCTTTTCTATGATAAGGTCCCACTCGTATCTTTCCTTCCAGTAATAACTCTCGTCGCCATGCGTGGTTCCCTCCAGCCAGCGAATTCCAGGTCCAACGAGCCGGTCTCCTTCACTTTCCGGATAGTCGTTATCGTAATAGGGAGAACTTTTGCTGTTTTCAACGACCATTCCGTATTCTCCCTCATTAAACCGCATTCCCAACTTGATCTTGCCCTGGTCGGGAAAATAGTAGGACAGATAGACGGAAGCGTCCTTTCTCTCCATGTCATTATTGCGCAGATAGCCGTCGCTTTCTCGGTAACCGCCCCCTGCCACGAATCCCAAGTGGCCCTTCCGTTTTGAAATCAGAAACTGAGTGTCGTAAGTATCATATTCTTTGACCCCAACACCAAATGTGGCTTCCAGTTCTTCCGTGGGTTCTTTTGGGACGATATTGATGACACCGCCCAAGGTATTGCCATATTCGGCCAAATAAGCGCCCTTTGTCACTTCAATAGTTTCCACATCTTGAAGAGACAGCATGCTCCAGTCAACATAATAGCCGCCGCGAACGCCTGCGCCGTTCAGGGGCCTGCCGTCAATGTTTACGATGTACTGATCTTCGGCCAGCCCGCGTATTTTGACCATTGAACTATTGGGGGTTCCCAGACTCTGTCGGGTGATATCCATACCGGACTGAGAATCCAAAACGTCTACCGCCGTCGCACCTACCTGATAGGTAGACTCGGAAACGGGAACATCAATTTTCAGGTTATCCTCTGTTCCGGGAGCGGTGACCTGAATTTCTCCTACATAATGGACCTTTTTGTCCTCATTTTTATCTTCTGAAAATACTGATGGGGGAAAAATCAGAATATGCATTCCAATCAAGATAATAATCATTCCAATCCATTTCATTGATACATTCCTTTTCCATTCATTTAACAGCAACAAAATCCTTTGGAATGCGGATTTGAAATTCGTTACGTTAGTTCAAACACTATGGTGATTTCCACATGCAAGGGCCCTTTGAAAAGATTCACCGGCGGCTTTGGAAACGGGGCCGCAGACTTTACTGCATTCATTGCCGCCGTGTTCAATGAGCCATGCCTTGCTCCCTTGACGATCTTCACGGAGGACACCTGGCCGTCCTGCGTAATTACGAACCGGATTTTTGCCCGGCCTTCCATATGTCTTGCCCGGGCAGAATCCGGATATCTTTTGCAGCTTTCTATTTTTAGCCTTATCATTTCGTAATAGTCGTTGGATGTTACAAAGGGTGTTTCGCCCTCGGGGTTCCAGTCGGCGATACTGAGTCCCACGGTGCCGGGCATATCCGGTGTGCTGATGTCTTCCATAAGCGTATTTGTAAAACGAGTATCCACGGGTTCAATGTTCAGTTTGGGAATATACTGTTTTTGAATTTTTACCTTTTCCACCTCTGTAACTTTTGGATTCTTGAGCCGCATTCTGGGCCTGGGGATGCTTCTGGCATAGGGTTTTGAAACATCCTGCAGCGTCAATTCAATATAGGACACCGCGTGAGATCGGTATATTCCCGAAACATGTATGAATACCAGCGTATGAATGCCCAAGGAAACGCAGATCAGGGCCTGAAGCAGACGGTTGGATTTTATTTTTTTTTCAGCCACGGATTTCCTGCCTGATTAAAAGTCCTTTTCTGTGGCAAGACATAGCCTGCCTGCGCCGGCGGCCTTTGCCACATCCATAACCTTGACCGCCTTATTGAGGATGACCCCTCTGTCCGCCCGGACAACCACCAGCTTATCTCTCCTGCCGCCAATCATTTCTTTGAGTGTCTTAAACAGTTCGCCGGTAGAGATCTCCCTGTTGCTCAGATACGATCTTCCGTCTCGATCTACATAAACCGTAATGGTTTCCTCTGTCTGTGGCTTTGAGGCATTGGCCTGGGGCAGCTTGATCTTGATGCCCTCATCCACCATAAAATTCGTGGTCAAGAGGAAATAGATCAAAAGGAGAAATACAATATCGATAAGTGCGGTAAGCGGTGCCTGAATCTGATATCGAGGCCTTTTTTTACGGTGTACCAGCATAACCTGCTCCTTAACCTCCGTTTCTGATGTTTGATATGGCCTTAAGAAAAGTGACAGAACCGTCTTGAAGCCATGCCTCGTATTTATCCACGCGGGACAAGAGATAGCTATGGGCCACCATGGTGGGCAAAGCGACCGAGAGGCCCAGTGCCGTGGTCATCATCGCTTCCCAGATGCCGCCGGCCAGCACCGCCGCATTCACCTTGCCGCCCATTTCCTGGATGACCATAAAGGCCTTGATCATGCCGATGACCGTGCCCAACAGACCCAACAGGGGCGTAATGTTTCCGATGGTGGCCAGGGCCTGGAGGTAACGGGAAAGACCCCGCACCTCTTCTTCCGAGGCATGTACAATGACCGTCTCAAGGGTTTCCCTGTCATGATCCTTGACCTCCAGGGCCTGGGAGAGCACCCGTCCCATGGGCGAATTGCTTTTCTTTGCAAGCTCATGGGCTTTTTGGTCTTGTTTGTTTTTCAATCTATCCACGATCTTTTTTTCCAGACCACGGCCCCGGTTTCTCATGCGGGTAAACCGAACGACCCGTTCCAGAAAAATAGCCAACGCCATCACAGAACAAAACAGAATGGGAATGACGAGCACGCCGCCTTTTGATAAAAACTCAAACATATTACTCCTCCCTACACTCCTTGCCTATCAGTTTCTCAACATCAGGTTTTCCGTCAAAATCCAGATCCTTTTGGCGTTTGATCAGGGCTTCGGATTTATCGTACGCTTCCCAAAGATCCGGTCTGCCGTCTTTGTTGGTATCCTCTTCAACAGAGATCAAACGACCCTGCCTATAGAAATACCAGGTATCAACTTGGTTGTCGCCATCACCGTCCATTTCCGCTCGAATCACATTTTCCGAATCATCGTAAAACCACGCAATATTCAATCGCCCGGTATTTCCCTTGTCTTCCTCGCTTTTAAACAGCTTACCGTTCTTAGTGTAATGTTCTCTCAGATCCGGCCGGTTATCCCCGTTTTCATCCACCTCTTTTAGCCGAAGCACTCCGTTTTTATAGTAAAACCGGGCCTCGGGTTTTCCATTCCTATCTGTATCCTGCTCCATCACCAGGGGCCAGTTGGGGCGGTTAAACCACTGGGTGGTTTCAAAATATTGGTCATGATCCCCGTCTTTGATCAATTTTTCCTTAGAACCGTTTCTGTAAAAGACTTTAACGTCTATTTTGCGGTTTCCGTCTTCATCTTTTTCGAGCCTCGCGATTTGACCGTTCCGGTAAAACTGCCAGGTATCGATTTTGCCGTTATGGTTTGTGTCGCTTTCAACCCTTTCCTTTTCCTCTTTGGCATTGAAAAAAATCTTGACGTCCGCATTCCCGTCACTGTTCTGATCCTGAGTTTGAAGATGTTTTATTCCATTTTTAAAAATTGTAAAAACATCAAACTTGCCGTCCAGATTAGTATCTTTTTTCTGGTCCACGGGCAGGGCATCCTTAAAAACGGTGACGGAATCAATTCTTCCATCAAAGTCCGCATCTTTTTGCTGCCTTACAATTTCACCCTGCTGATAACATCGAAAGGTCTCCATTTCTCCATTCTGATCAAGGTCGTGATGACTTTTTTCAGGAAACCCTTGTGCGTCATATAAGACGATTCTTTCAAGACGGCCGTCACCATCTGCGTCCTCCTTTCGTTCAACCGGTTTATTATTAGTATACTTCTGCCATATGTTCACACGTCCGTCGGCGTCCGTATCCCGGGTGGAAGAGGAAATCGCCCCTTTGTTGAAATAATAAACGGTGTCGAATTTGCCGTCCTCTGAAGAATCCTTTTTCATCAAACGGGGGGTTTGGTTTTTATCAAACCAGGTCGTTTGATACACTTTTTGGGCGGCGTTAATCCTTTCCTGCCGGACCCTTTTCCCCTCCTCAAAATAATCAAAACAGTCCATCTGTTGGTTAAAATCCGTATCTCTTTCAATTCTAACCAGTGTTTCATCCGTGTAAAATTGGAATCGGTCCATGATACCGTCTTGGTTACCGTCTATTTCAAGCCTTGATATCTTGCCCCCGGCGTCAAAACAGGCGACCTGGTCTATCTTCCCATCGTTATCAAGATCCTTTTCAACCCGTTTTTCTTTTGCAGACGCAAACGAGCCGGGGACAAGTAATAGAATCAAGATTGTGATGACAAAATATTTCATAGTTCCAAAACTAAAAAAGCCAAGAACGCATGACTGGATTTCGATCCAATCCTACCTTCTTGGCTTGTTATACGGCTTAAAATATTTAATAGAATTTTTTACAACAAACGCAATTTCTTATTGCGTGTTAGCGAATCGTATCTAAATATTAAAAGTTATTCTCGGTTGTCAAGGAATTTCTCCGGTCTGCCGAAAATCTCATTTTGTGAGGTTCAAAAGACTCCCCTTTCCGCCGAAATGCTTGACAAGTGCTTGTCGTATAGATCGTTCATTGAGACTTTGGAAAGAAATTAACCCTGCCGCATCAAATGACATGCACAGAAAAATGTGCATGATGCACATTTTTCTGTGCATTTATTCATCCCGTCGGCGATCTATAATTTTCAACACGTTACAGGCGATATCTCATAACCCATTATTAAATAATGATATTTATCACTTTAAACGCGCCAAACAGAATTTGGCATACATATTGAATAGAGTTCATGTAAAATTCTAAATTAAATAAATACAGGCAGCAAGGGGAAACAATTTCAAATTATAGAAACTTTAATCTTACCATATTGAAAAACACCCATGCCAATAACATCAAAAGTTGATAAAATAAAAAATTTGACCATCTTTTATCTAACCGGAGAGCTGACCATAGATGAAATCCTCGGGGCTCTAAAATCGTTTTGGGAAGCTCGCGAGTTGACGTTAAACACATTGTGGGATGCACGGAATGCTATAGTGACAAATCTTAGATCTTCGGAACTGGAGAGCATTACGGGGTTGCTTGGCCAATACAGAAATCGATTTGAAGAACGAAAAAACGGTAAAGCAGCGATTGCGGCACCAACAGATCTTCAATACGGTTTATCGAGAATTTTGGGAACATTCTATGAAAGAGAAGACGTTCCAATTAAGCTCCATCCGTTTCGTACAATGGAAGAGGCAGTCCAATGGCTCGGTTATCGTGTCGATTTGCCTGAATTGAAAACAGGTAGTTAATGATATCAAAATAACGGTTACAGTCCATATATTGCAAGATCGCATAGATTTGGGAAGCGTAATCTTTGTCCGATACTTTCAATATATCCCGCAATCCTTATTGCCCTCCTTAAAACGCCTCATAAAATCTGGAATCATTCATGATTTCCAACTTTTAATCCGCAATATAAGACCCTCATCCCTTAGAGAAAATCTGTATTGAGTCAGCGTGTTACAACTACTTTCCCATAGTGCATTTTGAATTGATAAAGGTATTGTTACGATAATCTTGTAAGTCTTGGAGTTAAAGCAAAAGGGCATAAGCATTTGATTTCGGCTCAGCGTAGCGACGGCGTGTTTCTCTTGGAAACCGACTGACTGTTTGAAGGGCTTTAGCACGCGTTAGCCCGAGCCGAATGAAATTTTGATTTAAAATATCACTAGGATAATTTGGCGACGAATTGTTCTTAATAACTCTGGCACGGCTCGGGATTACGGGTGCTTAAACACAAGTTTCAGTCGGTTGGAAAGAGATATTCGCCGTCGTGAAGCGTTCTTTCTGTATTAGAATCCAAATCCACTTACCTTGTTAGTGCAAAACCCTGTGGTTGACTTTTAATGATGACGATGATTAAATATGAATTGTCAGCCAAGCATCGAGACCTTTTATTCTTAAGCCTTCGGCTTTTTTTTATTGTACCACCGGGGCAAAACCGCAAGTCTTAATATAGATCTAATTCAAAAAAGCAAATTCTTGTCATTATCAATTGATTGAATAAAAAAATGCACCGATATCTGAACAATCAGAGCCATGGGCTCAGCTTGACCGGAAACCGGGCAACGCACTGAAGCACAATCAATAACGACAATGAAAAAACCCGTTATCCAAAAACAGCCCATCAATTTGCGAATGCTTTATGCGCTGACGCCAATTCTACTGGTCGGGATTTATTTTTTTGGATGGCGGATCCTGATACTGGTGGCGGTTTCTTTTGTTTTTTCATTTATCACCGAATGGATTATGGTTTCCCGAAGAAACGGCAAAATTACTTATGCCTGTTTTGTCACCGCGAGTTTATATGGATTGTCGCTTCCGCCCACCACCCCGTTTTGGATTGCGGCGGTGGGTGCCATCGTGGCCATATTGTTCGGCAAAGAAGTTTTCGGCGGATTCGGGAAAAACGTATTTAATCCGGCAATTGTGGGAAGAGCCTTTGTATATGTTTGTTTTCCCATTGAGATAACATCTCAATTTGTACCTGTTTTCCGGGGATTTCCCGGCGGATTTGCCCAATGGAGTTTTGCGGGATTAAACAAGCTCCCGTCTTATCTTCAAGCTGGAGGGATGACCCTGGTTGATGCCGTCAGCGCGGCCACCCCCATGTGGGCGAGACGAGAATATGGCTTTATCACGGATCTGATCAATTTGGCCTCCGGCAATATCGGCGGGGTATTCACCCATGAAGGCAATTACTACGTGCTGACCGCAGGCTCTGCCGGCGAGGTCTGCTCGATAATGATTTTGCTCTCCTGTTTATACCTGTTATACACGAAAACCGCCCAGTACCGTCTGTTTTTGGGTACCATTATCGGCGCCGTTGTCCTGAATGTCATATTGAGATATATTTTGGGTTTATATGATGTTCCTCCGGTTGGGTTTACGGTGTTTTCGGGAGCGTTGCTTTATGCGGCGGCCTTTATGGTGACCGATCCGGTTTCAGCGCCCAACAATAAAACGTCACAGTGGATATACGCCGTTTTTATCGGCATGATGGTTGTTCTGTTTCGATATAAGGCCGTGTTTGCCGGAGGGGTTGCGTTTTCCATTCTTTTGGGGAATATGCTGGCACCTTCGCTGGACCTGTGGATTAAACGATATCAGGCTTACAAAAAACAAAAACAAGGGCCCGAGTCATGAACAAAAAAAGCCCGGCATATATCATCGGTTTTATGATTGTGATTTGCGTGGTGTTCGGCACCGGTGTGTCGGTGGTGCATAACGCCACCCAAGATATGCTGGAAAAAAATAAAAAATTTCATAGAAACCGCATCATATGCCGGGCGTTTTTACTTCCGGTTTCGGAAGACAGTGCAGAAGCTTATGCCGAGGCCCTATCAGAAAATATAGAGATAAAGAGCCTAACGGACGGCGACCGCATCAGAAATGTTTATCGACGAATTGATCCGGAAAATCCGGCCATCGGATTTGATTTCAGCGGTATGGGATTCTGGGATCGCATCAACGGAATTATTGTATTTACGCAGGATCTTGAAAAAATCATAAACATTCAATTTTTTGATCACAAAGAAACACCCGGATTAGGCGCCCGTATTGAGGAAAAATGGTTTACGGATCAATTCAAAGGCGTGCGCATCGCCTGGAACAAAAATGTCTCGGACCGGGTGCTTATCGGACGTGCCACCGGAGCAAAGCCGGATAACCAGGTGGATGCTATTACCGGGGCCACCCAGACCTCCATGGCGCTGAAGCGATTTTTAAATGCCGAGCTTGACCGCATAAGGGCCTTAAAAATTGACTTGACCCATTCGGGATAAAGGGTTCAATGTAAAGAATCCTGGCCAATAAGACCAGGCTTTGGTTTGCCCCTGAAAGGGGTTGTTTTACTTAAAACCGTACAAGTTAAAAGTGTCTAAAGTGATCTAAAGTGCCTAAAGTTATGGAGTCGTTGCGCTCCGCTGATTTTATATAATTAACAGAATTCCTTAACCCTGGCCCAGACCGATCACCCATACGCTATATTCAAAAAGGCAGGTTTGCAATGATGTATAGCCGATATCAATATACATGGACGAGTCGCACCAGGGCGGGCTTTAGCTCACTTTAAACTTTAGTTCACTTCAAACTCTTAGGCTTTTCTTCAGGCAGAGCCGGATAACTCTGACTTGGCCCAGATGACCAGGTTTTCAAGATCAAAATAAATGATGTAAAGATGATTCCATGACAGCCGATTCGAAAAAAATATTTAAACAGGGGATTTTCAGCGACAATCCCATCTATCGACAGGTTCTGGGCATCTGTTCGGCGCTGGCCGTAACCAACCTTTTGGCCAACACGTTGTTCATGTGTTTCGGGGTCATTTTCACCACGGCATTTTCCAATCTTACGGTTTCCCTGTTGCGAAAGCACATTCCCCAACGGATCCGAATGATTGTTCAGGTTCTCATTATTGCCAGCTATGTGATGATGGTTGATATCACTATTAATGCAATGGCTCCGGATATCCATCGGTTTATCGGTCCGTATGTGGGATTGATCATTACCAACTGTATTATCATGGGCCGCGCCGAAGCATTTGC
>Ga0180431_10006851_pt1 | contig 13446 bp, 11 predicted proteins | sample SS_ome_11_FD_132459 | JGI IMG/M metagenome (GOLD analysis project Ga0180431, IMG submission 132459) | Hypersaline lake sediment archaeal communities from the Salton Sea, California, USA - SS_1_MS_1 metaG | ecosystem: Environmental > Aquatic > Non-marine Saline and Alkaline > Hypersaline >... | reverse complement strand
TGGCGACCCCGGCAGGATTCGAACCTGCAACCTGCCCCTTAGGAGGGGGCTGCTCTATCCAGTTGAGCCACGGGGCCGATGCCGGGGTTTTCGCCGCTCGCATCCCGCGTTGCAAGCCTTGCGTCCGGAAAGGGCGGCAAAAAGGGGGGCGTTTTGGCCCACCGCCCCCCTTGCCCGCCATCGCCCGGGGAAGAGAGAGACCTGACCGGGCGTGTCGGATTCCGCGCCCTGCGCGGTCGCGCCGGGCCCGTTAGCGGTAACATACGGCCGCTTTCCGGCTTGGACAAGTGAAACTTCGGCGCTAACAATTCGGGACCGGCAAGTGACAGGGGGGAATGCGTGTCCCGTTCAGGACCAGAGGCGCGGCGCGGCGCATTGACGTTGCGCGACGTGTCCGAAGCCTCCGGCGTGTCGGAGATGACGGTGAGCCGGGTGCTGCGAAATCGCGGCGACGTCTCGGAGGCCACGCGCGAAAGGGTGCTGGAAGCCGCGCGGCAGCTTGGCTACGTGCCCAACAAGATCGCCGGGGCGCTGGCCAGCCAGCGCGTCAACCTTGTCGGCGTGATCATCCCCTCGCTGTCCAACCTCGTGTTTCCCGAGGTGATGTCGGGCATTTCCGAAGAGCTGGAGGATACCGGGCTGCAACCCGTCGTCGGGGTGACCAACTATTCCCCCGAACGCGAGGAGGCGGTGCTGTACGAGATGCTGTCATGGCGGCCCTCGGGGGTGATCATCGCGGGTCTGGAACACACGCCCGCCGCCGCCGCCATGCTGGAAAACGCCGGCGTGCCGGTGGTCGAGATCATGGATGTCGACGGGGCCTGCGTGGACAGTTGCGTCGGCATCTCGCACAAGCGCGCGGGGCTGGAGATGGCGCGCGCGATCTTCCGCGCGGGCTACAAGCGGATCGGATTCCTCGGCACCAAGATGCCCGAGGATCACCGCGCCCGGAAACGGATGGACGGGTTCGAGGCCGGCCTGGCCGAGGCCGGGCTGGCCCTGGAGGACCGGGAATTCTATTCCGGCGGCTCGGCGCTGAAGAAGGGCCGGGAGATGACCGAGACGATCCTCGCGCGCAGCCCGGAACTGGATTTCCTGTATTTTTCCAACGACATGATCGGGGCGGGCGGGCTTCTGTGGTGCCTTGAGAACGGCATCGACGTGCCGGGCCGGATGGGGCTTGCCGGGTTCAACGGCGTCGATCTGCTCGAAGGCCTGCCGCGCCGCCTGGCCACGATGGATTCCTGCCGCCGCGAGATCGGCCGCCGCGCCGCCGCGATCGTGGCGGGGCGCAGCCCCACCGGCCTCGTCGGCGGCGAACGCGTGGAACTGACGCCGAAGCTCGACCCCGGCGACACGATCCGGCCGGTGTGACATGGCCGATTACGACCTTCTGCTGGACGCCGAGACACGGGCCTTCATCGCCGAGACCGGCCGCTGGTACCCGCCCGAGTCGGCCGGCTTCAGCATCGAGCGGCAGCGCGCGGTCTATGATGCGCTCTGCACCGCGTTTCACCACGGCCGGCCCGACGGGCTGGCGGTGGCGGACCGGGCGGTGGCCGGGGTGCCCTGCCGGGTTTACGGCGATGCCGGGCCGGCGCAGGTGGTCTATTTCCACGGCGGCGGCTGGGTCGTCGGCGGGCTCGACAGCCATGACGACGTCTGCGCCGAGATCGCCGACCGCACCGGCTTCGGCCTGACGGCGGTGGACTATCGCCTGTCGCCCGAACACAGGCACCCCGCGGCCTTCGACGACGCGATGGCGGTCACCCGCGCGGTTGCCGCCGGGGGCGGGCCCGTGGTTCTGGCCGGCGACAGCGCGGGCGGCAACATCGCCGCCGCGGTGGCGCAGGCGTTGCGCGGGCAGGGCCTGCCGATCGCCGGGATGGTGCTGATCTACCCGGGCCTTGGCGGCGACCGGGATCGCGGCAGCATGGTCACCCATGCCGAGGCGCCGATGCTGACGGTGGCCGACATGGATTTCTACGCAGCCGCCCGCGCCGCGCCGGGGGCCGATCTGCGCGACGACCCGACGGCCATGCCGCTGGCCGACAGCGATTTCTCCGGTCTGCCGCCGGCGCTGATCGTCACCGCCGAATGCGATCCGTTGTCCGACGACGGGCGCGATTACCGTGACCGGATCGTGGCCGCCGGCGGCAACGCGCTGTGGATCGAAGAGCCGGGGCTGGTGCACGGCTACCTGCGCGCCCGCCACAGCGTCGCGCGCGCGCGCGACAGCTTCGACCGGATCGTGGCGGGGATCGACCGGCTGGGCCGCGGCGCGGGGCTGCGCTGACCGGCCGGGCCGCGCGCCGGGTCAGTCGAGGAACGGCGCGGCCCGCATCGTGTCGGGGATCGGCGCGCCCAGCCGCTTCAGGATCGTCGGCGCCAGTTGCAGCTGTTCGAGCGTGACATCCGGTGCCGGGCCCTTGCCGTCACCGAAGTAGTACAGCGCGAAATCCTGCTGTTCCGGGGACCGGCCGCCATGATGGCCGCGCCCGTCCTGGCCGTGATCGGCGGTGACGATCACCTCGTAGCCCATCGCGCGCCAGCGCGGGATGAACGGGGCCAGCATCTCGTCCATCACCACGCAGGCGTGATCCATTTCCTGGCAGTCGTGGAAGTAGCGATGCCCCATGCTGTCCAGCGTGCAGGTATGCAGGATCCCGTAATCCAGCCCGAACCGGCCGCACAGCATCGTCAGCGTGGCGAACAGATCGACATCCGAGGGCGTCATCTGGTTCACCAGGCCATAGCCCGTCATCGTGTGGAACCGGCCGTGGTTGATCGTTTCGCTGTCCGGTTCGTCGTATTCGATGTCGCGCACAAGGTCGAAGGGCGCGCGGTTGAAGAACTCCGACCAGAACGAATGGGTGACCGCCCCGGTGACGCCGCCGGCCTTGCGCACCTGGCCGAAGACGTCGGGCAACTCGATCCGAAAGACGTTGCCGTTGCCGGTGCAGCCATGCACCTGCGGCGTGACGCCGGAATGGATCGACGCGTAGCAGGAGGCCGAGATCGAGGGCAGCACGGCGCGCATCGCCCATGTCTGCGCCGCGCCCGCATCCACCCAGCCCTCGAGGTTGCCAAACAGCCGCCGCCAGTTCCGCAGCGGCACGCCGTCAAGGATGATCAGGAGAATCTTGCGGTCCATCAGTGGCCCGCGCTTTCCATCTTGCGATGGGCGATCACCTCTTCGAGCCAGCCGATCCGCATTTCCGGCACCGAGGACAGCAGAAGATCGGTGTAGTCGTCGAAGGGCGGCGACAGGACCGACGCTTTCGGCCCGTAGCGCACCACCTCGCCCCGGTACATCACCGCGATGGAATCGGCGATCGCGCGCACCGTGGCAATGTCATGGGTGATGAACAGGTAGGCTACGTTCTTCTGTTCCTGAAGGTTCAGAAGCAGTTTGAGGATGCCGTCCGCCACCAGCGGATCCAGCGCGCTGGTCACCTCGTCGCAGATGATAAGCTTGGGTTCCGCCGCCAGCGCGCGGGCGATGCAGACGCGCTGCTTCTGCCCGCCCGACAGTTCCGCCGGGTAGCGGTCGATGTAGCCCTCGCCCATCTCGATCTGGTCGAGCAGTTCCTGCACCCGCTTGCGTTTCTCCTCGCCCCTGAGACCGAAGTAGAATTCCAGCGGCCGGCCGACGATCGTGCCGACGGTCTGGCGCGGGTTCATCGCCACGTCGGCCATCTGGTAGATCATCTGCAACTCGCGCAGATCGTCCTTGCTGCGCTGCGACAGCGCCGGCGCCAGCGTGCGCCCGGCGAAATGCACCGCGCCCTTGGTGGGCGGCAGAAGCCCGGTGATCGCGCGCGCCAGCGTGGACTTGCCCGACCCGCTTTCGCCGACCACCGCGAGCGTGTGGCCGGGCTGAAGCGAGACGGTGACATCCTTGAGAACGTCGAAATGGGTGCCCCGGTAACGCGCGGTCACGTGGTCGACCGTCAGCACCGGCTCGACCTCTTCGGCCTTTTCCGGATGGTCCATCGACCGCACCGACACCAGCGCCCGGGTATAGTCTTCCCGCGGATGGTTGATGATCTGGTCGACCGGGCCGTATTCGACGGTCTTGCCGTCTTTCAGCACCATGATGTCGTCCGACACCTGCGCGACCACGGCGAGGTCGTGGGTGATGTAGAGCGCGGCAACGCCGGTATCGCGGATCGCCTCCTTGATCGCGGCGAGCACGTCGATCTGGGTGGTGACATCCAGCGCCGTGGTCGGTTCGTCGAAGACCACGAGGTCGGGCTTGGGGCACAGCGCCATCGCCGTCATCGCGCGCTGCAACTGCCCGCCGGAGACCTGGTGCGGATAGCGATGGCCGAAGGTTTCGGGATCGGGCAAGCCAAGCTTGGCGAACAGCGTCACCGCGCGCGCCTCGGCCTCGGCCCGGCCGCAGATACCGTGCCACAGCGAGGTTTCGATCACCTGTTCCATCAGCCGCTTGGACGGGTTGAACGCGGCGGCGGCGGATTGCGCGACATAGGTGACCTCGTGCCCGCGCAGGTCGCGCAGGGCGGCGCCACGCGCCTTGCGGATCTCGCGCCCGTTGAGCAGGATCTCGCCGCCGGTCAGCCGTACGCCGCCGCGGCCGTAGGACATCGCCGACAGGCCGATGGTGGATTTGCCGGCCCCGGATTCGCCGATCAGGCCCAGCACCCTGCCCTTTTCCAGCGCCAGCGAGACGCCGTCGACGATGACGATGTCCTGCGGCCTCTCGCCGGGCGGATAGACCGTCGCCTCGATCCTCAGATCGCGGATCTCCAGAAGCGTGTCAGCCACCGCGGCCCCCCTTCAGGCTGGTCGTGCGGTTCAGAACCCAGTCCGCCACGAGGTTGACCGAGATCGCCAGCGTCGCGATCGCGATCGCCGGATACAGCGCCGCGCCGATGCCGTAGACGATGCCGTCGGCGTTTTCCTTCACCAGCCCGCCCCAGTCCGCCATCGGCGGCTGCACGCCAAGGCCAAGGAACGACAGGGTCGACACGAACAGCACCATGAAGATGAACCGCAGGCCCATTTCCGCCACCAGCGGCGACAGCGCGTTGGGCAGGATCTCGCGGAAGATGATCCAGCCGCGGCCCTCGCCCCTGAGTTTCGCGGCCTCGACATAGTCCATCACGTTGATGTCCACCGCGACCGCGCGCGCCAGGCGGTAGACGCGGGTGCTGTCCAGAAGCCCCATGACGACGATCAGCACCGGCAGCGTCACCGGCATCACCGACAGCACGACAAGCGCGAAGATCAGCGACGGGATCGACATCAGCAGGTCGACGAAGCGCGACAGCAGCTGATCGACCCAGCCGCCGACCACCGCGGCGAGAAACCCCAGCACCGACCCGGTGGTGAACGACAGGATCGTGGCGGCGGTGGCGATGAAGATCGTGGTCCGGCCGCCGTAGATCATCCGGCTCAGCAGGTCGCGGCCCAGGTTGTCGGTGCCCAGCAGGAACTCCGCCGAGGACGGCGCCCAGATGTCGCGGCTGACGACCTCGGCCATGCCGTAGGGCGCGATCCACGGCGCGAAGATCGCCGTGAGGAAGAACAGCGCGGTGAAGAACAGCCCGATCAGGGCGGCGAGCGGTATGCGCATCTCCCCTCCCCTATTTCGGATGCCGCAGGCGCGGGTTCGTCAGGATCGACACGACGTCCGCGACAAGGTTCAGCCCGATGTAGACCGCGGCGAAGATCAGCCCGCAGGCCTGCACCACCGGCACGTCGCGTTTCGAGACGTGGTCGACAAGATACTGCCCCATGCCGGGATAGACGAAGACCACCTCGATCACCACGACCCCGACAACGAGATAGGCGAGGTTCAGCATCACGACGTTGACGATCGGCGCGATCGAATTCGGGAAGGCGTGCCGGCGAATGATCGTGAACAGCGTCAGCCCCTTCAGCTCGGCCGTCTCGATATAGGCCGACTGCATGACGTTCAGGATCGCCGCGCGGGTCATCCGCATCATGTGCGCCAGAACCACCAGCGTCAGCACGGCGACCGGCAGCGCGATGGCGTAAAGCTTTTCGCCCAGCGTCATCGAATCGTTGATCGTGGCGACCGAGACGCCCCAGCGCAGCTTGACCGCCACGAAGAAGATCATCACGTAGGCGATGACGAACTCCGGCACCGAGATCGAGGCGAGCGTGACGCCTGAGATCAGCTTGTCGGGCCAGCGGTCGCGGTAGCGCACCGCCAGCAGGCCGAGGAAAATCGCCAGCGGGACCGAGATGACGGCCGCCCAGAAGGCGAGGAACAGGGTGTTGCCCAGCCGCGCGCCGATCTGCGTCGCGATGTCCTGGCCGGAGGTCAGCGCGGTGCCCAGATCGCCCTGAAGCACCCCGAAGAGCCAGGCGAAATAGCGCGTCACCGCCGGTTCGTTCAGGCCCAGGTCACGGCGCAGGTTCGCCAGCGCCTCGGGCGTGGCCGACTGGCCGAGGATCGATTGCGCCACGTCCCCGGGCAGGATGATCGTGCCGACGAAGATCAGGATCGAGACGAGAAAGAGCAAGAGCAGGCCCAGCGCGATGCGCTGGGCCAGGAGTTTGACGACAGGCGACACGCCTCAGGCCACCCACATCTTCATCGGCGCGTAGAAGTTCATCAGGCCGAAGCCCTTCTGCCCGTCCTGCCAGCCGGCGATCCGGTCGCTCGTGGCATCGAGGAAGTCGTTGAACATCGGGCAGATCAACCCGCCTTCGTTGTGCAGGATGGTGCCCATGTCGGCATACATCTGCTTGCGCTTGGCGGCGTCGAGTTCGGCCCGCGCGGCGATCAGGATCTGGTCGAACTGCTCGTTGAAGAACCGCGTGTCGTTCCAGTCCGCCGTCGAAAGATAGGCGGTGGTGTACATCTGGTCCTGCGTCGGGCGGCCGCCCCAGTAGCTGGTGCAGAACGGCTGCGCGTTCCAGACTTCCGACCAGTAGCCGTCGTTCGGTTCGCGCTTGATCTCGAGGTTGATCCCCGCCGCGGCGCAGGATTGCTGGAACAGCGCCGAGGCATCCGGCGCGCCCGGAAACGAGTTTTCCGAGGTGCGCAGCAGGATCGGCCCGTCGTGGCCCGACTTCTGCATGTGGAACCTGGCCTTGTCCGGGTCGTAGCTGCGCTGTTCGATCTCGGTGAACATCGGGTAGGAGGCGTTGATCGGCGTGTCGTTGCCGATCGATCCGTAGCCGAACAGGATCTTCTCGACCATTTCCTCGCGGTTGATCGCGTATTTCAGCGCCAGTCGCACATCGTTGTTGTCGAACGGGGCGGTGTTGCAATGCATGATGAACACGTAATGCCCCGGCCCGCTGGTCTTGTGGACGGTGATCCCCGGTGCGCGGCCGACCAGACCGGCGGTGCGCGGGGGAACCCGGTCGATCATGTCCACCTGGCCGGACTGCAAGGCGGCAACGCGGGCGGTATTGTCGTTGATGACCAGAAGCTCCAGCGTGTCGGCATTGCCCAGATCGCCCCAGTAATTGGGGTTCTTCTCGGCCACGAAGCGCACGCCCATATCGACGTCCTTCATGACATAGGGCCCGGTGCCGATCGCCCCGGCCGGATCGTCGGCACCACCGTTCGGTTGAACCAGCAGGTGATAATCGGCCATCAGGTAGGGCAGGTCGGCATTCGGGCTCTCGAGTTCGACGATGAACTTGTCACCCTCGGCGCGCATGCTTTCGATGCCGCGCATGATGCCCAGCGCGCCCGACTTGGTATCCTCGCCGGAATGGCGCTCCATCGTCTTGAGCACGTCTTCGGCGGTCATTGTCTGGCCGTTCGAGAACTCCACGCCCTGGCGAATCCGGAAGGTCCAGACGCGGGCATCGGCAGAGGCCGAGAATTCCTCGGCAAGCTTGTGTTCCAGCCCGCCGTCGGGGGCCAGTTCGACCAGCGGCTCGCCCCAGAACCGGCTGACCTGGGTGCCGACGGAATTGGTCACCAGCGCCGGATCGAGGCTGTCGGTGGTCGACCCGCCCTGCACGGCCAGGCGGATCGTGCCGCCCTTCTTCGGGCCCTGGGCCCGCGCGGCGGTGGCCAGCATCGTGTTCGCCATCGCGGCGGTCACGCCCAGCGCGCCGGCGCGGCCAAGGAAGGCGCGGCGGCTGTGCTTGCCCTGGACGGTGCGCGCAAGAAGATACTTCAGTTCGTCGTTCATGCGGAGTGCTCCCTGTCGGTTTTCGTTGATTGAATAATCAATAACCCGGCCGGCGCCGGGCAGACAACCTTTCATTGCCGCCGCGGCCGCCCGAAAGGCCGCCCCGGTCGGGGCGGCGCGGGGTGGCCGGGGCAGGCCGCGGCTCAGACGAAATCGCGCGGCAGCGACAGGTTCCATGTCCGGCAGAAGACCCGCTCGCCGTTCTCCCAGGCGTCGAGATCGGCCGAGATCCGGAATTCCTCGGGCGTCGAGGTCAGGACGGTGCGCGCCTCGGTCCGCACGTCCCAGTCGCCGCGCTTCAGGCCGCGGGTCAGCCGGGTCTCGCCGCGCGGCGACCGGAAATCGTCGGCGCGCGAGGAATACCATTCCTGCACCTTGTAGGCGACCTCCAGATCGACTTCTTCCAGGTGCCAGACGCCGCTGTCGTTGATCACTTCCAGGGTGGACAGATCGGCCGCGAGGTCGCGATGCACCAGCCAGTTGTGGTGCTCCGGCGCGATCATCCGGCGCGGCGTCGGCGCCGCGCCCTCGGCCGGGCCGAAGGCGCGCAGGGCCGCGTCGGCGGGCCGCGGCGCGCGCACCGGCAGTTCGATCGCGCTGCCCGCGGCATGCACCGTCAGGCAGGCCGGTTCGGGCGAAGGCCAGGCCAGCGGCCAGTACGAGGTCGACAGCGACAGCCGCAGCCGGTGCCCGGCGGGCAGCGACTGCGCGATGTCGTTCATCTTCACCCGCACGCGGTAGCGCCTGCCGGGCTCCAGCGGCTCGGGATGCTCGCGCGACTCGCGGTGGGTGAGGTTCAGCATGCCGTAGGTCAGCCGCGTCGCCTTGCCGTCCGGCGCGACATCCGAAAGCCGCACCGCCACCATCGCCAGCGGCTTGTCGCTGGCAAGGTCGAGTTCCACCGTCACCATCCCCAGAAGGTCCAGCCCCGCCGCCAGCGGCGCGCTGTCGAAAACCAGTGCGCCGCCATCCTCCTGGCGCTGGTCATGGGCCAGGTCGGGGCCGGCGGCATAGGAACACCACTTGCCCGCGAACAGGCCCACGGTCAGGGGCGACTGGATCGGCATCGCCGCGTCCGGCCCGGCCTCGCCCTCGGGCAGGATCGCGCCGGGCGCCAGCGCATGGCGCCGCACCGTCACGTTCGGCGAGGGCCAGGCCGGCTCGGCCGCCCAGCGGCCGGGCCGCTCGACATAGCTGGGGCTCGGCGGCACGCTGTCCTGCATCCAGACCCGCAGCATCGGATCGTCGGCGACGCCGCGGTCGATCCCCTTCAGCCAATGGTCCCACCAGCGCACGCATTCCTGCAGGAACCCGATGGCCGGGCCCGGCACGCCGATATGGGGATACTTGTGGCTCCACGGCCCGATCAGCCCCTTGCGCGGCACGTCGAGATTGGCCAGCAGCCGGAAGATCGCGTTGGAATAGCCGTCGGCCCAGCCGCCGACGGCGAAGACCGGGCAGCGGATCGCCGAATAATCCTCGCAGACCGACCCGTGCCGCCAGTAGGCATCGCGGCGCTGATGGCGCAGCCAGGTTTCCAGCCACAGCCCGCTGCCCTCCAGCCGATCCATCCACATCCCGCGCCAGCGTTCGCCCACCACCTCCGGATCGGGCGGCATCGAGTTGTAGGAGAACATGACCGAGGCCCAGGACAGGTTGTCGCCCAGAAGGCAGCCGCCCATGTGGTGGATGTCGTCGGCATAGCGGTCGTCGGTGGAACAGGCGGTGATGATCCCGGCCAGCGCCGGGGGTTGCAGCGCCGCGATCTGCAGGCCGTTGAACCCGCCCCAGGATATCCCGATCATCCCGACCTTGCCGGTGCACCAGGGCTGCGCCGCGATCCAGGCGATCACGTCGAGCCCGTCCTGAAGTTCCTGTTCGAGATATTCGTCGCGCAGCACCCCGTCGGAATCGCCGGCGCCGCGCAGATCGACCCGCACGCAGGCATAGCCATGCCCGGCGACGTACGGATGCATGACCGAATCGCGCGGCCGGGTGAAATCGCGCCGCCGGTAGGGGATGTATTCCAGCACCGCCGGCACCGGGTCGGCCTCGGCATCCTCGGGCAGCCAGATCCGCGCGGCCAGCCGCGCACCGTCGCGCATCGGGATCCAGACGGTCTCATGCGCCGCCACACGGCGGGGGAGGTCGTCGCGAACGGCGGGTGCGGTCATGTCTGGCTGTCTCCGGGTCTGGCGGTGCGGATGTCCATCTCGGCGAAGAGACGGGCGAAATCGGCGTGCAGCGCGCGGCGGCTTTGCGCCGCCATGAAGATCGCGCCAAGTTCGTGGCTGTATTCGTCGTAGTGGTGATCCTCGGCCAGCCGCATGCCCTGTGCGACATGCAGCTGGATCTCGGTGCCCGGATAGCGGGCCTCGAGCGCGCGCTGTTCGGCCGGTGTCGGCGCATGGGTCACGATCTCGTCGCCGGAATGGCCGTAAAGCCGCGGCATGAACTTCGCGGCATAGCGGAAGGCGCCGCGCCGGGCGGGATAGTCGGGCCGTTTGCCAAGCGCCACGTCGATCATCACTTCCTTGTGCGGCACGCCCTCGACCTTGTCGAACAGCGGGCTGTGCGATTTCGAGATGCGCGCGTTGATCTCCAGCAGCGCAAGGCTGTCGTCGCCCGACCGGTAGAAGAATTCCATGTTGAACGGCGTGTCGTCCAGCCCGATCTGCGCCAGCACCCGCGCGGCCGAGTCCCGCATCCGCGCCTTCACCGGCTCGGGCAGGGCCGAGGGATATTCGTAGCGTTCAAGGCTCGACCGGTTCGGGCCGCGGATCGAATCGACGATCCCGTAGACGCGGGTTTCGCCTTCGAACACATAGCCTTCCAGCGTGCATTGCCGGCCGGTGGAGATGATCTCCTCGGCGATGCATTGCGCCGCGCCGGCGCGCGCGATCTCGTCGGGCAGATCGGCATGGCCCATCAGCACCTCCAGCGGTTCGGCGAAGCGGTGCAGCCCGGCGCGGATCTCGCGCAGCGCATGATCATAGGACGCGCGGTCCGACACCCGGAACCCCAGCAGCGAGGAATGCGCCGTCACCGGCTTGATCCAGAACGGGTAGGGCAGCGGCGGGTCGCCGGGCCGCGCCGCGACGGGATCGACCAGCGCGAAGCGCGGCACCTGGTCCGGCAGCGCCCGGGCCTGTTCGATCCGGCTCCAGTACTTGTGCTGGCAACGCAGCACGCTTTCAAGGCTCGGCCCGCGCAGGCCAAGCTCGCGCCGCAGGATCGGCAGCATCACGATCGAGGGGAAATCCCAGTAGCCGACGATCGCGTCGACCGGCCCGTCGAAGTCGCGCAGGATGCGCCGCCCCTTGTCGAGCAGCGCCGCCATGTCGAACGTCTTCGCATAGGTGATCTCGCCGCGCTCGTAGAGCGGGTGGAAGACGTAGCGATCGGCCCGTCGCACGTTCTGCAACAGCCGCAGGTTGAACGGGTCGAGCCCGGCGACGAAGATGTTGATCTTGCGCTCACGCGTCATGCCATACCCCTGTCTCGCCGCGTCGCCGCGGCCCCGGTCGCGGCGCAACGCACGGCGCTCAGCGCTCCTCGTCCCAGTCGTCCGCGTTGCGCCGCAACAGCGTGTAGACCTGCAGCGCGCGGCCGGCAAGCGGGCGCTCCAGTTCCCCCATCACGTCGGTTTCCTGGGCCAGATGGGCGGCGACCTCGCTCAACTCGGTCGCCGTCGCGCCGCTGTCGATGATCTCGACGACCATGTGATCGTCGATCTCGCCCAGAAGCCTGCGTACCTCTTCGCTGGTCACGGCCATGTCGGTCTTCTCCCTGATCTGCCTCACGGGGCGGTTTCGATCTCGTTGATCACGTCGTCCACGCCCAGCACGCACCAGGCGTCGGCCTCGGCCATGTCGCGCTCGGCCGCGCTGCGCACCAGCCCGGTCAGCCGCACGGTGCGGTACCGCACGCCGATCCGGATCTGGCCGTCGTCGACATGCGGATCGCGATCCAGCACGATGCGCACCGCCTCCTCGATCCGGATCGGCGCATCCCGTTCCGGCGGCTCCGGGGCAAGCCCGTTGACCACGTCGCGCACCCCCGGCACCCACCAGGCCATCACCCCGGCCAGCCGCTGCGAGACAAGGCCGGGCACCGCGCCGTTGAGGATCACCACGCCCTCGCGCACCTCGATGTCGATCCGGCCGCGCGGATCGTCGGGATCGGCCAGAACCGTCGCGTAGTCGGCGGCGCCGGGCGCCGGCCCGATCGGGGCGGAACGGATCGCGAAGCCCCGGAACGCGGGTTCGGCAAGGAAGAACTTCTGCAGATGGGCGAGGATCTCGGCATCGTTCATCGCCGTGGCCGGGGCCAGCCGCAGCCGGTCGATCACGCCGCGCACCTCGGTGGGTCGCGCCGCGATCTCCAGCGCGCGTTTCTTGGCGGCCACGCTCGCCACCTCGCCGGCCAGCGTGAGCGTGCCGGTGCCGTCCAGCGCCAGCCGGGCCGGCGTGAAACCCGCGCCGATCCGCGGTTCCTGCCGCAGCGCGGCCAGAATTCCGGCCAGGATCTCGTCGTCGCTCATCCCATCCCCCGTATCCAGCCTAAAGTATAGGTCAGACACGGCAGCCCCGCCTTGACACCGCTCAAGCCCCGGCGCGGCCGATGCGCCGGGCTGCGTCAGGCCGGGGCCGGGCCGGGCGCGTCGCCGGTCTCGGCCTCGACCAGCCCGGCGGCCGCCGCCACGGTGTCGGCGACGCGGCCCTCGCTCGACAGCCGGTGCCAGGCCAGCGGGCCGGGATCGCCCTGCAACTGCGCCTCCAGCACCTCGGGCGTCGCGTCCGACGGGCCCTTCGCCCGGCCGCCCACACGGGCCCGCAGGACATCTGGATCGGCGGTCAGCCACAGCCCCGCGCAGGCATGGCCGGCCACCGCCGTTTCGAAGGCCTGCCGCCGCGCCGCGCGGTCGAAGACCGCATGCGCGATCACGCTGGCCCCGGCCTCGGCCAGCCGGCGGGCGCGGCCGCCAAGCTCGGCATAGACCCGGTCGGACAGGTCGGGACGATAGGCCTCGGCCGGCAGGCGGGTCTCGGGCGCGACGCCGAAGATCGCCTTGCGCAACCGGTCGCTTTCGACAAGCCGGGCGCCGGGCGGCGCGCCCACGCGGGGGGCCAGCGCCTCGGCCACCGTGGTCTTGCCGCTGCCCGACAGCCCGCCGATCGCCACCACGCGGGCGGGCGCGTCCGGCAAGAGCGCCTCGGCCAGGTCGAAATAGCCGCGCGCGATGGTCACCTGCCGGTCCCGGTCGTCGCCGGCATCGGCGGCGAAGGTCGCC
>Ga0180431_10006848_pt1 | contig 13451 bp, 21 predicted proteins | sample SS_ome_11_FD_132459 | JGI IMG/M metagenome (GOLD analysis project Ga0180431, IMG submission 132459) | Hypersaline lake sediment archaeal communities from the Salton Sea, California, USA - SS_1_MS_1 metaG | ecosystem: Environmental > Aquatic > Non-marine Saline and Alkaline > Hypersaline >... | reverse complement strand
TGGAGGTAGATCAAAGTGAGTAATTTAACTGCAGGTGAACCATGGCTCACCGTCGAGGATGTGAAGGCTCATGGTAGAGTAACATTTACCGAGGAGAGCCGTAAAGTACCAAAGAACGAGACCGGGTTCAAGGAGGACTCATTCGAGATAGTAGTGAAGCTTCCTAATAACGAGCCCAGAAGTTGGACAATGAACAAGACTTCCCAGCGGGCAGTAGCTCGGAGGCTCGGATTCAACGAGCTAGGATGGAAAGGTCAAAGCGTACCTTTAAAGGTCGTTCCCATGAACATTGCCGGGAAAGAAGTTGAGGCGATCATGGTCGACGAGGACGCATGGACTGAGAAGAAGAAGAAGTAAGCCGACACGGCAGCGCAGCCCAGAGGCGAGTTTTGGCTCACCTCTTTTTCTCGCTTCGCAGCTATTCAAAAGCGCTGCCGCGGCTATTCTTCAACATCGGAGGATTCTAATGGCGGATAAATTATATAATCTACACCTTTATCTGACGCCAGTTCGACTAGGGCCAGGTCTGGGAAGGTTGTCAGAAATTGTTTCCGTATCGGCCACGACTCATAAGCGGAAAATTCAGGAGTCTCCCGGAATAATTGTTCATATAGATCTAGTTGTCCGAAGGCAGAGGGATTGGGACGAAGCTTTGCTTCGATTATCAGAACTTGACCGTCACTTATGACGATCGCGTCAGCCCAACGCAAGAGTACCGAGTACAATCGAGCTTGCTCGTGATTGGGTACAACTCCGAGCCGAACGCGCCTCCATTGGAGGTCGTTTCGGTGTTTATCCCACAAGTACATATTGACTAAGTCACTCTCTTTCAGTACCATCGTTATTATCCTCTAAAAGTGCCGATTTTTCGGCTTTTGATTTCTGGATGATTTTTGCCATCGAATCAACCCAAGCATCCCAAGTCGGGCCTGCTTTGTTGTGCATTTGGTTTGCGTGCTCGCGCTGCAATTCCATAATGCAATTAAGACAAAGCCGCCGGCGGCTGATAGGCGGCTCTTTTGATCCGCATCGCTTGCAAGAAGCACGTCGCAAATTGGTAGGGGGCATAGGCATTTTATTATATGGGGGATGCTCACTTAAATATTAATCGGTCGGGAGATTCGAAAGAGTTATATAGATCGAGTGACAGAATCAATACTACAAATTTTGGAGAGTGATAAAACATGGTTGATACAAAACCGTTAAGTGAAGTACAAGCCAAGTGGGAGGCCGGAATCGGCCGAGCTGGCGCAAACTACAAGACAGGCGTTGCAAACGCTAAGAATGTGATTGAGAAAGCTATCGAAGCAGAACCGCTTTACGCTGCAAAGATGCAAGACGCAATCGCTAGAGGATCTCGAGCCAAAGGACTGGCCAAGGTCACAACTGAACAATGGCGAAGTGCAGCACAAGACAAAGGCGCCGCAAGAATCGGCCCAGGCATGAGCGCTGCAAAAGGCAAGTTTAACCAAGGAATTGGCAAAGTATTGAGCACAATTCAGGGCGTTAGCCTGCCAAGTCGGACAACAGATCCGCTTGCTAATGTCGATAACAGAGTCAAGCCTATCGTCAAAGCACTTGTAGACATGAAGGAGCAATCCTAAAAGTCGGGGTGCTACAATGTCCAAAGAAGATAAGAAGAAGGAAAAACCTACCGAGAATGAACCTTGGCAGGACGAGGGGTGCTAAACATGAATTATCGACACACTAAAATACTGGCGGCTACAACGCTGACCAACGCGACAACCTACACACACGATCTTAACCTTACAGATCCGATTTCGAGAATAACAATTCTTTATAAGGCTCTGAATGGCGACAACACACCTGACGGCCATCCTGCCGCAGGAGTGAGTAAGATCGAGCTCGTGGACGGAAGCGACGTTCTCTATTCTATGAGTGGACGACAATGTCAAGCGACAGACTTCTACGACACGCAGAAAGTCCCGGTTAATGGAATGACCTACGTCAACGCCAACTATATGTGGGCGACATTTAACATTAACTTCGGGCGGTTCTTGTACGATCAGAAGCTCGCCTTGGATCCGAAGAAGTTCAACAACTTGCAGCTGAAAGTCACACATGACTACTCGAATTGTGGATCAAGCTGTTCAGCTTCAACCTTGGCTATTTGGGCTGATGTGTTCCAGGACAAGAAGATCACACCAGTAGGCTTCTTAATGAATAAGGAGCTTTACTCTTACACTTGTGGAGCGCAGAACAGTTACGAGTACATCGACATCCCGCGGGATTATCCGATTAGGAGAATGACTGTTTTTGGTCACTACTTGGCTTATCAGCCTTGGCAGATCGCGCACGATATCAGAATCGACGAGGATAACCTCAAGCAGATCCCGGTCGACGAGGCAACGAGCGACTTGCTGAAAACAGCAGGTGCGATGTACGGTCATTATGAGGAAGGAATCCTCTTGAGTGCTCCTACGAGCAACGATGACTTTTACTGTACGCCAACGTACAACACTTTCGTCGCTCAATGTATGGTCGAGGATGTTGACACAACTGTACACTTAGAAGCGGACAGTTACGGCGGGCAACTGACTGTTGAGGCAGAAGGAGCCGCAGAGTGTAACTTCCTCATTCGAGGACTTGCACCTCATGGCGCAATCCCTATTCCTTTCGGCGCGGACGGTGACATGACTGACTGGTACGATACCAGTAAAGCTGGAAGCGTTCAGCTAAGAATCAGGGCAGGAAGCCTCGGAGCAACAGGAACCGTACAGGTAACCTTGCAGCAGTTGAGAACTTACTAAGCCTACGGGCTTATTTTTACCTTTTTCGGAGGCGAGAATATGGTAGCAGACACTCTTATGAATTGGGAGGCTGACCGAGTTAACGTGGCGTCAACGTCAGTCCCGACACTTATCGCGATCTTACGAGGTGGCGAAAGCATCACGATCAAAAGCCTAGCGACAGCTGGCAGTTATCACTATATCGGCGCGAGTCAGACCGTTAGCACAACCAGACACTATTTAATGGAGAGTGGAGAAACGATCACTTTGAAGCATGACGCGAGCTTCGGGCGGAACTCGGTCATCAAGATTTGGGCGCTTGCAACAACCGCAGGGGATGACATTTGCTACATGAAACTCTTTGATACGATGCCATCTACGGATGGGAGCGGAGCTTAAAAATGGCTTTTACAGGAGGAAGCGGATCGATCTGGGGCAGACTTGCCGCGCTTGCGCGTAGCATTGTTCCTGGAGCGGATAACACTTATGATCTTGGAAGCAGTTCTAAGCGCTGGGCTGGCATCTACGCGGTGCTTGCTGTAATAACTACACTAACGGTTGTCAACATCGCGATGACTGGTAATTTGGACGCTGGCGGTGGAAACATAACTAATATTTCTGAGATTAACGAGATCATATTTGTAGAGCCTGATAACTGGGCGGATTTGCAGGCAAAGTGGGATGGATCTACGGCGGCAAGTACGATTATCATACCAGAAGGTACATATTTGATGAATGAGACCTTGACGCTGACAACTAATCAGAGAGGCATGACAATAAAGTGCGCGTCTAGGTGGCGCACGATTTTCAAAGCAGATACTGGCTTTACTGGTGATTACATGGTGAACGTGACAGGAATAGAGAACGTGATCGAAAATTGTATGTTTAACGCAAATTACTCAGTAAATAATATCTTTTGGGTTGATGGAGGAATGGGAAGCTATAACAATCTTGCATTTAGTAATCAGAACAATAGCGCTGTTATCGTAACTGGAAACAGCTACTACAATACTTGGTATCAGCCGACAAGCTCACAGTTAGCGGATGCAAATGGGAGCATCACCTTCGATTTCTTGCCTACGGCCAATGAAAACATGATTTTCGGAGGTAGAATTGATTCGGACGTGGGTATTAAGATTAATGACAGTCAGCACATAAAGATCATAGGCTTGGCCATCGAACCGGTGAGTACAGCAAATTATAGCGCAGGTGTTGGCATTGAGATTCATGGAGTAGCGAATCTTGAAGATATTGAGATATCTTTTAACCGGTTTGAGAATACCAAGCAGGACATAGTGGTTTATTCTGGTGTGACGAGCGGAGACTTAACGCTGTATGGGAACAGCTATGTTTCAAATAGTGGATATGGAAACTTTAATATTTCAGGCTCGGAAATGATTCCTAACAAGTTCGGGCCGGAACTGTCTCACCCTTACTTGCACGAGGCGAATCGTGGAGGTATGTTAATGTCTTACGATTTTGAGCGATGGAGTACTCACGGCTCAGATTTTTCTGGTGATGGATCAACATTTGAAAACAACTTAACACGAACCAACTGTGTCTGGCAAGAGCGTGGAGGTCGAGACAACGAAAGCGCCTACTATTTTGATGGTGCAAGCGATATATTTGAAGTAGAGCCGACTGTCGGTGCAAATACTTCTGAAATGACTTGGCGAACGATTGTTAGGTTTGATAACAATTACACGGATGCTGGCATGATATTTTCGCAGTACAGAAGCGGAGCTATTGGTTTTGCTCGTGCATCTGCGGATGTTAGAACGCTTGACAATGATAGTAACTGGGGTAAGTTATATTGGAAGCTCTATAATGGAACTGGAACATTGGGGCAGCTGATAACTGAGAATGTGTTTAATGAAACTGGCGTGTGGTACGAGATCGTCGGATCTTGGAACGGTTCACACGCTAAAGCTTATAAAAATGGTGAGTGGCTAGAAACTAATTCATTAACCTTGCAAGGAGGGCTTGGTTCATACATTAATAGGACTCGGTTAGGTAGCGATCCAAGCGATTCAGGTCATTATCTAAACGGTACTATGTCGATGTTTGAAATATACGATTATGCTTTGACTGATGGTGAGATCGCGCACTTGTATGAGGCACGAGTCAAGCCACACAAACCATAAGCAATCATTGGAGGATGATTATAATATGTTAGACGGATGGAAAACTTACATCGTGGGAACTGCGGCAATCTGCTATGCGCTTGGCGGCCTTGTCCTTGGAAAGATAGACGCAAACGCGGCTTTAGAAGTCGTCCTTGCTGCATTTGGTGGCATGGCCCTGCGTAACGGGATTGCGAACCAGTAGGATTTTTAGGAAACTTTATATAATTCTACCGCGTAGAATGAGCTATGCTTCATTCCAAACACATTGAGGTCGCGGCTAATACGACTTCTGCGGATCCGGACGTCACGCACTTTAAGGTTAATAAGGGCGTGATTTACAGGGTTTGGGTTGACTTCCCTTTCGGGTGCGCTCACCTTGTTAAGATGCGGCTTTTTTTGGACGAGCACCCGATCCTACCGGTTGACGCTGACAAGTACATTACTGGGAACGGTCACTTGTTCGTTTACCCGCTTTTCGTGGAGATCACGGAAAGCCCGCAGTATATTAAGGTTTACTGTTGGAATGATGACGATGTTTACTCTCACACGGTACATTTGCAAATACTTGTGATTGATCCTAAGTGGATCGTCCCGGTAGGCAACACTAAAGGACTCACGACAGCTCTTGGGAGCTTGTTTAAGAGCCGTAGGTGAAAGATCATGGCTAGAGGTTACCCAGACGACACCCCGAACGTGGGACGCAATCAAGAAGGAGTATTTTTGCCTCAGAGGATTCTTGCTCCGGTGTGGTTGCATGACGATTTTGAGAGTCCTGTTCTTAAATGGAGGTTTCCAGCCGGAACTGCAGCACTTGACAGCACCGCCGCCACGGCTGCGGCGTTCAGTCAGGTTTATACCGGGAGCAGCTGCTTGAAGTTGACAAGCGCAGCTGGCAACATCGGCAGAGCTCAAAGGTACATTAGCGGCGTGCGATTGGACGCGCGACTCGGCTTTGCGACGCATTGGAGTTATGGAACAACGGCGGATTTCGCAAACACGGAAGAAGCAGCTTTCCTATTGAAGTTACAGCTTACCACAAAGGCGTACATTTACAAGTTCGGAGTCAGCTATAATCCAAGAGACGGCAAATGGCACTATTCAGACGACGGCGGATCTACATGGACGGAGCTATACACTTACTTAATGATCCAGCCAGGACTTCATTACGTCAAGCTGATCGTCGATCCGACAACACTCTATTGTGTGAGCTTGCAGATAGACGATTACATACATGACATGAGCGCTTTTGCTTTTGGAGCTGGCGCGAACGTCGGAGCCACGAGCAGCAGCTTGTTAACGATTGATAACAAGGGCGATACAGGCGACAATGCAATTCTTTATATAGACGATTACATCGTAACGTATGGTGAGACTTAAATGGTGATTATAGCAAAGGATTCCGGAGAAACACCTCGGCTTTTACTGACTGACAGCAGCGGCCGAGTAACAGTTCTGCTTTCGGACGGCACAACCACCGCGACGGTAGACGCGGACACAGGAAGCCTCAAGACTATTGACACCGCGCACCACGAAGTACACGAAGGCGAGTTCTTTCATCTAGGACACTTCTTTAGTGACGTAGCTGACACGGCCAGCGCAGACATTCTTATCCGAGTAGGCGCGAGCAAGAACCTACACATCAACTTTAGGGCGGTAGCTGGCGGTGCTTGCGATGTGTTCCTATATGAAGGAACGACCGTCACGAGCAACGGATCGCCCAATTACGGCACGGCAATAACGCCGTACGACAAGAACAGAGAGACCGCGAATACTGCGACAGGCAATTATTATTACGGCCCAACAATTGACGCCGTCGGGACAGAACTTGTTCGAGATCTCCTGCTGGGTAGCACTCGCCCGCAGTCAATAATAGGCGGAGAGGTGCGCTCCAATTCTGAATGGATACTCAAGAAAGGACAGACTTATCTTTTCAGAGTAACGAACGGAAGCGGCGGAGCGCTCGATATTGATATAGAAATCGAATTCTACGAAGTATAAATTAGATTGAGTGAGAGCCGATCAACGCAGTAAGAATTAAGACTATAAAGCTTATGGCCCAGGTGTGCCAGCGCACAACGCCCTTTATTTTCGATAGTTTCTTATCCATTAGAACGATCCGATCGTAGATCATGTCATTGGTGATTCGTTTAAAGGTTTTGCCGTTCATCCTCTGGCCTCGATCTCCTTGATAGCCGTCTCGACGTTGATGATGGCCTTGTAAATGTGCTCCAGGTTACCATTATCAAGAATGTCGTCTGATGCTTCCTTCTGGAAAGCCTTAGCCATGTTGTCCCGGCTCTCCTTCAATAGTTTAATAGTTTCTTCGTTAGGCATTGTTATGCACCTCCTGAAATGTTGTTGCTGCCGCACACGGGGCAGCGTAGGACTTCCTCACCCGCAGCGACTTCGGTGCGAGCGAGGCAGTCCCGGCAAGTAACTGAGTTACTTAGGGATTCACTCGGGGAAGTGATCGTTAGGTTGGAAGGACTCGCTACAGAAGCAGAACTTCCTTGTTTGGGGGTAAAGTAGTTTAGCGGTGGTGGGCCTTCCGTGGTTGGATTACTAACAGTATAAAGCCAATGATTGTACAGCCATTGAGCGCGCAGCACTTGGCCGGCGGCGTAGTTGTAAACTTGATCCCAATCGCCTTGCTCGTAGAGCTTCATCATTTCCAGATCGTCGAATGGTTTCGGGAACCCGTAGTACAGGTCTGTCCATTGATCCAAGCGGCCGCTTTTTTGCTGGCCCCATGTGTACTCGAGCCTGCCGTAGGTCATGCAGCGCATGACATCAATTAGCTCCGCGTCCTGGAACTCTTTACAGCTGAAGCCGTAAAGCATCGCCCTGGCGATGATGAAACGAAAGTCAAAAGAGGCATTGTAAGCGACTATCGCCGTGTAACCGAGATCCCGGAATAGTTTGAGGAAGTCAAGGATCATTTCGCGCTCGCTCTCAGCCATCAAAACGACTGGCTGCGAGTCAAGATCCGCAGCGTCCATGAAACCAATAGCAATAATGCGAGACTCCCAAGGATATAATCCTAGAGTCTCAATGTTGAGGACGAGCTGCTTGCTTCTCGGCGTTATCGTTGTGCTTGGTTGCAGCGGGATAACGACCTCGGCGCTCGGCCCCGAAGGCTTGAGAATAAGACTCGGATCTACATACACAGCTTCGGTTTCCAGACTAGCGTTTGCAGTTGCCATCTTCAAATTAAGGTAATGGTTCAGTTGTATAATTAATTTCTCCTTGATCGTAGCCGCTTCGTCTCAGCTTGATATTGTACGTTGCTTCTGGCAAGAAGTAAACGTACCAAGGTGTGAAGTTGCCGATCGCGACGTCATCGATTAGGATTTGAGCGTTTAGCGCTTCTCCTGTGATCGAGTCGACCGCTTTGATCGTGACCTTCCAAGCATTAGGCTGCTGCCCTTCGGTTGGAACGAGTGGGATAATGACTTCTGTCTCCGGCGCTTCTCCTGTTCCTGGATCTTCGCCAGGATCTCCGGGATCTTCGCCGCTTTCTTCTTGTAAAGTAGCCGATATGCTAGTGATCTGATCGGCCGTGATTGATACGGTATCTTCAAAGCTTACATAACCGGTTTTCGAGACTAGAATCGCGTAGGTCCCAGTAGGCCAAGACTGAGAGTACGGCGTTTTGCCCTCAAAAGCACCGTTGATCCATACGTTACATTCATTTACATTTGCAGATACTTGTAGAGTGCCGTTTTCTTCGCTGGGCTCGATCTCAACCAGGAAAAAAGGGCTATTATAAGTCTGACCGGCTTCGGCCGTGACCTGAACGCTCTCGTCTTGATACCCGAATTTAGTCACTAGAATAGTATAAGTATCAGGTAAGACATCAACTTCGAGTGGAGTCAATCCTTTCTGCTCTCCATTAAAGAAAACCTTGGCTCCGACCACGTTCGCAGTCACACTAAAATGCGCTACTTCAGCGGGGCCGCCAGGCATCGCATCGATCTCAGCCTGCAAGGCTGCGGCTTGAGTCTGCGCGTTCTCAATATCAGTAGTCACGCGAGTAAGTGTCTTGGTTGCAGCCAACATACTGACGTTTTGAGTGCTCCAATCAATAAGCTCAAGTATCGACGCTTTGAAAAGCTCTAACTCGCCCTGAGCGAGGTCACTCTGACTCGAACTAATATAACTCTTAACAGCCCAATACTTAGTCTCTAGGGTGTTCTTAAAATCCCAGAACTCGCTCGTTTGCTGATGTGGAAGATCAAGAGGAGGAAGATAATCCGGGTTTGGACTACCAGACTCGACTGAGGCTAAATAAGCATCGTAATTGCCATCTAAAGGGCCGCGCAGCGCGACCATCTGATCCTCAGTAATCGCCCGGCGAATCTGTAAGTTTGCCTTATTAACACTCATAAACTCTTGAGCGGCAGCGCCAGCGTTCACAATAGGAATCGCAGCTAGCACGTCATCCGTGAACGAATCATCATAAAACTCGTCAGCCCTATCCAAAGCGGCAGCTGCCAAGTCAGGCCTGTCCGCGTTGGTGGCAGCATACCAAGCCATTCCAAGCTCTTGAGCTGCTTCTTCACCTAAGAACTTCGCCATGGTGTACGATTGCACAATACCAACAACTAAAGACGCGACCGCAGCAATAGACAATACTATAGTAGTCCAGCCGCCACTTCCGGTCTTTAAAAGATTATCCTTCAAGAGTCGCATAACCTCAACAGAATTATTATCCGCATAAGCCTGTTTCAAGAGATCGTACTGCTCGTAAAAGAAAGCGGAATACTCCCCAGCGGGCGCGTCCGGAAAAGGAAACGATCCCTTACCAGGAATCAAAGCAGCAACCAATAAACGGCCCGCGTGCGTCAAGTCAAAAACACTAGACCAATCCATAAAGCCAGGCAATACAAGCCTAATCGAGTGGTTGCCAACCGGAAGCTCCAAATCCTGCGGAGTCACGAGCCCCGAGTCAGTATCATCTACAAAAATAGCAGCCCCAGAAGGCGACGACGAGATACGCACAAGAGCATCACCCGTCAAGCTAGAGTCAACAACAGTAAAAGGAATGTTCGGCAATACGACACCGTCCTTCTCCCACTTAACGTAAAAGTTACCAGGACGCAACTCCGAACCATCATCAAGCTTAGAAAGACTACTCTGATAATTAACCTCAGGAACATTCGCCGGGTAAGGAACCGTCCGAGTCTTAAAAGGCTCCAACTCTCCTTCACGAAACCACGAAATAGTAGCCTCCGAAGCAGACTGACCACCACCAACAGGATTATACACGCGCAAAGTAACACCCGCAAAGTTCAACGGAATATCCACAATATCAATAACCGGAGTCGACGAAGAAGCCGCACCATCAGTCAAAGACACCAAAATATTATGAGGAGTCTCACCATAAGGCAACTCACCCCCACGAACATCAATAGAAGGATCATAAACCGACAAGTCACGCACGAGAACCGCCATCAGCGACCAACCTCAGACTTTTCACCCGCACGCCGCTTTAAATCCTCCAATTCCACGATAGACAAAACACGACGCGCAACCATAACCAAACAATATAGAAACCCTACTATATAAAATTATCGCAGAAAATTATTAAGAATATTCTATGCTCTCTTTCTCCGTCTGATTGTTGATTATCTACTGTATTATTGTCTATTTCTTTGTATTTGTTTGTTGTATTTACTCTCTTATTTCGTCTATTTCCTGCAGTCTATTTATTGATTTCCCGCACTCTTTCCTCATAATTCACCGTAGAAGAAACGCTCCTTCTCGAGCGGCGCCGGAGGCGGCGCGACGAGCGGAGCGAGGAGCGCCGTACTGAACCACGAGCCGGGTGGCCGGCGACCGGAGGGAGCCGGCGGGCAGACCACGATTCCGAGTTGGTGTTTCGAGACGGCGCTATTATTGGGGAGACCCGAACGGTTGACGTCGGGTCAACCGGGCCGGTGGATCCGGCCCGGTGTCTTGGTCGGCACGACCCCAAACCCCCGAACCGACCGCTAGAATCGGACGAACGAAAGAACGAACGCCGATAACAGATTGAGCCGGAAAGACCGGCAACAAGAGCCAAAAGAGTTGGCGAGAGGGAAAGAAGGCTCAAAATGTTATTAATAATTTTCTAGCTTTGCTTAAAACTTCTTGCAATAGCATAGTATATCTCTAGGTAGGTAGTAGTAATATATAGGTGTTTTGTAATACATACATACATACAGTAATGCACTATTGGAGTGAGTGATAGAGATATGTTATGGTATTTGCGGATTATGCGTTTTCTGAGCACAATATTCAGTTCACTTTGGCGTAGCAAAAAAAATTACGGTTTAATGTGCGAGTCTGATCTGCTCTGGCAGTTCTACTATCATCTCGCAGTACACGCATTTACCGACCGCTGTTGGCTGGCCTTTTTCGTTTAGGCCGCGCTGGATTTCTACGATGCAATGCGGGCATTTATCTATTGGAGAGGACATTTTAGTCCCCCTCCGCGATGTCTTTACGCACGTCGCAAAGCGCCCGGTACAGTTCCTTGATCCTGTTCTGCATGAGACGCTCGTCGTCCTTGTTGCCGATCACGTCTAACAGGTTTGTTGAGTCCATGACTGCCTTTGCAGCCATGCCGAAGTTGTTACCATCGAAGCTCGCACATTCCTTCTCGATCTTCTTCTGTACCGCTTCGGGCGCTGTTTCTAACCGGCGCTTTAGGTCGTCGATTAGGTCGCTGCACGCTCCTAGATCCATGTCGCGGATCTTTTTCATGTCTGGCTCTTCGCCTAATTCTTTGTATAGTGCATATACGCACTTAATTTGTTTTTGTGTTGGGGCCATTGGCTCCACCTCCGTCTTTCGACGATTCGTTCGGAAAGACGGGGTTTTTGATTGCTGCTGTTTGGTCGTAGGGAGTGGCCCAGAGAGCGATTATCTCGATAAAATTATCTATTTGTTAATGGATAATTTTACGATAGGATAATTGCGTGGGCTCGACCGGGTTGCTTCCCATTCTGAGTATTATTTAAGCCTGTAATTTTATAATACTCTGAATGGTTATGAACGCATAGCATAATATATAGTTTGTAGTACAGATAAATATTTATACTTGCTATGTTATACTATTCTTTATGGATGAACTAACAGAACACAAGAACTTTAGATCTACAAAAAGAATTAACATGGCACTCAATATTCTACTCACACACAGCTTAAAAGAGCATGATTGTGAAAGCACGGTGATCCGCGCTTCAATTATCACAGAATACAACAAGGAGGCAAAGGAAAATGGATGGACAACCTTTAAAGATCTCGGATCTTGATATGAAAGACACTCAGAAAGCAATACTTTCTTACATGATGCAGCCGCGCACGATCGCGGAAGTAGCCGCGAAGTTCGATAAAAGCTACTCTTATATATCTCAGAGCATGAGCGTTATGAGAGCCAAAGGCTGGCTTGTTAGATGCCAGGGAATGAACGGAGTTCGCAAGTGGCGGATCAACACTAAGGAGTTGATCGCATGACAAAGTACAAGTGTGAAACGCACGGGATCATCGCGCACCCTCACAAGTCAAAGAACTGCTTTGATGGTGAAGTATATCGGTGCCCGGTGTGCTTTGCAAGATTAGATGAAATATAAGCGAGGTAGAATACAATGGGAAAACTAACATACTGCGACTTCTGCGGGAAAGAGCAGCAAATAGGACTAAAGCTTGATGAAGTCAAAGTCGGAATACAAACGCTTGGCGAAGCGTGTTATAATTGCGCTGGACAGCTAAAGCTGGCTTTTGGCAAGATGCACACGGATACGAAGCCGGATATTCCAGTACCGATTAAGCCGCCAGAGGCAGACGTGGAGCCTGAACTAAAGCCAGCGGAGCCGGAGAATGAGAGCAAATGAAGGCGATTATACTCCTTACAATGACCTGCGCTCTCGCGTTGTCCGCGAGTGCATCGGCGCCACCGTGCGGCTTCTTCAATTATGCGTGGAACACCTGCATCACACCGGAACACTTAATGGATATTTGCCCGGTGTCGTGCAGTTGCGAAATGACGCCCGGAGTATCGAGCGGCGGATCAAGCAAACACACTTTCGGCGTTTGGCTAGCAGGCGACGACCGCCTGCTTTATGATTATCCAAGTTTTCTTCATTTCTTGGATACCACCTCGATCCGAGATCTCCGCAATACTTCCACTAGCATGGAGCGGGATCTTCGGATCATTCAACAAGAATTGGCGTGGCTACGGGAGATAGTATATCACGAGTTTGGGTACACGCCGCCAAGTCACTTGTGGAGGTAAAAGAGTGGTGCAGAAGCAAGAAAGTAAAAGCACGTTAGAAATGGCCGCGATAGCCGACCGAGTGGTCAGGCTAATAGAGGCCGAAAAGTGCACAGTCTTAGAGACGTTTCTGATCTTGCAGACGGCTCTGGAGAAGGTGCGAGGGGCCAGTATAAATATGTTCATGGATGAACATGGAGGTAGATCAAAGTGAGTAATTTAACTGCAGGTGAACCATGGCTCACCGTCGAGGATGTGAAGGCTCATGGTAGAGTAACATTTACCGAGGAGAGCCGTAAAGTACCAAAGAACGAGACC
>Ga0180431_10006847_pt1 | contig 13452 bp, 10 predicted proteins | sample SS_ome_11_FD_132459 | JGI IMG/M metagenome (GOLD analysis project Ga0180431, IMG submission 132459) | Hypersaline lake sediment archaeal communities from the Salton Sea, California, USA - SS_1_MS_1 metaG | ecosystem: Environmental > Aquatic > Non-marine Saline and Alkaline > Hypersaline >... | reverse complement strand
CGCCCCCCAGTGGCTCATATGGCTCTGGGCCCTGATCCTGGCCGGCGTGGTAACCCTGGCCGTACTGTTTTCCCCGCGTCTGTGGGCCACCCTGGTACCCCTGGCCGGGCTCCTGGCCGTGCACCTGGCCGCCGGCTTCCTGGCCTTCCGCGCCGGTTGGTGGGCGGACCCGGTGGTCCCGGGGCTGGCCCTGGGCTTTGCTTTCGCCCTGGCCGCGGCCTACAGCTACGCCACCGAAGGCCGCCAGAAACAGGCCATCCGCCGCATGTTCGCCCAATATATGTCGGAAAAGGTGATCGCCCACCTCATGGCCCATCCGGAACGCCTGAAATTGGGCGGCGAGCGCCGCCACCTCACCCTGTTTTTTTCGGACCTGGCCGGCTTTACCAGCCTCTCCGAGGGCCTGGCCCCCGAAAAAGTGGTGGGCCTGCTCAATGACTACCTGTCCCGCATGACCGACATCATCCTGGAGGAGGAAGGCACGGTGGACAAATTCGAGGGCGACGCCATCATGGCCTTCTGGGGCGCGCCCCTGCCCCAGGAGGACCAGGCCTTGCGGGCCTGCCGCGCCGCGTTGCGCCAGCAGGCGGCTCTGGCCGAATTGAACCGGCACTTTGCCGAGGCGGGCCTGCCTCCTTTGTCGATGCGCATCGGCCTGCACTCCGGGGAAGCGGTGGTGGGCAATCTGGGCTCCCAGAAGCGCTTCGATTACACAGCCATCGGCGACAGCGTCAACCTGGCTTCCCGCCTCGAGGGGCTCAACAAATTTTATGGCACGGGTATCCTGGCCAGCGAGACCACCGCGCAGGAATGCGGCGATGGCGTGCTTTTTCGGGAGGTGGACCGGGTGGCGGTCAAGGGCCGGGAAACACCGGTGACGGTCTTCCAGCCCTTGGGTCTGGCAGCCGAGCTCGATCCCGCCGACGCGGCGCCAACCCGGGAGTTCGCCCTTGCCCTGGATTTGTATCGCCAGGCGAAATTTTCCGAAGCCGCGGCCCGCTTTGAAAATATCCTGGCCCAAAACCCCGACGACGGCCCCGCCCGGGCGTTTCTCAACCGCTGCCGCCAATTCCAGGCCGGCCCCCTGCCCCCGAACTGGGACGGCGTTTTCCGGCCGGATGCCAAATGAATTCGCCTGGAAAACAGACAAGTTCGTAGGGTGGGCACCGCCCACCGAAAAAGCGGCGACTCTAAGAGCCTGTTCTAACTCCAAAAAGACTACTACTGGAGGAAAAACCTGGTGGCACAGGCTTCCAGCCTGCGCCGGTGCAAGCTGGGTCTTCACAGCTACATTTTTGTCTGCCCGAACCCCCGGCTGATGGCCCAAACCTTTCCCCGAAATTACAAGTGGTTGCATTCTGGCGGCACAGCAATTCAAGGTGCTAAGCATTTCTGGTGAACCTTGCGCCTCCTTAAGACCTGCATGGTTCTATTAAACGATTAGGAATCAGGGGTCAGTCCCTGCCTTGCATTAACTTTGAACTTTGAACCTTGAACTTTTTCGCTGGCACTAATTATTGAAGTTTTCGCCGCAAAGAGTCGACCTTTTCCAATAATTCTCCTGCAAGGTATGGTAACCTAACCAGGGAAACCTGGCTCCCTCCGATCCCGAGGGGATAAAGTTTTCCAAGACAGAAAATAAACACAAATTTTTTTTTAAGGCAAAGAAAGGAGGAACCGGTGAAACGACCGAAATGGATGTCGGGACCGGCATTGTGGCTGCTGCTCCTCTTGCTCCTGGTGGGGTGGTGGGCCGGCGCGGGGCTCGGCGTGGCCGAAACCCTGAAGGTGGAACGGCCTGACACGCAGCTCTACGAGGGCCCCAACTTCGGTAGCACCCCCTTGGGTCCTGTGCCCGTGGGCAGTGAGGTGGCGGTGCTGTCCCGCTCCGGGGATTGGGTCCAGGTCAGGTACCAGGGCAAAACCGGGTGGCTGCACAAGCTGGCCTTCCCCCAGGCCCAGGGCCCCGGAGTAGGCTTGCCGGGCTTGCTCACCGGCGGGCCCGTGCAGGAGACCAGAAGCGATGAAGTGGCCCTGGCCGGCAAGGGCTTCACCCCCGAAGTGGAGGCGAGCTACCGCCAGAAGAACCCCAGCCTCAACTATGCGGCGGTGGACCAGGTGGAGCGTTTTACGGTGAGTCCCGCCCAACTGGCCGCGTTCAAAAAGGAAGGGGGCCTGACGCCATGAGGACCAAGACCTGGAGAATTCTGGTTATTGCTGCGGGAGTACTCCTGGTGGCCGGGTTCAAGATGCCCGTTCCCTCCCTTCCCGTACCCTCCGAGGTGGGCAAGGCCATCAACGTGGGGGCCAAAACCGGGCAAAAGGCCATCCGGGCCGCCCGAGGCATCAGCCCCTCCGAAGAATACTATATCGGCCGGGCCGTGGCGGCCCGCCTTCTGTCCCAATCGCCCCTGTCCCAGAACCGGGACGCCACCATGTACGTCAATAAAGTGGGCCAGGCCGTGGCCCAAAAATCCAGCCAGCCCACCACATACCGGGGGTATCATTTTGGGATTATGGAAACCTCCGATCCCAATGCCTACGCCTGCCCCGGCGGCATCATCCTTATCACCCGAGGCCTCCTCCAGCAATGCCAGAATGAAGACGAACTGGCCGCGGTGCTGGCCCACGAAGTGGCCCACATCGCGCACAAAGACGGCGTCAATTCCATCAACAAGGCCCGCTGGACCGAGGTCCTGACTACGGCCGGCACCGAAGCCACCCGGCAATATGCCGGCGGCGTGGCCGGACAACTGGTCACCCTGTTCGAGGGGTCCATCGATGACGTTTTCAAGACCCTGGTGGTGAATGGTTACAGCCGCAATGCCGAAGCGAGCGCGGATCGAGCCGCGGTCAGCACCCTGAGTCGGGCCGGCTATAACCCCGCCGCTCTGGCTGCCATCCTCGAGCGGCTGCAGTCCAAAGGCGGCAGCGGCGGCTTCTTCCGCTCCCATCCCCTGACCAGCCAGCGGGTGGACGCGGCAAAGGCCCTGGTCACCGCCACCTCGGCCGGCCCCAGCGAAAAAACCCGTACCGAGCGGTTCAAACAGGTAAATTTTTAATTTGTGACGTTCGTGATAAATCTTGAGACAGGGGTCGGGGTCACGGGCCCCTGTCTTTTTCCTCAAATCCCCCCTCCAGTAGCGTCCGCCATCCGGAGAGCTTCCTGATAAAAATGTAGCCGCGAGGCTAAACCTGCGCCAGCAGAGAATGAAAACTGTTCCACCATATGTTTCTTCATAAAGGCGGATGGGACACCCACTACCTGTTATTGTTTTCAATGGGATCGAGGCTCAGTGCCAGCAACAATCAACCGGCAATATAAGTCATGGATAATCTTATTTCTTTTTATAGAAAACCGAAAACCATACACGAGTCTTGAAGCAAAGGAACATGCTGTTTCCCTTCCTGTCCTGAAAAATTAAAGAAAAATCCCCCCATTTCCCCTCCCCTTGATTCCCGGCCCCACCGGCCCCATTATTTAGGTATATCCACCAAAGAAGGAGGGCCGTTTATGGAAGAACTTGCCATCCGGGAAAAGTTCAACCCTGTCATTGCCCAACTTATCGACATGGTCGGCGCGGCCCGAGACGCCTTCAACCGCCACAGCGGCGCCAGCCTGGATAAACTCAAAAACCTTCACGGGGACTTGGCCCAGAAAATCAAAGGCACGGAGGAAGAATTAGGAAATTTGGCGGGAAAAGTGCCGGGAAATCAACGGGCCTCCTTGGTGCGGCTGCAAAGCGTTTTGACCCATCTGCACATGATGGGGGATAATCTTTCGGAGCTGTCCCCACCCATCGGGCGGAAAATGAAGGAGGGCATCCTTTTTTCCGACAAGGCCGTGTCCCAGGCCAATCAACTTTTCGACCGCCTTACGGGAATCCTGCGCTCCATTTTGGATACCCTGAAGACGGATAACGACTTTTTGAAACGTTATGTTCTGAAAGAAGGGCAGCGGCTCACCCAGGACTGCAACGATTTTGCCACCGAGCACGAAGCCCGGCTCATCGAGGGCCTGTGCCTGCCCCAGGCCGCGCCCCTGTTTCTGGCCCTGCTCGACGGCATGCGCACCATGGGCCAGCGCGCCGTGAACATTGCCAGGATTTTGGAACAGAAATAGCACTCCCCGGGGGAAGTTCACGCCGCCTTACGAAGAAGATTCACGCGCAGCCTGCTGCTGCTTGTCGATGTATGCCTGGACGTCGAACTTCCTCTGCGCTCCCTTGTAATTCATGTAACGGATTTTGCCGAAAACCGGTCGCTCGGCCCAGGCCCGGTCATGCACCCCGCCCACGCTCCAGGCCACGCCCACGTAGCCGTTGGGGTCCCGGCCGTCCAGCTCATAGCGGTCATTCAGATAAATGGCCACCTCCTGGGCCTCCTCCGGTGAGGCCGTCCACTCCAGGATCTTTTTGGCCCAATACATCCTGAGATAGCCGTGCATCTTGCCCCGGTGCACCATCTCCAGTTGGGCCGCGTTCCACAAGGGATCGTGGGTGCGGGCCGCCTCGAAATCCTTTAAAGTGTACAAATATTCCCGCTCATCCTCCCGGTGTTCGTCCAGGGTTTTCTGGGCCCAATCCGGAAGTCCCTGAAAATTGTCGTAGTTCTGATTGTAATAGCAGTAATTGTCCGACAATTCCCGGCGCACGATGAGCTCTTCCAAAAACGCCTCCTGATTGGCGCGGGAGGCCTTGGCTTGCTTGACTTCCAGGGCCAGCCGCTGGGGCGCCAGCTGGCCGAAGTGCAGATAGGGCGACAGCTCGGATTGTGCGCCCTTGGTGGGGTCATTGCGGTCCTGGTCGTAATTACTTATTTTTTCTGATAAAAAGTGCTTCAGGTGCTTCCGGGCCGCGTGCTCCCCGGGCTTTAGCCAGTCCACCGGCGGCACCTCCCGGTCCAGGGACAGGGATTTCAAAAGTTTGGTAACGTCGATGTCGACTCCCTGGTCAGTCGCAGGAACAGGATGCTTCGCAAGAGTAGGGAAGGGAGTAAGAAATTCCTCCAGGGCCCGGTGGAGCTTGGGTCTGATGGTGTAGGCCGCGTATTCCTGCTTGTCGGAGGCCAGCCAGCAGGGGACGATATTATGCGCGTCCACCTCCAGCACCGGAATGGTCAATTTGTTTCCCACCTGTTCTTTCCAGGCCCGCTTGACGCGCAAAGGGTCGAAGTCGGTTACCAAAAGGCCCACCTCCAAGTCCCTCACCCTATTCGGGATTTCCTTTCCCGGCTCGCCTTGGACCAGGTGGAAGGCAATCCTGTGGTCTGCCAACTCCCGGGCCACCTGCCCGAGTCCCTCCAACATGAAGGCGTAGTGGCGCCACGCGGCCCCCAGGAACTCGGGCGCCAGGCAAAAAACCACCAGCAGCGGCGCTCGGCGCTCCTGGGCCAACTGCTGGGCATAAAGCAGGGCCCAGTTATCGTGGGCCCGCTGGTCCCGGCTCATCCAGTAGGCCACCGGGCCGCGCCTTTCTTTGCCTTCTTTCAGAACTCTGGCCCTTCTGTCCATTCTCTAGAAAACCTCTTCTCCCAACCCTCGCTCACGAAGCCATGTAGGGCGGGGAAAGCGAAGCGCATCCCGCCTTTTCCCTTGGTAATCAGAAGTTCACGAGCCTTTGGTCATCTAAAAAACTTTAAAACTTCGATGGGGCGGGCCTCTGTGCCCGCCTCCGATCTCATAGATTGCTTTGGGGTTCAAACTGGTATCAGATTATGTCATTTTTCTATAAAAAAGAAATCTCCTGGAGAGTTTTGCCTCACCAGTCTGGCACACTCTTGTATTCCCAGCCTTTATGTTATACTGGAAGAAATTTTGTTCATGATTTTCCCCGGATGGCAAAGCCCCTTTCCTCCTCGGTTCCCCTGAAACGGAAGAAACTCAGCGTCGTCGGCCTCGTCCAGGGCGTGGGGTTTCGGCCTTTTGTCTACCGGTTGGCCCAAGAACACCACCTGGCGGGCTGGGTGCGCAATACCTCCCGGGGCGTGGAGATCGAAGTGGAGGGCGCGCCCGCCGATCTGGACCTCTTCCTTGAGGGGCTGTCCCGGCAGGCCCCGGCCCTGGCTCGGGTGGAAAAAGTGATGACCGAGGACGCCCCGCCCCTGGCCCAGGAGGGCTTTGACATCCTGGCCAGCGAAAGCCTGGCCCGCGCCGACGCGGTCATTCCCCCGGATGTGGGACTCTGCGATGATTGCACCCGGGAAATCCGGGATCCAGGGGACCGGCGCTTCCAGTACCCCTTTACCAATTGCACCAATTGCGGTCCTCGCTTCAGCCTCATCCGCCAGGTGCCCTATGACCGGTCTCAGACCACCATGACGGTCTTCGACATGTGCCCGGCCTGCCGCCTGGAATACGAAGACCCCGGGGACCGGCGTTTTCACGCCGAGCCCACCGCGTGTCCGGTTTGCGGACCCCGGGTGTGGCTGGAATACCAGGGAGCACGCCAGGGACACGATGTTCTAACCACCGCGGCCAAGCTGCTTTGGGACGGCCGCATTGTGGCCGTCAAGGGCCTGGGGGGCTTTCACCTGGCCGGCGACGCCCGCAATGACGCGGCCGTGCGGACCCTGCGGGACCGCAAAGGCCGCCTGGACAAGCCTTTTGCCCTGATGGTGCGGGACCTGGAGGAGGCCGCCCGGATCTGCCATCTCACTGACCTGGATCGCGCCCTCCTGCTTTCCCCGGAGCGTCCCGTGGTGCTCTGCCGCCGCCGCTCCGGTGGGAATATTTCCCCGCTGGTGGCGCCGGGCAACAATTACCTGGGGCTGCTCCTGCCCTACACTCCGTTGCACCTGCTGCTCATGGACCGGGCCCCTGCGGCGCTCATCATGACCAGCGGCAATTTGAGCGAAGAACCCCTGGTGTTCACCAACGAAGAGGCCCGGGACAAACTGGCCGTGCTGGCCGACGCCTTTCTGATGCACGACCGGGACATCCACGTCCCCTGCGACGACTCCGTGGTGCGCCCCCTCCCGGACAGTGCGGTGATCCCCCTGCGGCGGGCCCGGGGCTTTGTGCCCCAAACCGTGGCCCTGCCCCTGGAGGCCCCGGAAATCCTGGCCCTAGGGGCCGAACAGAAAAACACCTTCTGCCTGGCCTGGGACCGGACCGCGCTCCTGAGCCAGCACATCGGCGACCTGGACACCCTGGAGACCTTCGATTATTACCGCTTGGCCATCCGCCACCTCACTGCCTTGAGCCGCAAAAGCCCGAGAATATTGGCCCACGACTTCCACCCCCACTATCTCAGCACCCGCTTTGCCCAGGAGCAGGAAGGGGTTCAGCTTGTCGGGGTGCAGCACCACCACGCCCACGTGGCCGCCTGCCTGGCGGAAAACGGCCGCACCGACACCTGCATCGGCCTGGCCCTGGACGGCACCGGCTTCGGGCCGGACGGCACCGTCTGGGGCGGGGAAATCCTGGTCGCGGATCTCAAAGATTTTTCCCGGGCCGGTCATTTCGCCCCGGTGCGCCTGCCGGGGGGCGAGGCGGCCATCCGCAGCCCCTCTCGCATGGCCCTGGCTTATCTTTTTGCCGCGTACCGCGACAAATTTCAGGATGTGGCCTCTAAATTAGAGCTTTCCTTCCCGGATCTGGAAGCCCGGGTGCTGCACAAGCAGCTGACCACCGGCTGGCACTCCCCCCTGACCACCAGCGCGGGGCGCCTCTTCGATGCCGTGGCCGCGGCCCTCGATATCTGCCGCCGACGCTCCTACGAAGGCCAACCCGCCCTGGAGCTGGAAATGGCCGCCGCGCCTGATGAAAACGGCTTTTATCCGGCTGAGGTGCGCCAGGTCGGCCAAACCCTAGTATTAAACACCCCGGCCATCTTCCGGGGCGTGGTGGAAGACCGTCTGGCTGGTCAGGACAACGCGGTCAGCGCGGCCCGCTTCCACCAGTCCCTGGCAGAGGGTCTGACCCGTATGTGCCTGCAGCTTCGAGAGCGAACCGGACTTAATTTGATTGCCCTCTCCGGTGGTGTTTTTCAAAACAGTCTTTTGCTGATACACCTAAAAACCCGTTTGACCCAGGCAGGCTTCGAAGTCCTGACCCACAAGCTGGCCCCCCCCAACGACGGCGGCCTCTCCCTGGGCCAGGCAGCCGCAGCCGCCGCGCGGCTGGGGCCAGGGAAGAAATAGAGATGCGGGGGGAGGACCAGGGAGCGGGGGCTCCCTGCCCTCCCCCCGCACCCCTCCCAACCCTTTAAGGGCCGTGCGATGCAGGGCTTCGCACTGCATCGCACGGGAAAAAATTGCCTTGCTTAAGGGATTGGGGGAGGGGGCGTGGGGGGGTAAGGGTCCGACCCCGGTAGCACGGGCTTCCAGCCCGTGGGAACCCTCCTCCCCCACAACAATCAAAGGAACCAATATGTGTCTTGCTATACCCATGCGAATTGTGGAGATTGACGGCTTCCTGGCGGTGGCCGAGGTGGACGGGGTGCGCCGGGAGGCGCGTCTCGACCTGCTTCCGGAGGCCGCGGTGGGTGATTACATCCTGGTGCATGCCGGGTTGGCCATCGCCACGGTGGACCCGGAGGCCGCGGAAGAAACCCTGACGGTCCTGAGGCAGCTTTCCTATGATGAAGTACAGTGAGGAATACCGGGACCAGGAACTGGTGCACAAGCTCAGCCGCCGTTTGCGAGAGTTTTCCCCGGGCCCCGCCACCCTGATGGAGGTCTGCGGCACCCACACCATGGCGGTGGCCCGCTTCGGCTTAAAATCCCTCCTGCCTCCCGGCGTTAAACTGGTTTCCGGCCCGGGTTGCCCGGTCTGCGTCACCTCCCAGGAGGACATTGACGCGTTCCTGGCCCTGGGCGGCATGCCCGGGACCTTGCTCGCCACTTTCGGCGACATGATGCGGGTACCGGGATCGCTCACCTCTCTGGAAAAGGAACGGGCCCAGGGAACCGAGGTGCGGGTGGTATACAGCCCGCTGGATGCCGTGGCCCTGGCCCGGGAGAATCCCGATCGGGAAGTCATCTTTTTCGGGGTGGGTTTCGAGACCACCATGCCGGCCACTGCAGTAGCGGCAAAAGCGGCTGCGGCCGAAAATCTCGCCAATTTCTCCATATTTTCCGTCCACAAAACCATGCCCGCGGCGCTCCGGGCCCTGTTGGGCAGCGGCGAAGTCAAGGTCGCCGGCCTCCTCCTTCCCGGCCATGTCACCACCATCACCGGGCCCGCGGCCTATAATTTTATCCCCCAGGAATTTCACTTGCCCTGCGCGGTGACGGGCTTTGAACCGGTGGATATTCTCCTGGGCGTCTCCTCTCTTCTGAAGCAAATAACAGCAGGAGAAGCCCTGGTGGACAACGTCTATACCCGGGCGGTGCAGACCCCGGCCAATCCCCGGGCCCAGGCCCTGCTGGCCGAGGTTTTTGTGCCGGAAGACGCGGTCTGGCGCGGTTTGGGCGTGATTCCTGACAGCGGCGCCGGGCTTCGGGAAGAGTATGCCCCTTTTGACGCCAAACGGCGTTTTGCCGACCGGCTGGCCGAAACACCCCCGGCCAAGCCCACCGCCTGCCGCTGCGGCGAGGTTTTGCGGGGCACTCTCGCACCCCGGGACTGCTCCCAGTTCGACCGGACCTGCACCCCTTCCCAACCCCTGGGCCCCTGCATGGTCTCCCACGAAGGCGCCTGCGCCGCGGTGTACAAGTATGAAAGAAGGTGAATAGAAAAAATGTGGGGGAGGGGGCCACGGGCTGGAAGCCCGTGCGACAGGGGGCAGTGGCTCTTAGAAAACTTTGCTGACCCTTTTGCAAATATCTGCGCCGCGCGCGCTCGTACTTGTCATTCTGAGAAAGCGGAAGCGACCGAAGAATCTCTAAAAACGAGATGCTTCGCTCCGCTCAGCATGACAAAAATGACTTTTGCAAGAATCTCGGCTGAAAAACTATTCTTTGGCGCGATTCTGGCTGTCCACCAGGAGTATCTTGGGGGTGTGGTGGTTGAGTTCCTCAGGGGTATAGGTGGAGTAGGTGGTAATGATGATCAGGTCGCCGACTGCGCCCCGCCGGGCCGCGGCGCCGTTCAGACAGATGATGCCGCTCCCGGCCTCGCCCTCGATGGCGTAGGTCTGGAAGCGCTCGCCGTTGCTGATGTTGTAGACGTGCACCATCTCATAGGGCAGTATGTCCGCCTCCCGCATGAGGTTGGCGTCAATGGTCAGGGAACCTTCATAGGCCAGGTTGGCCTCGGTGATGGTCGCCCGGTGAATTTTGGATTTTAGCATGACCCGCCACATATCAGGGTACCTCTAAAAGCATATTGTCGATGAGCCGGGTGTCGCCCACCCAGGCGGCCACGGCCAGCCGGGCCGAACCCTGGACGGTGTCCACGCTCTGCAGGGTATCAGGATCCACCAGCACCGCGTAATCCAGCCGGGTGTGCGGGGCTGATTTTATTGTCTGTATCACTTCCGGGACAATCTTGTCGGCCTGGTTCTCCCCGGAAGCCGCCGCGTCTTTGGCCCAGGTGAGGGCCTTAAAAAGGCCGAGAGCCGCCCGGCGCTCTTTGGGGTTCAAATAGGTGTTCCTCGAACTCATGGCCAACCCGTCGGCTTCCCGTACGATGGGTCGGCCCACCACCTCCACCGGCATATCGAGGTCAGACACCATGCGCTTGATGACCGCCAACTGCTGGTAATCCTTTTCGCCGAACACCGCCAGGTGGGGCAGGACCTGATTAAAAAGCTTGAGCACCACGGTGGCCACCCCCCTAAAGTGCCCGGGCCGGGTCGCGCCGCACAGTCCCCGGCTCACCTCCTCCACCGTGACATATGTCTGGTATCCTTCCGGGTACATCTGGGCCGCGGTGGGGGTGTAGAGCACGTCCACGCCCACCTCCCGGGCCAGGGCCGCGTCCCGCTCCGGGTCCCGGGGGTAGCGGTCCAGGTCTTCGCCGGGCCCGAACTGGGTGGGATTGACGAAGAGACTGACCACCAGCCGGTCCCCCTGTTTGCGGCCGTAACGCATCAGGGAGAGATGCCCTTCATGGAAATAGCCCATAGTGGGGACGAAAGAGATGGTTTGGTGCTGCTGGCGCCAGGCCAGGGCCACTTCCTGCATCTCCCGGGGATGATCGACGATTTCCATGAAAAAACCCCGGACTGATCCGCCGGGGTTGATTATCGTCGCTCCCGCCGAGTCCCAGTCCGCCTGTTACGGATCCAAGCTCTGCTTGCGTTTAACGTAACATTCCAAAGCCAGCGGTGTCAAGTAAGTTTTCAGCGGAAAACAGGGATTTTCTGGTGATTTGCGGCTGTCGGGCCGGATTTTCAAAGGGAGGATTAGAAATAACCTGCCTGAAGTCCCTAAATCCAAAGCTGTTCACTTAAACACTCGTAGGGGCAGGGTCTCCCTGCCGCTTGGGCTGTACTACCCCAATTTAAGGGCGAAAGACCCCACCCCTACAAAAAACCGTGCCAGCCCGCGTCATTCCTCCTTCTTCCCCCAGCCGCCGCCGCCCGGGGTCCGGATGGACAGGAGGCTGCCCGCGGGGAGGGTCAGGTTCACCTTGCCGGGTAAAGTCTCTTTTTGACCTCCAGCCGTGATCAAGAGGTTTTCTCCGCAAGCGCCGGGATCGCCGCCGGCCAGACCGTACGGCGGGTGACGCCGACGCTCGGTCAACAGGCTGACGCTGACCTCGGCCAGAAACCGGAAGTCCCGGATGAGCCCCAGGCCGCCGGGGTGGCGTCCGGCCCCTCCGGAATTTGCGCGCCAGGCATACTGCTCCACTATCACCGGGTAATCGTGCTCCAAAACTTCGATGGGCGTGTTCCGGGTATTGGTCATGTGGCTGTGAAGACCGGAGATGCCCGGGCCGCCGGGATGGCCGCCGGTGCCGCCTCCCAGGGTTTCATAATAGGTAAACTCCCGACCGCTGTCGGGATGCACGCCGCCAAAGGCCACATTGTTCATGGTCCCCTGGCTGGCCGCGGGGATGAGCCCGGGGAGGGCCTGGGCCAAGGCCCCCAGGACCACGTCCACCAGGCGCTGGGAGGTTTCCACGTTCCCCGCGGCCACCGGAGCCGGGAAGCGGGGATTCAGGAGGCTGCCTGCCCGGGTGAGGACCGTGAGGGGCCGAAAGCACCCCTGGTTGATGGGATAATCCTCGGCCAGAAGGGTCAGGAAGACGTAATAGCACGCGGCCTCCACCACCGGCGGCACCGCGTTCACCCCGCCCGTGGTCTGGTCGGCGCTGCGGGTGAAGTCCAGGCGGGCGCGGGCGCCCGTGATGGTCAGATCCAGGTGCAGGGCCAGATCAACGTTCCCCCAACCGTCGTCGTCCAAATAATCCGTAAAGGAATAAACCCCGTCCGGAATCTCCCGGATCAGGGCCCGCATGGCGGCCTCGGAATAGGCCAGCAGGGCCTGGCTCATGTCCTTCAGTTTATCAAGGCTATAGCGCCGGGCGATGGCCTGGCAGCGCTCCTGGCCCCGGGTCAGGGCCGCCAACTGGGCCGCCAGATCGCCCTCCCGCTCCTCGGGAACCCGCATTTGCCCCAACAGCCCGCGCCAGACCTCCTCCTGGCGCACTCCTCCCCGGTAAAGATAGATGGGCGAAATAATTACGCCCTCCTCCCGCAAGTCCCGGGCCAGGGGCATGGAACCGGGAGTGCGGCCCCCTACATCGGCATGGTGAGCCCGGTTGGCCAGGTAAAAGGCGGGCTGGGAGTGCTTATTGGGGGAGGGGGGTTCCCACGGGCTGGAAGCCCGTGCTACCGGGGGTCGCGGACTCCTGCCCCCTCCCCCAAACCCCTTCTCCCAACCCCTTGAATTAAAACGGTAGGACGGGCTTCCAGCCTGTCCAGGCACGGGCAGGATGCCCGTGCTCCCGGGAAAGGTGAATCGGAAGGAGGGGTTAAAGGGAGGGCGGGGTAACCCCGCCCCTACGGCCTTGGCTCTTTCCCCACAACCATCCAGAAAAACCGGCGCGATGAGGGTGAGGTCCGGGAGGTGGGTGCCGCCCCAGTAAGGGTCGTTCAGGAGCAGGACGTCCCCGGGTCCCAGGGGGAAGTCCGGAAGCACTCTGGCCATGGTGGCAGGCAGCGCGCCCAGGTGCACGGGGATATGCGCGGCTTGGGCCAGAAGCTCTCCTGCCGGGGTAAAGACCGCACAGGAATAATCCCGGCGTTCCTTGATATTGGGAGAAAAAGCGCTGCGCCGGAGCACAATGCCCATTTCTTCGGCCACTGCGGCAAAAACCTTGTGAAAAATCGTCAGTTCGAGAGCGAGGGTCATGATGAGGCGGTAAACCCTAAAATTTCACTCAGAATCCAATAAAACTTTGGGTCATTATCTTGCAACAAAAATCAGATATAGTAAATCATTGGTAAGGGCAGCCTTTCTCGAAAATTTCGGTGGAGTGGGCCGCCGTGCCCGCCAGGGCACTGGGCGGCCAGGGAAGGCCGCCCCAACAGAATAAAAAATAAAAAATTCTTCGCGCTT
>Ga0180431_10006846_pt1 | contig 13453 bp, 17 predicted proteins | sample SS_ome_11_FD_132459 | JGI IMG/M metagenome (GOLD analysis project Ga0180431, IMG submission 132459) | Hypersaline lake sediment archaeal communities from the Salton Sea, California, USA - SS_1_MS_1 metaG | ecosystem: Environmental > Aquatic > Non-marine Saline and Alkaline > Hypersaline >... | reverse complement strand
TTCCCGGCGGCAAGTTGCATCCCGATTGCCGCGGTGGGGTCCGTGCCGTCATCACGCCAACGAACGTTTTGGTCCGTCGCCTGAATGAGCGCCTTCGTGGCTACGCCATACGTGGCCGACGTTAGCCCCTTGGCCGCATTAAGCCCCGTAATTTGTTCAAAGCCGACAACTTCCAAACTGCCGTCTACCGTCTCTTGTGACATTTGTTTTGTTCTCCAAAAAAAAACGGCAGGCGGGGTTTGCCCGCCCGCCGTGGGGCCATGACGAAGCGCCTGTTACGTGTCGATTGTGCCGTAAGCCATGCAGTTCGGAACCTTCAGGGCCGGGAAGCCGTTAAAGACGTTCGACAGGTGCCAGCCGCTCGGATCATGCGTTGGGTACGCATACGGATAAAATCCGTATTGGAACGTCTTGGGACCGTTCGGCCCTTCGGTGACGTGTTCCCCGCCCCGGATGTATTCGCACCATTCCGAATCCGGCTCGGGGAAGAACGCCGCTTTTTTCTCAGGCATCAACTTCGTGAACGTGTAGGCGCTTCCGTCCCAGACTTCGACGCCGTACTCAATGATGTGCCACACGTAATGCGGCAAGCCGCGAATCACGGCCGTAAACTCGCCGGGCCGGTCCCGAGTGGACTGTTCAAAAACGACGTTTGCGGAACCGCCTTGGGTCGCAACCTTCGTGTTGTTTTTGACATGCTCCCACGAAGTGCCCGTGAGAACAATGTGCTTCAAGCCCTTGCCGGTCAGTTGTACCATCGCCGCATTGATTTTGGCCAGGTGAAGCGGAATGTTCGTCGCGGCCGAGTCCCAGTCGGCATCAAGGATATCTCCATCGCCAAGCATGTCGAGCCGGCTCAGGTTGCCCGCGGGAACCTGATAATTGATCGTCGTTTCGCCGCCGCTGAAAGTATGCTCCAGCTTGTCGCCGTTTTGCGTGAACGTGTAGCTCCCGCGAATCATGGCCGCGGTTTGGAACTCTACCACGTTGGCGATACGTTCGGCCATGTATCGTTCCTGTGACTGGATATAGCGTTGGCCGCCTTTGTCCAGTTCGCTTGACGGGCCACCCAACGGCCGGCGGTTGTGGATGTCTTCATCCTTCAGCGCGATGGTTTCCGCCGAACGCGGAATGGTGAAATCGACCTTCCCGACCTTTTGCGGTTCGACCATCGTTGACCCCGTTCCGGGCACGCTTGCCGTTGCCAGCTTTCGGGTGTGGTCGAAAATGTCGTATTGGCCGCTCCGTGCTTCCCAGTCGTCGACGTTGCCCTGCCGGGGAATTCCCGCGGCCGTAACGTCGCCTTCGGTGAAGCCCAGCACGCCGTCAAGCGTGCCATCGTCCAACGCACCCGCGCCGACGTTCCAGCCAAACAACTTTTGAAGGCTTGTCCCGACCAAGGTATAACGGGAGATCCGTTCCTTGATAAGTTGCGGGGCAAGGATTTCTGCAACCGATCTTCCGGCCATTTTTCAAACCCTTTGGAAAAAGGAATGTTTGTTTGTCGTAAGTGCCGAACTGGTCGGCCGTTATAGTTTCCGTCTTTATCCGGCAACCGTCGCCGTGGTTCCACCGAGGTTTTGCACCACCCACCGCCGCGTATCGGCCGCGATGTAGCGCAATTCGACGGCTACCATGCTGCCGATTTTTTCGGACGCCGTGTTGAACGTGACGGTATCGGCCGCCGCGTTGCCCTTGTGAATGATGTCATCGCCCGCGGCGCTGGTAATCACAAGGTTGTTGTCGCTGGTTTGGAGAACCAGAACCTTGAAACCGACGTTTGCCGCGTTGTTGGCCGGCAGCGTGTAATTCCCGGCCGCCGTGGAAATGAGCATCTTGCCATTGTCGGCGGCAACCAGCGTTTTCGTCGTGGCCGATACCCGCTCGACGCCCATCGGGTGTTCAAGGAAGGCCGCGCCGTCCGGGCCGTTGCCGTCCGACAACCAACCCTGTCGAAGCAAGGCCGCCTGCGCTTGCAAGTCCGGACTTCCCTTCGTTCCGGCGTCCGCAATAATCTCGTTTTTGATATACAAGCCAGACGACATTTGCGCGATGAACCGTTCGGTCTTCGTGTTGTCGACCAACAAATCGGTGTGTTTTTCGAGAATGCCGGTGGGGAACTGGCGCCCGTCGTTCGCGTCGGCAGCGTAAATGTAGTGATTGCCGCTCGACGTTTCCTTGGCCAAGATCATACCGCCGCGGATCGTGCTGGTAATGCCCGTGTTACCGCTGTCGGTGTTTTCATCGTCCAAGATAATGTGTTGGTCGGAAAGCTGCGTTTGATTGCCGCGGCCTTTCCACCAAACCTGCGCCTCTTCGCTTTCGACGGCGGACGTGAAGCCGGGGGAATTTCCAACGGTGAACATGAGTGTTTTCCTTGCTAAAAAGGGCGGGGGTGAACCCGTGTATTACGTTTTGTTTTTGCTGCCCTTCGGCCGTCCTCGCTTGCGAGGTGCGGCCGGCGGCGTCTCTTCGGCAACGTGAACGTGCTCAATGGTGGTTGTCGGGTCTGGCGTTCCACCGAATTTGCGCGGTTGCGATTCTTCGGCCAACTGCGCCGCCTCTTGCTGCGTGTAGGGCCGGCGGCCGTGTCCGTCCTGATAAAAGTCGCCGCCTTCCGGGTGATCTTCCGTTTCGGTTTCGGCTTCCAGCGTGGCCCCTTCGGCAAGCTGCAAAATGTTCGGCGGGACCGTGTCTTTCAAGATTGCCAGCACGTTGCCCACGGTCAGCCGCCCCTCTTCCTTGCCGTCTTCGCTAAACTGTGCGGCCGACGCGATGGATTTCAGCCGCTTCGTCATGGCCGGGGGCAAACCTGCGCCGGCGATTTGCAACGCCAGGTTCGTTTTCGCCTGTTGCGTTACGCGGGCTTGCTCCCGCTTTTCTGCGGCGTCCAGGCGAGCCAGCAACGGTCCGATAATGGCCTGTTGCGATTCGCTGAATTGGGCCAGTTCCGGCGTCTCCTCCTCGATGGGTTCCATCGGCATTTCTTCCGCCGGGGCCGCCTCTTCCTTCATGGCGTTCGCAATCGCCACGAGCAAAAAGTCAATTGCGTCGTCGCTGCCTAAATCGACGCCATCGGGCAAAACGAGTCCGAACTGTGCAACCAACTGGTCCACCAGCGCCGTGCGGTCGATTCCGCCCACGCCTTCCGTTGTGGTAGTGTCCGCCGTCTCCAACTCATCCGCCGGCGGGCTCTCCGAGGCCAATTCTTCCTCTTCCGCCATTTGCTTGGGATCGTCTTTTGGCGGCGTCTTTTTCGCTTTGGGCATTTTTGCACCCTTGTATGATTCGAGGGAAACCGTAAACGGTTGTTTTTTGTCGGATTCGGAAAGCGCCAAGACCTCCATTTCGCCCTGCTCCGGGTTTACCGGCTTCGGCGTCAAGGCGATATGCCGGACAATGGCCCCGTAGGACTGGCCATTTTTCGCAAAATCCGGGTTCAGTTGCGGCGAAACGAACCGAATGGTCCCGTCTTTAATTTTGCCGGCGATGGCCTTGTCGGCTACGTCCGTCTCGTGGCATAGGTTGCCGCCCCGGTCGATGGACAATTTTCTCAGCCAGCCGGATGTTCGGACGGATTCGGCAGAGTCGCTGTCCAAATCATCGGGGGCGCAATGCTCGTTCAGGAGCGGAACGGCAAGCCCGGAAGAAAGCGCTTTATTCGTATCGTCACGATAGCGCTTGAGATCGTCGGCGGTAATTTGCCGCAAACCATTGCGGGAATCGCCGTAAAAACCGGGTTTTAGAAATGGTTGCCGTACCAGCACAGCCCGCCTTTTGGGTTGTGCCTCACATTGCGGGAATTTTTGTCTTTCCGATTCACCTTGTCAACCCCGGTTTTTTTCGGTACGCTTTTTTTCGGCGGGTTTGCCCATCTTAACACGAAAATAAGGCGTAAAAACATGGCCACGGTTATTTTTCGCGGGGACGCCCCCGAGGTGCCGCAAGTTTCGGAAGTCGAAATCGATGGCTACGACGCCAGCACGACATACGGCGTGACGATCAACGGAAAAACGGTTTTGGTGGCGGCCGACACTGACGAAGATACCACGGCGGATAATCTGATTACCGCCCTAAACGCCAGCGAAATTCCAGAATTCGCAGAAATTACGTGGGCCGAGGGGTCCGATAGCCAGCATGTTCAAGGGACGGCAGATACGGCCGGCAAGCCGTTCGTCGCCGCGGCCTATACCAGCGGCGGGGCCGGCACGATGGACCCGACGAACGGCAACACGCTCACGGCCGTCACCACGTCGTCAGGGCCGAACGATTGGAACGTTGCCGCTAATTGGAGCGGTGCGGCCGTGCCCGTCGACGCCGATGATGTTTGGATTCAGGACACGAGCGTTGATATTCTTTACGGCATCGACCAGAACGCCGTCACACTGGCTAGCCTGAATATCACCGCCAGTTACAGCGGCAAGATCGGCCTGCCATACTACGACACTTCGGGCGACGATCCCTACGCGGAATACCGCGAACGGTATTTGAAAATCGGGACAAGCGTGTTGAACATCGGGGACAAGTCCGGCGACTTCTCGGGGCAAGTGCTGCTTGATTTAGAGAGCGTCGAAACCGCCATCACGATGTACGGCACAGACACGAGCTCTCAAGATAACCGCTTCGGCGCGGTGGAGATAATCAACAGCGGCGCTAATTCCACGCTCGACATGCTGGGCGGTTCGCTGGACGTGGCCCCACGGGACGATGATACCGCAACGATTGCCACCATTCGCCAGTCGGGCGGTTCGCTGCGTTGTTCTAGCGGTTGCACCTTGGCAACCGTAACGCAGACGGCGGGCTCGTTTATTTGCGCGGCCAACTTGACCACGTACACGCAACGGGCCGGGCGTTCGATAATCGACGGTACGGCGACGGTGGGAACGTTCAACCTGTATGGCGGCACGTGTCTCTATCGCAGTAACGGTACGATTACGACGTTGAACCTGGACTTCGACGGCCCGCAACTATCGTTTGCCGCGGACAACCGAAGCCGCACCGTGACGGATTGCAATTTGAAGGCGGGCGGCATCCGTGATCCGAACGAGACCGTTACGTGGACCAATGGAGTTCAGCCGGAAAGAGGCGTTGCGGCGGTGGCGTGACTACGGTTTTATCTTCAACGTCGCCGGAATCTTCCGGCCCGAAATGGTCAACTCGATTTCCACGCCGTCGCGTATGGCGTCTATCAAGTCCCCGATTTCGGCAAGGATGATGTCCGCTTTCGCAAGCGTGGCGTCCGCGTGAGCGCCGGCGGTTGCGGCGTTGTCAAGAGCGCGTTTTATTCGTTTCGGCATGGGATTTTCCTTTCTGCCATTGCGGTTGTCGGTGTCACGCCCGGTCTCGGCAAAGGCACTCTCAACATCGGTGTCAGGGTTCACATCGCCTTGTGGGGGCCATATGGCTTCTCGGTGTCATTGCGGACGTCGGCTTATGCGTCCCTCAACAGCGTTCCCGTCCATTCCGCCCAAAGGTGCTTCATTAAAAGCTTGGTCGCCAGCGTCATCGCGTGCCGGTGGCAACGAATCGGCGGCCACCCGTCAAGGCCCTCTTTCTTCTCGCGTTGCTGGTCATAACGGGCGCGGTAGATGCTCTTGTTTTGCTTGACAAGCCCTTCACCAAACAGATACGCAATCGACCGCCGCCGCGGGCAATAGCCCGCCTCTTCCCATTCCGCCGCTGTCAAGTGTGGGTTTTGCCGTTGTCGCTGTTTCCAGCGGGAAGGCATGTGGACAAGCCCGCCTTTTTCGATAGGCCACAATCCGAACCGCCGCCACAACTTGCCGGGGGCTTCGTAGTTGTCGAGGTTCCCGGCCTCGCCAACGAGCGTTGCAAGGGAACCGATCCCGAACCCGCGTTGTTGCGGCAACTCCACCCACGGGGCGACGGGTAATTCCTTGGCGAGTTTTTGCATCGCCTGGTAGTATCCGTTTTCCTGTTTGGTGAATCCCTGAAACGCCATTTGCGTGTTCAGAATCAATTCACCCGTGCCGTTGGCCGCGGCCGTGTCCCCTTTGAACACGGCGTCAATGATGGCGTCGGCTTCCTTGACGGCGGCCTTGCGTTCCTTTTCGTCAAGCCCGGCGTGATAGCCCAACGTCAAGCGAACGGTTGCGTTCAAGCGATTACGAATCGCCTTGCGGGCTTCCATACATTGCACCCGCTGCCGCTGTAGGGAGCGGATGTTGTCGCAAAGGGCGGTAAGGCCATTCGGGACGTCGGTGTCAATCCTCAGATCGGCTAGGCCACCAGTCGATTCGGTGTCAAACCGACTTTCGGCTTGTAGGGTGCCACGGGGCTTGTCGGTGTCAGCGCGGGTCTCGGCGTTTTTCATGTTTGGTTCCTTATGGGTTGAATGTAAAAGCCAAGGCAAGATTCGGTGTCACAGATTACTTCGGCTTGTAGGGGCCACTGGACGGCTCGGTATCAACCTGCAGATCGGCTTGTGCGGTAGTGGCATCGCTCATTTCGGTGTCAATTCAAGTTTCGCCCTTACGCTACTTTCCGCCCGCCCCCTTTCTCCGCATCCTTGAACGCTTTCCGTAAACGGCGCTCACTCACGGCATCGGCTACGGTCTTTTCAGCGCCAACAAGCGGGCGCAGTTCATTCAGCAAACGCGCGTTGAACGTATGGCCTTCCGCCCGTTCGCGTTCGCCCGCCGCGATGTCCGGCAACTCTGAACCTTGCAAGCTGCCCAACGTTCGCCCGTCGATGAGGTACAGGTACAAGGAACGATTGACGGCTTGGACGGATTCCCCCGGCTTCACTTTGGCAGGGCCGCCGTACACGCCAGCGTCACGGCGCATTTGCACATTGATACCGTGGCGGGCGTCGTGAATCATGTTGCGGAATTGAGAACGTATCAGTTCCGCTTTCCACTTGTTGAATTCGGGCCATGACTTTTCGGCCCATCGTTCGACGGCATTAACCGTTTTGTCAATGTCGTCGGGATGCTTGGCAACCACTTTAGAAATTACCGCGTGCAGTTCTTCCATTGTCGGTTCCTTTGGGGTTGGGGGAAAGCCATTTTGCTCTTCGGTGTCAAAATGAAACTCGGCTTGTAGAATCGTCCCTGCCATACCCCAACTATACCCGCCCCCGGTAAAAGAGTCAACCCCACTCATCCCCCACGCATTCCCCACAACGAAGACCGGCCGTTCCCCGGCACGCCGTCCCAAACCACCGCGTCTATCCGCGTGGGGGCGTGCCCCTTGCCCACGACCGCCGCGTATGCCGCCGCGTCGATTTGGTCCGATGTTTCTTCGTCCAAGCCTGTCCACCCCAGCCATTCGGCTTCCAGGTCCGGCCGCCAGTCGTTGTCGAATTTCGGGAGAAAGACTTCCCCGCGCTCCAGCTTGTTCAGTAGCGGGGCGGCCCGGCTCACTTTGTCCCGGCCGCCGGTCGGTATGGTTTCAATGGGGATGTTATTCCTAAGCACGTCCACCGCGGCCGTTCCCAACTTTTCGTTTTCGATGTAGGTACGAGCCGGCTTCCATGCGTTGTGCATTTCGACCAGGCCCGCACATAGCCCATCAAAGCCCACACGCTTGCGCCAAACATTGCGTAGGAACAAAAACGACGTATGAGGCCAATAGTCCCAAGTCTCAATCACGGACCAACTACGCGGCTTCCCCTTGGCTTCCTTGGCCCGGTCTTGTGAACTGCCGGCCGGGTCGCAAACGTTGAACCGCGTGCATTCCCGTTCGTCGATAACCACGTCATGGCCGATCTTCTCGCCGTCCGCGGTCAGCGGTAAGAGAATCTGTCCTCGCATATCGAAGTAGCGGAGCCAGGTTTCGCGGATAAGCGATTCCTCTTGGATCGTCCAATCGCCCGCCATCAACCGTTCGCGGGTGACGACCGGTAAGTGCATGAGGTTTTCACGATACTGGTTTGCGTCGATGGCCGGGTTGTCCGCAATTCGAGCCGGCACAAAGGCCGCCCCGTCTTTCCAGTAGATGCCGTGTTGGCCAGCTTGCAAGGCTGCCGCCGCTTCGTCCGTGATGAATCGAGTTTTTACCCAACCATGCCCCAACCCGCCGGGGTTGGACGCCGAACGCATTCGCAAGGGTACGTCAAGGTCAACCGTTTTGCGAAGGCGCGAAAACAGAAACGTGTAGTCGTCTTCTCGAAACTCCGTCAATTCATCAAACGCAATGTACTGGTACTCGCTGGAGCCGTACCGATAACGGTCGGTTGCCGTTTGGATGTAGCCGAATTGAATGGACGCCCCGCTGGGAAACGTCCAACGCCTATCACGGCCCGACCACTTGGCATCGGTTCCCACAAACCACTCATGCGAACGCGGAATAAGGCCGCCGGAAAGAGACAGTCGCGGCGAGTCAACCCGCAGAATCAAGGCCGCGTATCGCGGAACGTGGACGTATTCAAGGGCCGCCATCAACAGGGCGTCTGACTTACCCCCAGCAGCAGCCCCCCCATAGAACGATTCCACGCAATCCAGTTTGAGGAAGTCGCGTTGGCGCGGCCACGGCGTATGGGGGCAATACTGCCGGGCTTCCACTCCCATCGTTTGCCGCCGCCGCTTTTCGCGTTCAGCTTTGACCGCGCTCAAGGCGACCGATAAGGGAATCGATTTCGTCATCGCTCATTTCCGCCAAGGCTTTCGGCGTGATGTTGACGGAAAGCTGCTTGCCGATGGCGTCGGAAAATTCGGCGGGCCACTTGCGGGCAAGATACCAAGACGCGGCCCGCCAATCTTCATTTCCGGCCACGCGGCGAATGAGGGTCATTTTGCATTCGTCACCCGCGCGCGTTAGGTCTGCGCGGAATTCCAGGTTGCGTTCACACTCACGGTCAATGGTTCGGCGGTCAACACGGGCAATTGAAGCGGCGTCAGATATGCTGCCCCCGGCTTTCAGAATGGAAAGGATTTCGGTTCGCTGCTTCTCACCAATGGCCCGCGGCCGTCCCCTTTTTTTCGGTTCGGCCTTTTTCTTCGGCCGTCCGGGCTTGCGTTTCGCCGCCGCCTCTTTCTTCGGCGGCCGACCGCGTTTTTTTGCCGTGCTGGTTTTGCGTTTTGCCATAGCCTCTGCCTCTTTGAAATAACCCCCACTTGCCCCGCTAACCATTATACGGGGAATTTTGCGAAAAAAACCGGTGGTGTCAAGACGGGTAATCGTTTTGCGGCGGTTTTTCTTTCGGAATCGGGGGGGAATTGACGATAACCGTATTGACACTTTACCCGGGCGTGGGTATAATTGGGGCATGAGAGGGACAAATGACACGCTCAACCAAAAACACTCACCCCCAACACAAGGAGCGAAAAATGAACTATGTACTCAACCGCGCAGGCAGTGGAGCGATCAGCGAAATCTGCGCCGAGGATGATTGCGATGCGATCTCCCAGGCAACCGAACTGCTTGGCGGCGATCCTGTCGCCGCAGATCAATGGGATGCAGATGGCAGCGACGACGACGGCGGGCCGATGGAGCGGCTGTTGTTTTGGGAGAACTCGCATTACGCGGCCAATGATCCCGGCCAAAACAGCATCGCGCAATTGACCGTTGTGCGGTCCTAACCCCGGCCCCTCGCCGCCTGCGGGCGGCCTGGGAGCGGAGTTACACCCCCAACACGAAAGGGCCCTTTCCATGTCCGTCGCAGACCGCGCCCGCGAAATGTCCCGCCGGCCTTTTCAGGATGCCGAACCCTTGGACGTGCGGCTGGTACGCCGTGCGTCCGAAATTGAGGCAGAATTGAGAATTGCCCGCGGCGTAGCCAATGCCGCCCGCGATTGCGAAACGCGACTTGCCGCATACCGCCGCGCTCTTGATTACGCTATCAGCGCTCTTGACGAACTGGAGAAGATGCGATGAAAAGTTTCGACGCTTGGGAATGGTTCATGTTGCTAAGCGAACCGGTTTACCCTTACCTTGTGGCGGGCATGTTTATCTTAGCGTTGGCAATGGCCGGTTGGGGTTTTTGGCGAGAGCGATGATTTAGTGTTTATCCTCGCGTTCTGTCCTACGGGCATTCGATTATTTCAATCCCGTTCGCCGCTGGTTTTCAAGCTCTGCTATCAGCGTTGTAATCTGTTGTTTTGTCGGCCGCTGCTTGCACGCAAAAAGCATACGCAGCGCGTCTATCCCTTTTTGCAGCCCCTCCGAATATCGACCATCGCCGTAACGCTGCGTCGCTTCGCAAACTGCCGCTAGGTGTTCGCGGGCATCTGGTTCAACTGTGTTGTCAGCCATTGCTTTTGCTTTTTCGATCATTTGCGAACCCGTAAAGCCGCATCCACGCGGCGATGTGCTCAACGTGTAGTTGGTACTCTCGCTGTTGGTCCGTTGTGTATCCATGGTGCCGCGCGCACGCTTCGACGTTTGCGAGCCACCATTGGAGAGGCTTCGTAATGCACCCAGACCCGACCATATCGCCGCCCGCCCAAAAACTCGGGTAGCGCGTGCCGGCAATGTAAATCGGCGTGCGGTCGATCGTGCAGCCGTCGCCGACGGACGCCCACTGGCCGATGGACGCACGCTGGCCGATTGTGGCGGTCTTGTGCGCCCAGCCGCTGCCGACCTGCCGCCACTCGTTAGACGATTCCGGCAGCGTCGGGTGTAGTTGCCGCATTTTATTCCATGTTGCCATGGTCATCCTCGCTTTCTGCCCGTGGGCGTTCGCTCATGCTATCGGGTCTCCGACTGTGCGAACTATTATTTTGCAACGTTCCTGTTCCGCCGTCCAATACTTGCCGGTTCCCGTTCCGTAAAACGTAATTTGCCTATCGTCCCCGTAAACGATTCCCGAGAGGGCGTCTTCAACCGCCCGCAGTAGTTTTGACAAGTCCGGCTGTTGCGAGTGAAACGACGGCGCAGATTCTTTCAGTTTCCCGTCGTTGCGCCCAGTGCCGAAATGCGAATTGGGACGCTTGAAAAAAAATTTGGCCGTCAATTCCACCGGCCCAGTCAGCAGCGTGCCCCCATCCATCACTTCGGCCGCGGCGGCGGTTACGGCCGCCATCCACGGGGCCGAACGCTTGTTGTCATCGCACATTGACGCTTGGCCCTTGCGCGGGCCGCCGCGAATGATAAACGGCTTTTTGCTGCCTCGCTGTTGCGGGCGGCCGTAGACGGTAATAGTCACCATCATTTTGTAAACCCTCCCATGAACCATAATATGCGAAGAAAAAACATGCGGTCTTCGTTGTACCAAAGCAGGAACGTTTCGCTGCCGCAAAGCCAAGGGCCTTTAAGGGACGCACAAAAGCCAACGGCAAAACGTCCGAAATGCAACCGGTGAACCGGGGCACTTCCGTAGGGTTCGGCTAGGTTGCGGATTGTGTCGAAGCGGATTTTGCGGCGGGTGGTCATGTGTACTGTTCCCAATACATGAAAATCGGCAGCCTGTTGTCAACAATGGGTTGCCGTGTTCCGTAAAACCCTTGTCCAATAATAACATGTCCTACTCGATGCCCGTTTTGGAATTCGTCCTTATCTTCCATTTTCACGAGTCCATCAAGTGGCCCGCCGATGTATTTTGTGAGCACCAAACGCCCCTCAACAGCATTCACGATTCAACGCCCCCTCTCTGCCGGTAACTCGGCCAATTGCAAAACCCGCATACCGCCCCGTGCCGCAAGCGGTCAACCAGGGGCGCACCCATTCTTTCGTCGGCTTCCTGCCCACTTGCCACGTTCAACGTTGCCCACGTCGGGCGGCAATTGCGGTAACGCCCATCCAAAATACGCAACAGGCACGACGCTTGAAATTCGGTAAGCTGCCCGGCGGGCGGTATCGGGTCGCTCAACACAAGGATGTCGGGATTCATCAACTCCCGAATCAACCCCATTTCAGTTTGATTATCGTTGCCAATTGTGTTGCGGAATTGTCCGTACAAATCCAATCCGTTCCACCATTGGACGGTTAGCCCGTGTTTCAAAATGGCGTATCGGGCCATTGCGATGATAAGATGATCCTTTCCCGTGCCGGCGCTACCAAAAAGGACGATGCCGTTTCCGGCTGCGATTTCTTCAAGCATCTTTTCGCCGTATTTGCGAAGCGAATCGACCACTTCCTTTTGGCCGGGGTGGGACACTTGATAGTTGCTTAGTCGCACCCCTTCATAACGCTTGCCCATTTGCCCCATTAACTCCCGAAACATCCTTTGCCGGCGGCGCATATCGTGGCGGCGTTTTTCCTCTTCGATTTTCTCACGTAATTCCGCCTCTTGTTCCGGCGTTCGGGGTTTTACCGGGTCGAACGTTCCGGGGTATTTTTTGCGGAACCTTTCGACAATGGCCCCGGCGCTAGAACAATCCGGTTTTTCCATAGTCGGTTTCTCTGTGGCGCTGGCCGGGGCCGGTCTTGATTCTTTGCCGTCCATTGTCCTGATAACCTCCGTTCATAAGTTTTTCCGCGATTACTTCGCCATCCTGATTTTTTCCACCAAACAGCTTTGGCAACGTAAACCAACCTGCTTTCACAAATGGGCTTTGCCGGATTTGCTGGGCAACCGCTTCACGGTCTGCCAGCGTTTCCCTAAGCGCCTTGGACCGCCCGTAACGCCGCCATGCTGCTTTGACGCCTTCGGATACGTTGGGCAATCTAACGGCCGCTTGGACGTGTCCAGAGGCATGTAGGCCATTCCACCACTCGCACCACTCCAAAAGTTCCTGGTCGGGCGTTTTAGCGCTCTTTTCTTTAGGGTTAGGGTTAGGGTTAGGGTTAGGTAAAGAAGGTTCCCCCCCAACGTCCCCCTGAACGTATACCCTATCGTCCCCCTCAACGTATACCTTTTTCGGGGACGCTTTCTCGGGTTCCGTATCCGCTTTTGGGGTATCATACCCGATTTTCGGGTACGGTCCTTCGTCGATTGGTGAATCGTCCAAGTCTACGTATCTTGCCGGGATGTCCGTCCAGTATTTTGGGGCGATTCCTTTCGTCCCACTTGGCGGGGGGAGATAGATAAGCCAACCAGCGTCAACCGCCCGTTGCCTTGCCCGGTTCAGCGTATCCCATTTTCGGATACCCAAGATGGGCATAAGTTGTTCGTTGTAATAACTAACCGGGCCGGTGTACCTTTTGACATCTTCGCAAGCCGCAATAACCGCCACCAAAAGCGTAGCGTTCGGCCCGATGTCTTGCGCGGCGCAAGTCTTCACCATGCGGCGAATGACTTTCTGCGAAAAAAACGCTTCGCGCTTGGGGTACTCTTCCATGCCGTCACCACGAAAAAAAGCCCCATGACGGGGGAACCGGGGGATTCAACCGGTCAATACAACCGATCAAAGTGGTTCGCCCCGTCACAGGGCTTGTCTGCGTCGATATTGAGTCTGTATTGACCATCTTTGTTGAATCCCGCCGCCAATTATCCCCGCCGGCCGGGGCTTGTCAAGGGCATTGCCATCAATCCTTCGGTCCAACCATCCAAGCGGGCGGCGTGGGAATCTGTTGATTTTGGGGCCGCCACAAATGAAGACAGTAATCATGG
>Ga0180431_10006845_pt1 | contig 13453 bp, 11 predicted proteins | sample SS_ome_11_FD_132459 | JGI IMG/M metagenome (GOLD analysis project Ga0180431, IMG submission 132459) | Hypersaline lake sediment archaeal communities from the Salton Sea, California, USA - SS_1_MS_1 metaG | ecosystem: Environmental > Aquatic > Non-marine Saline and Alkaline > Hypersaline >... | reverse complement strand
GTCGCTCCGTTACATGCCCCGTCTCGGGGAGCGAAGCGACCCGCTGATCTGAACCCCGATGATTATCATCGGGGCCCAAAGGCCCGTTCGAATAAATCTTATTTTACCTTTTGAGCAAGGAGAACGTCAATGAAGCTTGCGGTAGTTCCCGAGCGATGTTCGGGTTGCAAGTTGTGCGAAGTAGTGTGCAGCATGCAAAAGTTCGGGGTGGTAAACCCTCACAAAAGCAGTATTCGGGTGATGACGCTTTATCCACAGCCCGTCATCCGTATGCCGATAGTTTGCAACCAATGCAAGGATCCGAAGTGTGCGGAAAGTTGTCCTACCGGGGCCATCACGCGATCCGACGGCATCGTAAAGATTAACGCCGACGAATGCATCGGATGCGGACAGTGCGTCATCTCGTGCCCCTTCGGAGCTATTTTTACGCATGAGGATATAAGCGAGCCGATCAAATGCGACCTGTGCGGTGGCGCTCCCAAATGTGTAGAAGCTTGTCCGAAGGAAGCGACACTTTACATCCCAAGACACATAATCGGCCAACCCCAGAGGATGAAAAGCGCATTGAAATACGCGCACATGAAAGAAGTCGAATACTGGGAAAATGGAGAAAAGAAAATCCTCCGCTACACCGAGACTGAAGACAAGGGGACGAACAATGAAACTTAAAGGCGGTTATTTCCACAAAGTGCTGGATTTCGATTTGTCAGAGGGTAAAGCCGATGTTCTAAGACCCAGCGAGGAATTTGCATTGAAATATATAGGCGGGAGGGGCTACGGAGCCAAGTTGGTTTACGACAACCTTCGCCGTCACGACTGGAAAATCGATCCTCTCGGCCCTGAAAACATACTGGTCATCGCTCCAGGCCCGTTGACGGGTTGTTATCTGCCTTCGAGCGGGCGCAACAGCTTCATAAGTATTTCCCCCGCCACCGGCATTTACGGCGACAGCTCGATGGGCGGCCATTTCGGCGTCGGCATCCGGCAGGCCGGCTGGGACGCTATCGTTCTGCGCGGCAAAGCGCCGGAGTTAGGCTACCTGTTCGTGGACGGAGACCGGGCGCATTTCGTACCCAAGCCGGAACTCGCAGGAAAACCCGCTCTGGAAACCGAGAAAATGGTCCGTAAGGAGATCAATGATATTGACGCTCAAATCGCCGTTATCGGCCCCGGAGGCGAAAACGGCGTCGTATTCGCTTGCGTAAACGCAGACTGGAGCCGTAACGCCGGTCGCACGGGCATCGGCGCTATTATGGGCAAGAAGAACGTCAAGGCTATTGTTGTGCGCGGCGCATGCGACCTGCCCGTCGCCGACGTGTCAAGCCTTATGGAAATCGGCGACCGCGCTTATGCCGAGCTACGCTCTCATAAACTGTTCAAATTCTGGCAGCAGCAAGGACTTATGAGCGTTATCGACTACTGCAATACGGCCGGCGTCCTGCCTACATACAACTTCCGGGACGCATATTGGGATCGGGCCGATAAAATCAATGGTTACGAAATGGAAGCGCACTACAAAATCGGCGATACCGCCTGCTTCGGATGCGCGATGACATGCGGCAACGTCAATCTCGTCCAGGAAGGCAAGTACGCCGGTACGGTCACCGAGGGCCCTGAGTATGAAAGCGCGTGCATGTTCGGATCCAACCTCGGTGTTGACGATTTCGGAGCAGTGCTTCACGCGTGCCAACTATGCGACGAAATGGGCGTGGACACCATCAGTATGGGAGGGTTGATAGGTATATTGATCGAAGGTTACGAAACCGGGCTTCTAACGCTAGATGACATCGGCGGTAAACCCATCAGCTGGGGCGACGATGACAGGATTATGGAACTTATCGAGCAGACCGCGCGACGCGAGGGAGTGGGCGACCTGCTCGCGCAAGGATCGCTCGCGCTGATCGAGCGGTATCCGCAGCTTACGCCGATTACCAGCCACGTCAAGGGCCTTGAGCAAAGCGCTTACGACGCTCGAGTGGCCACCAGCATGGCGCTCGCTTACGGCACCAGCGATATAGGCGCGCACCATACACGCGCGTGGACGCTGGCGAAGGAAATGGAGATGGGACTCGGTTGGGAGCCTGAAAAGAAGGTCGATCTGGTCATATATCACCAGACGATAAGACCGCTGTTCGACATGCTGGGCGTTTGTCGCCTGCCGTGGATCGAACTCGGGTTCCCGCAAAGTTACTACGAGGAGTTTTACGCCGCCATTACAGGCGTCGAGCGATCTATAGAAGAACTGCTCGAGCTGTCCAAAGATATCTACGATCTAACCCGGATCATCATCACCAGACTGGGCAAATCCCGCCCGGACGATTATCCGCCGCCGCGTACTTTCGACACGCCTATCCGGTCGGGGCCGCAAGCGGGCAAGCACCTGGACAGGAAAGATTACGAAAAGCTGCTTGATCTGTATTACCAGCGGCGCGGTTGGGACAACGAAGGCGCCGTGCCTGCCGATAGGGAAAAGAATTTCCAGGATCAGGGTCCCGTTTGAAAACACAACAAGGTTGCATCAAGCAGCGTCCCGACAAGTGCACAACCCGGCGAATATGCCACATGAACATTTGTATGGAGAAACCGTTTCGGCTATTATCGGTCAAAAGTAGTATTGAACATGAATAACCCCTCAAAGGAGGTTGTGTGATGAGATCGAGTTTGAAGATTTTTTTATGCGTTGCGCTGATTGTTCTGGCGCCGGCGTTGGCTCTTGCCGTTTCGTCGAAGATCACCTCCGTCGAAGTTTACCTGGACCGCGCGCAGGTGACCCGGACGGCCGACGTCAAACTTAACCGGGGAGAAGTCGAGGTGAATTTCTGCGGCCTGCCGGCTTCCCTTGACAACCGCTCGGTTCAGGTATGGGGTTCCGGGGCGGCCAAGGCCACACTGGAAGGGGTGACAGTCGACCTCGAACCTGCTCCCGAGGTGCCGGAAGGAAGGGTAGCGGACCTAAAGCGCCGAATCGAAGAACTCTGGGATCAAAAAAAGCTGATCGAAGAAAAGAGAATGGCACTCGCCATCACCATTCGGATGCTGGCCGATGTGCGGCCGGAGAGGTCGCATCGCAGCGATTCGAAAACCTCATGGGGCAACATTGCGGAAATCGAGCGTATTGCGATGGCGGTGGTTGGCGGTTTGCGTGACGCCTTTTCCGACGATCGCCGATTGGCCGCCGAGTTGCGCCGTACAGACCTGGAAATAAACGCTCTCAATAAGGAGCTTAAAAAAATCCGGCGCCCATCCGGCGACCGCACTAAATGCGTGACGGTTAACCTGTCCGTCTCGCGCGCCGGGTCAATGAAAGTGACTTTTTCCTATCTCTTGCCCGGCGCAAGCTGGAAGCCGCTTTACGACATCCGCGCATTACCCGATGAGGAAGAGATCGAGATAACTTCATACGCGCAGATAATCCAACGCACCGGCGAGGATTGGACCGACGTATCGCTGTCCGTAAGCACCGCCAAACCGCACATCGGCGGGACACCTCCCAAGCTCGATCCCTTATACCTTGTTTTTTATCATCCGCCTGCACCCGCCGGAACGGCGGCGCCTCCTCCACCCCCGAGAATGGCTCCAATGGACGGCGAGGGCGTGACGGGGGCGGAGATGGCCCCGGAGGAAGCGCTTGAAGAAGAGGTGGAAGTCGCCGCTGAAATCGAAGCTGCGCAAGTTCGAAGCGCCGGAACGGCGGTTTTCTTCGAGGTAAAACAGAAAAAAACCATACCTTCGGACGGCGAGCCGCATCGCGTCCCTATTGCAGTAGACAAACTTTCGGCAAGTTTCGAACACGCTTCCTGGCCCGAAGCCAAGTCCATAGTATTCCTGAGGGCAAAGACCAAAAACGAGACGGGACATCCCTTCGTGGCCGGTAAGGCGAATGTGTTCGTGGGGCCGAGTTTCATCGGAACTACCAACATTGACGACTGGACCGACACAGAGGAGAAAACTCTCAGCCTGGGTATCGACCAGGGAGTGAGAATCAAGCGCAAGCAGTTGAAAAGGAAAGAGAAGGAAACGGGATCCAAGCGGACGATTGCTTACGAGTACTTGGTCGAGGTTAAGAATTTCAAGCGTAAATCCATCACCATCGAGATTTTCGACCGCGTTCCCATCAGCAGACAAGGCGACATCGAAATCAAGGTGGAGAACATCCTGCCGGAGCCCGCAAAGCGTAAGGACAACGGGATATTGATGTGGCGTATCGACCTTGCCGCCGGCGCATCGGCGGAGGTTCGTATCTCATACACGGTGCGTTTCCCCAAAGACCGCCGGATCTCCGGATTACCATAGGGCGGGAGGTGTATCATGCGAAAAGCGTTACTGATTATTGTCGCGGTTTCTTTCCTTATCGCCGCAGGCGCGCCCGCTGCCGAGAAAGCGGCGACGTCCAAGATAACCAGCGTCACCGTCTACCTCGACCGGGCGCTGGTAACTCGCGAAGTTAAACTGAATTTGTCGCCCGGAGTGCACAAACTGGTGCTGCGTGACCTGCCGGGCGGAATAAATGACGAATCCGTTCGTGGATGGGGAAAGGGAACGGCGAAAGTGAAGCTGTTGGGGTTGAATATGTCCCGGGAGGAGTTGCCGCGCCCCAGCGACGATGACATTCGCCGACTCGAAGACAGGTTAGAAGAGTTGAGAATCGAAATCAAGGCCGTACAACACGAAAAATCAATCCTCGATGTGGAGAGGAATTATATGCAAACGCTGGCGAAAAGCTTTATCGAAGTTTTCAATCCCGCCATAATAAGCGGCGGTTCGGCGGGATCGAGGCTCTCGGGTACGGAAAACCTGCTCAAGCGCCGCCTGGATGCCATTGCCAAGAGAAAAATCGAGCTCAAGGCGCGCGCCCGGCAACTTGATCGCGAGTGGGCAAAAGTGAAAGAAGAGCTTAATAAGCTCAGACACCCGGGCTGGACGAAGAAAAAGACCCTCACCGTTGACCTCGAATGCAAATCCGGCGGCAGCTTCACGCTGGGCTTCAGCTACATAATGCGCAACGCCGGCTGGACTCCGATTTACGACATTCGCGCCGATTCCCGCAGCGGAAAGATCGAAATCGTGTCCAAAGCGCAGGTCAGGCAACGTACCGGCGAGGATTGGTCCACTGTCGAGCTGGTGTTGTCTACCGCTTCCCCGCAGGTGGGTGGCGATATGCCCGAGCCGCAGCCGCTGGTGCTTGATTTCGCGGCCAAATATGGGAAGAGACGAAGGTCGAGTTTGCGTTTCGGGGCTATGGCTGCGCCGAAAGCCGCTGAGGCTCCGCCGCCTGAGCCGATGGCGACCGCCGTTGCGGAAGTGGTTTCCGGCGAAACAGCCGTCGAGTTCAAAATCAGGAAGCCCCGAAACATATCCGCCGACGGCAAGCCGCATCTCGTTCCCGTCTCGACGGACTCTTTCAAGGGCGAGTTGCGTTACGTCGCTGTGCCCATCGAAAGTCCTTTTGCGTATCTGCAAGCGAAAGTTAAAAACCCTCTCGAACGGTCATTCCTGCCGGGTACGGCCAATGTTTTCCTTGCGGGAAAGTTCGTCGGCAAAGCTCGGCTGCCGCAATGGGCTCCCGGCGAGGAGATCGATGTGCCGTTGGGCATCGACGAAGGTATAAGTATCGACCGGAAGCTTATCCAAAAGAAAACGGACTCATTCCTGAGCAAAACCACCGTCAGCTACGAGTGGAGAATCGAGGTCACCAACAATATCGGGCGTAAAACCACCCTGAGACTTTACGAACCCATACCTCAAAGTCGTCATAATGATATAGAAGTCAAAGTCACGCTCATCGAACCGGAGCCGACCGAGATCGAGCGGGGCGGTCGGGCTCGATGGGATTTGGACATGCCCGGCGGCGCAAAGAAAACCATCAAGCTGGCCTACAGGATAAAATATCCTTCCGGAAGGGAGATCGAGAATCTGCCATAGGTTGCGGGCAATATAGGAGATCGGGCAATGGAGCCTGAAGCGAAGTACTGGCACAAAATCGATGACGGCGAGAAGGTGCAGTGCGACCTTTGCCCGCAAAGTTGCGTGATTAAGCCGGGCCGAAAGGGCACCTGCAAAAACAGGGGTAACAAAAAAGGTCGATTGACACCTTTGATATACGGCAAAGTGGCCGCCGTACACATGGACCCGATAGAAAAGAAGCCGCTATATCATTTCTGCCCCGGCTCGCAGATTCTTTCGGTAGGCTTTATAGGTTGCAACTTCCATTGCCCCTTTTGCCAGAATTATTCGCTGGTCGAAGGAGACGCGCCTCTGGACGGCGTCGAGATAGACGATCTGGTGCGGACTGCCCGAAAACACAACTCGGTAGGGATATCTTTTACCTATAACGAACCCCTCGTCAATTTCGAGTGGGTGCGCGATTGCTCGAAAGCGTTCCGCGAGGCTGGGATGAAAACCACCGCCGTCACCAACGGTTACCTGAATCCAGAGCCTTTCAAGGAACTGGTCGAATTGATCGACGCCTTTAACATCGACCTCAAGTACTCGACCGACGAGAACTACCGTGAATATTCCGGCGCCAGGAAGCCGCAGGTGATAAAGGACAATATCAAACTCGCATACGAGGTGAGCCACGTCGAGGTGACGCACCTGGTGGTCACCGGGATAAACGACGATGAGGCGGCGTTTTTGGCATTGGTCGAGCAGATTGCCGCCATCAACCCTGAAATCCCTCTTCACATCAGCCGCTATCACCCGATGTACAAATATCACGAACCGTCTACACCATTGGAATTCCTGGAAAAAGCTTTCAAAATCGCCTCCGAAAGGCTTCAGTATGTGTATCTTGGCAACGTATTGAGCGATGAAGGTTCATCGAGCCACTGTCCGCACTGCGGCGCGCTGCTCGTGCGTCGCTCGGGGTATCATACCTCGGTCATGGGACTCGACGGCTCAAACTGCGCCGACTGCGGCAAAGAAACCAACTTTATTTACCCCTGTCCGGTCTAGTGCCCTCCTCTGAGATTTTAAGGGAACGGATAACCAATTATGATTCATCCTCGGCCAGGACGACCAACCAGTCGTCTTCGGTTATGGTATAACTCGCCTTTTTGTCCGGATTGAGTTTTACCCCGAAGTTCCTGGATGGATCATTGGCGTATCTGGCACGCCTCACCCCGAAACAAATCTCTCCCCTGCGATGGGCGACGCCAATAATATCCGCAAAAATTACCTTGGCGGGCAGGGAGTCGAAATATAGCCAGGCGGGCTTGATGTATATTTCGGAACCCTCTTCGCTGAATATGTCGTCGTATACGGCCTTTAAATCCGGTTCTTCGGATAGGGCCGCGAACATCATGGATACGAGGTTGTTGGAAATAATGAAATCATCCACAGTGGTTCTGGTCATCAGTTCGTCGTTATCGGAGTTCATGATCTGGGTGATGATTGATGTCTGTTTTTCGTCAATATGATCGACATGGTCTGTTTGTCCGCGTATTGAACGCAGGAGAAGCAGAATCATGATGGTTTCGGAATCGATTTTCTCCGTGGCGCTTTCTCCTTCCGATGTAGACAGGATTATAACGTTGTCATATTCAAAAGGAGACAGGCTCATGAGGTCTTCCATGGATAGCGGATCGCGGGAAATGAGGTTTATTTTTAAAGAGCCGTGTTCTTGCTGAGCCTTTTCCACCATGCTCTTTATCTCTTGAGAAGGCTCCTTAATCACTACGTCAATCGAGGAACCTTCAAGTAGGTAGTGAGCGAACTCCTGAATCAAAACCGGTGCTATCGAATGCCAACCTAAAAACAGTTGACGTTCGATTTTTCTTATCAATCGTTTGGAAGTCGGAGTTAACTCTTTGGGACGGACTACCGGTTCGTCATAAAACTGGATCGTCGAGTCGTCTTCGGCAAAAATCAGTATCTCATCACCTTTTTCGAGTATTATGTCGTTATCCTCGGGACGTAAGATCAATTTTCCGTCCGCCTTTTTAATTCCAAGAGGCACTCCGTCCGGAAAGTGAAATAAGGCATCGTAGAATTTGATATTGTTCCATTCAGCTCCGTAAAAATATAATTCCCCGCCATCGAACGAAAGCATCTCGTTGTATACCACCGCCAAACCACTGCTACGTGAAGTCTGGACCAGGATCTTCCCCAAAATCTCGGAAGCATCCACGGAAAGGACATTATCGGAACTGAAAAGATGAACCAATTTACGGTGTGTTTCGCTGAAAACGTCGGCTACAATGGGTATCTCACCATTCTCGTCCTGGCACTGTGTAAGGGCCAGAATGGTTTTTATAACTCTCAAATCCGAAATCCGTCTTTCTTCCCGGCTCGCAGCGTCCGAACAGCTCGCTAACACAATAGCCGATTTCGCCTTGCTTGCATTCACAAGATCGAGATCGGATAGGGTTGAGGTAGAGCCATGCCTGGTGACTATGCGGGTCGTCTTGGTGTCGGTAATGGCTTCCTTTATCGTGTCGTCCATCATCTCCTTGTCCTGGTCCGCAAGGATAACCACGCCGGCGTAGAAATTACTTTCGTTGGCTACAATAAGTTCTTGAAGGATTTTTATGACCCGCTCATTCCAACCCAGAATGAGAGTGTGGCCGGATTCAATCACTCGACTGCGGCCCTTTTTAAGCTCATCCAGAATAGTACCCAATTCCGTCGTGATAAAGGCAATGAGCATGGAAAATATAATAACCCCCACCATTCCGGCAATGATAGCGGTAATTTTTACCACGGGTGATGACCCGATATCCTGGCTCATATTTCCGGGATCGGTCATTTGCAGGAAAATTGTCCAGATATGCCGCAAAAAGGGGGCGCCACCACCGCCTAATTCCGGCCAGATGAGAAGAACGAGAATTCGTAGCAAACCCACCAGCACAAGACCGCCAAGGAAAAGAACGATCAGCATTACAAAGAACGACTTACCTCCCTTGGTCATGAAATTGTCGAATTCATATCTCAGGCGCGCCCGTTTAGTTCCCATTGAATACCTCCTTTTTTCATAAACAAAGATAGAGGCGGGCTGTTTTTCGACCCGTACGGGTCCTGGCGCCCACACGGGCCCATTTGAAAGCCGCCTCAATCGTCACTTTTACCGCTCAAATTACGGCTTACTGTTCCTTTCGGCTTATACATCATGGCAATCCATTCCCCAAGACCCACTGAATATATAACACTTAACCGAAGATGTTCAACTCTCGCCAATATGTCCGCATATACAGCGAAGGCAAGCTTCATATAAAAGTCACTTTCATAAACGAATCCGGCGCTTAAAAAAGAAATTCGCGCAGAAAGCGCACTTTAATTTTTCTTTCCCTTTTTCCCCAAAAAAGTAGGTGCACATTACATGCACCTACTCTGCACTCCGATATTGTTTTATGAACTTTATTTAAGGGGATCACTCTTTCTTTCACGTATAAAGAAAAGGCCGGTCGGAGCGAGAGGCCCTTAACCTCCGACCACCTGAACCCCATCCGCTTAAATAAATCTTCTGATTATGTTGTAAATTATGCCAAGCGGTCCCCCGGCACTTTCTTGCTTCACCGGCCGGAAAGGGGTAAGCCAATGGACGAAGCTACCCGGCTTTCTGGTCTGGATGTAGAGCTTGCCCTTGCCTGAGAAGTCGCATATCAACCCTTCGCCGGACAGAAACAGCGACTTGAGACCTCCAACCTTTCGGATGTTGAAAGTAAGGCCGGCATCGAAAGCGACGATGTGGCCGGTGTCTACGCTGTAGTTTCCATCCACATCCACTTCATGGATCGCTCCGAAGGAACCGAAAATCAAATCTCCCTGCCCGGAAGCCTTAAGGATAAAAAGGCCCTCTCCGCCAAAGAAGGTCTTAGCCCCGCCCCACTTGGTATCGAGCTGAACCCCGGAGGAACTTGCCACATAGGATCCCGACTGGATGTAGAAGTCACCACCGGGAAGTTGGAGATGGCGGAGGTCGCCCGGCGGACCGGGTGCGATATAGATCAAACCGGGATTTCCCGCCGACGTATATGTATTGATGAAAAAGCTTTCGCCTCCGAGCATTCTTTTCGCTGAAGACAAGACTCCGCCCCTGGCCTTGGTCTCGATCTGCATATGAGGCGACATCGCCACCATGGAGCCGGCCTCGACAACAACCTTCTCGTCGGCAGTAAGGCTTACCTCGGCCATGGCATAATCAGGTGCGCTGGTAATATTTATCTGCATGGTACTCTCCTTTCCTCGCTAGGCTCTCCGGGGTGGGAGCCTGCTTCCGATGTCTTTACCGAATTCTTTAGGGTTGCGGCTCTGTATCCAGAGACGGCCCTTGCCGTTGAACTCGGTTACCAGGCCTTCACCCGAGAAGAAGGTGGATTTCCACGATCCCACTCTTTTAACCTCGAAGGACAGTGTTTCGTCGAAAGCGACGATATGGCCGGTGTCCACGATATATGGGCCGTCCATTTGTAATTCGTGAATGGCTCCGAAGCTGTTGACCACAATCTCGCCGGTGCCGGTAGCTTTCAGCATGAACAATCCTTCGCCGCCGAACAGGGTTTTGAATCCGCCCCACTTGGTGTCGATGGAAATTCCGGGAGAGCTGGCCATGTAGGACGTGCCCTGGATAAGGAGTCCCGATCCGGTCATCGGGATTGAGAGTACGTCGCCGGGCAGGGTAGGGGCGAGTGTAACCTCCCCTTCACCTCCCTGTGCTGTGTATGTGTTCATGAAAAACGATTCCCCTCCGAAGACGGAGCGTTTGAGAGACTTGAGGATACCGCCTCTTTTGCCGCCGTCTGCGGCGCGGCTCGAAGTCTTGATCTGAACGTTCGAACTCATACTCACCATCGCCCCGGCCTCCGCCACCACCGCCTCCTCGGCAGCGAGCTTGACTATGGCTAAAGCGAAACTTGGTCGATATTCGATATTCACTTGCATGATAAACCTCCTCAGGCCCCGAGCATCGGCCGGAGCCACGAAACCAAAGCTCCCACGTTGCGCGTTTGAATGTAGAGCTTGCCCTTGCCGGAAAACTCCGTGACCAGTCCCTCTCCTGAAAGAAAGGTTGACTTCCATCCCCCGACCTTTTTCACCTTGAAGGACAGACTCTCCTCGAAAGCCACGATATGTCCGGTGTCCACGACGAAATTGCTGTCGATGTCTATTTCCTTAATCCCTCCGTAGGCGTTGACGAAAAGATCGCCCTCGCCCTCGGCCCTCAGAAGGAACAACCCTTCACCGCCGAACAGCGACTTGAGGCCGCCGAACTTGAGCTTGACTTTAATTTTGGGATCGGCGGCAAGGAAGCTCGATGCCTGAATCATGAGACCTTTTCCCTTCATGGGAAAGTGGAGAATATCTCCACTTAAAGCGGGCGCGATAAGTATGTTGCCCCCTTTATCTCCCGCCGTGAAGACGTTGATGAACATCGTCTCGCCTCCCAGGAACTTACGGAGAATTGCCGATATAACGGCTTTAATAAATCCGCCGGTGGCGCTGAGCTTGGTGCTTATCTTCATGTCGGCAGACATGCACACCATGCTACCAGCCTCCACCAGAATCTCCTCCCCGGCAGTCAGCTTCACTCCGAGCAGGCTGTATGAAGGTTGATACTTAATCCCGAATTCCATGGCGTCTCCTCCTTTGTGTAAAATATGAAATGATTACAACCCTCCGGTTTCAGGGCCGTTCGTCCACCTTCTTAACCGTTATCTTCATCGTCCCGGTAACCGTTTTTATCCAAAATGTTATCGGCAAGCTCGCTCCAGGACAGATGTCAACGCTAAACTCTTCTCGGGCATCGAGTCTCTGTAAGATTTCTTCAAAGGCGCCTGGTTTTTGAATTTCGCTCGCTCAATCACACAAAGAAATCTACGTGAGTCACTACCACAGGTATCGAATTGTAACCATTCATCGCGTAAAAATCAACCAATCCATATCTTTAACAAAAAAGGAGCTTCTTAGTTGAAAATTTTTCTTCGTAAGAGATTTTTGCAAAAACAGGGTAACCGAGCATGCTTCACCTGAAACAAGGGATTTAAATCCCTTGCCCGTTGTAACTTTAGATATACCGATATCAAGCAAACCATTATTTTTGCAAAAAGCCTCGTAAGTTTGCAGTTACCGATGGTTGATTCTTAGCGCTATTGGTTATAAATTAGAATCCCGTTTTCCCATGAAGTTCAAGGTGAAATTACCCGCCCGGATAAATGTGCTTGGCAACCCGTCAGACGCTGTCGAGGGTGAGCATCAGACCATCAGCGCCGCGATAAATATGTATGGTGAGGCGGTTTGCGAAGAGGCCGAGGCTCTCACGTTCGAGATACTTGACAAGCCAACGGACGAGGGCGGCGCGACGATCTCCCGGTTCGAGGTTTTCGCCGATTCCGACCTCGAGTACGGCGACGAGTTCGACCTGTTCAAAGCCGCAGTCAACATTCTGCTTAAGCATTCTCCCGAGTTCCGGGAGGTTTACGGTCAACACGTTCCCAAGATGAGCTTCTACAGCGAGATTCCCCGCCGGAGCGGTCTGGGAGGGTCCACGGTGCTTCTGCTATTGGCCCTGGTAAGCCTTGTTCGTTTTTACAAGCTGAACCCGCTCAAGCACAACCTCTACATGCTGGGGGAGTTGAGCCAGCGGGCCGAGGAAAAGGAGCTCGATATTACGTGCGGTTATGCGGATCGGTATGTGCCCCTGTTCGGCGACATCGCATATATCGATTACCGTGGGAAGCTTTTCCACAAGCCCGTTTTCGAAGAACCGTTGGCCACTTACGAGAAGCTGGGCCGGTTCGTGGACCATTTCCCGCTGGTGTTGGTGTATACCGGTGTGGAGCACGATTCCGGCAACGTGCACGGCCGTATGCGTAAGCTCTACCTTGAAGAGCGCCTTCGATTTGCCGGCGATTACGATAACGCTCCGCCCCTGGTGCGTATCATGAAGCAGGTGGGAGATACGGCCTGGAAAGGCAAAATCGCCCTGCTGGAGGCGGACTGGGAGAGGTTCGGGACGTTGATGAACGAGAACCACCGGCTGGTTGACGAGATGATGCGTTATTGCGGATTCGCCGCAGGGGCGGGAGAGGCCGACAACCGGATGATCAGGGCCGGGCTCGACGCCGGAGCGTTGGGAGCAAAGTTGACCGGCGCCGGCGAAGGCGGATCGGTGTTCGTGCTCACTCTACCGGGCCAGGAACAGGAGATGGCCGGGTTTCTCAAAGATAAGCTCAAAGAGTACGGCTACCAAAACGGCCGGGTTTATATCCCATCAATAGACGCGCAGGGATTGGTCATTTTGGACGAGGAGCCATGAGCGGGTCGGAGCTTACGGTGGTCCCGGCAACGGGCGAAGAAGCCCGCCCGGAACCGGTGTCCCTGTGTCGTTCCAAGGCGGTAACTCCCATACTCGGGGCGTCCATAGCGAGGGGTATTGACACCCCCTAACTGATGATATAAAGTTTGGATTGATGTAAACTTTATGCAGTTTTTCGGCGTCTTATTATCATAGTTGTCG
>Ga0180431_10006842_pt1 | contig 13459 bp, 8 predicted proteins | sample SS_ome_11_FD_132459 | JGI IMG/M metagenome (GOLD analysis project Ga0180431, IMG submission 132459) | Hypersaline lake sediment archaeal communities from the Salton Sea, California, USA - SS_1_MS_1 metaG | ecosystem: Environmental > Aquatic > Non-marine Saline and Alkaline > Hypersaline >... | reverse complement strand
TCACCGGGCGGCGACGATCTTCTGATCGCCGCCCAGCAAGCGGATCGCGGCGAGGAGACCGGCGCCGTGGCCGGCCGGATATTCGTCGCTCGCGGCGGCTCGAGCCCGCCCCAGGGGTTGACGCTCGCAGGCGAGTTTCTCGACGTCGACAGCGACCTCGCCGGCGCCGACGTGATTCCCAACGCCAATCTCAGCGCCCTCAAGCTGATATCGGCGGATTTCGACGCCGATGGCGCCGCCGACTTCGCCGCGGGGCTGCCAACCGCCGGCTTCCCGGGAACCGACGGCACGCTTGCCCGCGCCGGTGCGCTGGCGACGCTGTCGGGCGCCGAGGGAGAATTCGACTCAGGCACGGCCCAGCTCTGGCACCAAGACGTCACCCGCTTCACCGGCGATGTCGAGACCGCCGACGAACTCGCCGGCGCCCTCGCCGTCGGCGACCTCAACGACGATGGCTATGGCGATCTCGTGATCGGCGTCCCGGGCGAAGACGAAGCGGACCGACCCGATCGCGGCCTCTTTCACCTGCTCTACGGCTCCGAGAACGGCCTCACGATCGAAAGCATCCAGACGCTGCACCACGATCTCGAATTGATCCAGGTGCAGTGGGGATTGGGCGCCGCGGGCGATTTCTTCGCCGCGGCACTCGGCGTCGGTGACTTCAACGGTGACGGATACCACGATATCGCCATCGGCGTGCCCGGGCGCGACGGCCCGGATGGACTGGCCGACGCCGGCGCCGTCATCGTTCTCGACGGCTCTGGCCGCGGCACGACGACTGTCAGATCGCGTCTTGTGTCGTTCGAGACGATGACGTCTCTCGGGCTCGAGCCGGCTGCTGGCGACTACCTCGGATCATCGGTGAGCGGCGGGGATGCGGATTGCTGGCTGCCGACGCTCTGCCAGCGCTTCTACTGAGATCCGCCCCCGGGCACATCCCAAATGCTGGCGGTGCCGTCGGTAGCGGCCGTCAGGACAAGCGCCCCGTCCGGCGAGAATTCGATCGCGGTCACTTCCCCGATGTGACCGGGGAGGACGGCCACCAGGCCACCATCCTCCGCCGACCAGATACGGCCGGTGAAGTCATCGGAGCCTGTCGCCACGAAGGCACCGGTCGGCGAGAAATCGATCGTGGTGATGGCGATCACATGGCCGTCGAGCCGTGCTGCTACTGCGCCGCCGCCGACATCCCAAAGCACGGCGTCGCCGTCATTCGACGCGCTGAGCAGGAGGCCGCCGTTCGGCGAGAAGGCGAGCGCCCGGACCTCGCCGTCATGGCCGAGCAGAACCGCCTCTTCCGCTCCGGTTGCGACATCCCATAGCCGGACCGTGCGGTCCGCCGAACCGGTCGCCAGCAGCGTGCCGTCGGGGGAGAATGCGAGCGCACTGACAAGGCTTTCGTGCCGGACCTGAAGCAATTCGGTCCCGCTATCGGCACCCCACAACCGGGCTGTGCCGTCATACGAGACGGTAGCAACCAGAGAGCCATCCGGCGAGAAACGCGCGTCCCAGACCAAACCGCCATGCCCGGCCAGGACGGCAATCTCATCGCCGGTGGCGATATCCCAGATCCGGGCGGTGTTGTCGTAGAGCGTGGTCACGACCCGCTCGCTGCCGGGTCCGAAGGCCGCGTTGGTGACGGCCTGTACCCGCTCGCGTCGGCCGAGCGCCTGCAGCGTCGCCACGACTTCGCCGGTCGCAGCATCCCAGACGATCGTTCCATCACGACCGAAGGTGAGGATCAGATCGCCGTTCGGCGAGAACGAAGCACCGTCGACAACGTTGTCATGGCCACTGAGCACGAGGATGCTCTCGGCGGTCTCCTGGTCCCACACCCGGGCATCGCCGTCATTCGATGCGGTGACGACCTTTGTTCCGTCAGGGGAAAACGCTGCGGCAGTGAGCGCGTCGGTGTGGCCGAAGAGTATGCGAAGTTCGGCCGCTTCTGGTCCCGCTGGCTGGGCGGAGACGACGCCGCTGAGCACCATTGCCACAGCAAAGCCAAGCTGCGGCAACAGCCCCCGATTTGCAGTCACGAAGGTGCGTCCTCCCGACATGTCGCCGCCTTGCGACGAGTTGTAGTTGCGTTCCGGCCGACGTCTTCTCGCGTCGCGCCGCCACACTATCTCACGAAACGACTGGCCTGAAAACGGAACGCCGAAGTTCAGCCACGGCCATTGATCTCGGCAGCGACCGCTGTTGCCCAGGCATCAATGTCCTGCCAGTCGCGGTAGTCGCCCTCGTCGGCGCCGACCATTCGGATTACCGCCTTCTCACCGAAGCCGAGTTCATCCTTGTCCAGCTTGCCCGGGAAGACGTGGTGACCGCGCGCATTCAGCGACTTCGCAAGGTCGTCGATCCCGAACGGATTGTCGGGGGCCGGCGGTTCGTTATCGAGCGGACCGGACGAAAACAGCCAAAGCGGAACGCTGCTCAGGACACTCTTGTGATCCTCAGCGAACGACCGCGCTTCCTTCACCCATCGCCCCATATAGATGGCACTACCCAACAGCACAGCCCGGAACCCGCTGGGTTCCGCGATCTCATCGAGGTCGCGAACCTCCGCGGTGAGGCCGGCCTTCGCCAAGGCGGCGCCGATCGCATCCGCGATCTCGCGCGTGGCACCGTGGCGGCTGGCAACGGCAACAAGAACGGGGCTGCTGCTGTCGTTCGCCATCGCGCGCTCCGTCCCAGACCTGCCTTTACTTCGCCTTGGTGCGCCGCCGCGTGGATTTCGTGCCGACAGCGGAGAGAACGCCTGCCTCCTCGAATTCGGCGAACACCCGATCCAGCCACGAGCGGACATAGCCGCGCAGCACGAAGGAATTCGCCCGGTCGTCGATGAACGAGGTGAACGGGACGCCGGCGAGGTCGACCTGCTCATAGGCGAGGTCGTTGAGCTTGGGGACCGTAACCTCGGTGGCGCTCTTAACCTGGTTGAAGTAGCTTCTATAAGTCCCTGGGTCCCATTCGAAATAGCTTCCCTCGGCGACGTAGTTCTTGACCAGGTAATAATGCGCGTCGGCCGCAAAGGGCGCCGTCTCGGAGATTTCGTCGAGCGAAGCGATCGACGAGCCGAGAATGTGGAAAAGCATGAAGTTGAACTCGCCCTCCGCGGCCGCGTCGAGGAAGCCGACTTCAAGGAGGGTCTCGAGGATCGTCCGCAGCTGGCCGGCGCGGACATCGACCACGCTCACCGTGTCGGGCTGCTCCTCCAGCGTATCGATGATCCGCATCTGGTCGGAGGTGTGCGACATGTTCACGACTTCGGTGATGTCGCCATAGAAGCGCTGAAGCGTGCCGCCCGGCGCTTCGGTGTCGAACGCCCGGGTGTTGATCTCGTTCTCGTGCAGATAGTCGAGGAGGACGCGGCTGATCGTGGTCTTGCCGACACCGCCCTTGTCTGCGCCCACCAGAATAAGCGTCGTCTTCATCGCCGGTCCCTTCGAAATCAGCCCGCCCGTCAGGCGTGGCCTGTCTCCCTGCCGCCCCGACAGTGTACACCCTCGCCGTTATCCGCAAGGGGCGGCGCGCCGATCCGGGGGCATTCCGCAACCGGGCTTTGCGTTACTGCGCGAATTCGGCATCACGACGGCAGGTGGAGGTTTGTGCACGCTTTCTGCCGCCTCGTCCCTAGGCTAGAAGGGCATGGTCGAACGCAGCGTCGAAAGGGCCGAAGCCATGAGGATAGCGGTCGTCGGGTCGGGCTATGTCGGCCTGGTTTCAGGCGCGTGCCTGGCCGAGATCGGTCATGACGTGGTGTGCATCGACAGCGACGCCGGCAAGATTGCCGCGCTTCGGACGGGCCGAATGCCGTTTTATGAGGCCGGCCTTGAGCAACTGGTAGACGGCAACGCCGCGGCCGGCCGGCTCAGATTCGCCGATTCCCTCGCCGACGGCGTCCCGGATGCCGATGCCGTCATTCTCGCGGTGGGGACGCCGAGCCGGCTCGAAGATGGCGAGGCCGATCTCAGCTACATCCACGCCGCCATCGACGACCTGGCCGAGCACCTGAAGCCGGGCGTCACGCTCATCTCGAAATCGACCGTGCCGGTCGGGACCGGCGATCAGATCGCTGCCCGCCTCGGTCGCCGCCGGCCGAATTTCGAGGTCGACGTCGTGTCCTGCCCGGAGTTCCTCCGCGAAGGCGCCGCGATCGAAGACTTCATGCGCCCGCACCGCATCCTCGTCGGCAGCGGCTCTCCGCGGGGCGAGGCAGTGCTGCGCGAGATCTATGCGCCGCTGATCGAGGTCGGCGTCCCGTTCCTGGTGATGGACCGCCGCTCGGCCGAGCTCGCCAAATATGCGGCCAACGCCTTCCTTGCCACGAAGCTCGCCTTCATCAACGAGATGGCCGACTTCGCCGAGAACGTCTCCGCCGACATCGAGGCGGTGGCGAACGCGATCGGCCTCGATCCCCGCATCGGCCAGTCCTACCTCCGCGTCGGGCCCGGTTTCGGCGGCTCGTGCTTCCCCAAGGACGCCATGGCCCTCCACCGCACCGGCGAGGAGGTGCAAGCGTCGCTGCGGATCGTCGAGACCGTGATTGCGGTCAACGAGCAGCGGAAGCGGTCGATGGCCGGCCGCATCGTCGACGCAGTCGGCGGCGATGTCGACGGCAAGGTCATTGCGGTGCTCGGCGTGACCTTCAAGGCAGGGACGGACGACGTCCGGGATTCGCCGGCGATTCCGATCATTCGCCGCCTGGAGGCCCGTGGCGCAGTGATCCGCGCCTTCGATCCCGGCCTCGAGGAGCCGCCGACGCACGCCGCCTTCACCAATGTCGAGTGGCCGGGCCGCATCGAGGCGACCCTGCAATCGGCCGACGCGGCCGTCGTGGTCACCGACTGGGACGATTTCAGGGACTTCAGCCTTTCCGACATGGCGAGCCGTCTCGCCACGCCGACGCTAATCGACCTTCGCAACCTCTTCGATCCATCGGAAGCGGCGGCGGCGGGCCTCAACTACTTCTCGCTCGGAAGAGGCGCTCACCGCGGCAAGACGACGTCGGAACGCCCGGCAAGCGGCTTGAAGGTCGTAGGCTAGCTGCCGAGACGCCTCAGCCCTCCCGGGGCTTCTGCGCCGCCTTCATCTGTTTGCGCCGTTCGCGTTCGCGCGCCGCGAGCCGCTGGCGCTCGGCGATCGGGCGATACTCGGCCCGGAACAGCAGCAGGATCGGCGAGCAAATCGTTCGCGCCAGCCAGGTCAGCGGCATCGTCGCCCGCCTCAGGATCGGCGCCGGTGCCGCCGCCTGAGCCTCAAGCGCCCCGACGAACGCCGCGACCATGCCCTCGGTCCCGACGTCCGGCGGACAGACGAAGCGCTCGACGAACGCCTTCGAGCGGCGCTCGTCCGCGGCAGGATCGGCGAGCGATTGCGACAGGGCCGCCACGTGCTCGTCGAGATCCTTGGCAACGCGGACGAGACCGTCATCGGCATCGGCGAGATGGCTGAAATGAATGGTGCCGGTCTGCGACACGGCGGTCTCGGGAAAGAGCACGGTGTGCACGGGCTTGCCGAGAATGGAGGCCTCGATCATCGCGGTCGTGTTGACGCCGACCACGGCGCGGCAATGATACATCGTGTCGAAATAGTCCGACTTGGCCTCGCGGCTCACCGGGTTGGCGCCGCCGAGCGGAAACACCGCGACATTGCCGATATCGCTGAGATCGGCGCCCGCCCAGATCGCCATATTGTAAGGATGCGGCCGGATCAGGATGCCGATCTCGGCAACCTTGGGGTCCGGCGAGTCGCGGAGCGCCCTCGCCCAACGCTTGATGACGGGCAACTCGTCCGCGGCGATGAAGGCCGACGAGCACAGGAAGACGACGTAGTCGCGATCCGGATCGAGGCCGACGCGGCGGCAGAAGGTGGCCTTGTCGCTCGTCGGCTCCCAAGTGAACCAGTGCTCGTAGCAGTGAGCGCCGGTTACCTCGACGCGGCGCGCCGGAATGCCGTGGAGTTCCATGGCTTCGTGCTTCTGCGCGTCGTTCCATACCAGCACACGGCCCGGCGTGCAATGCATCATGCCCTTGCTGGTGAGATTATCCCAGCTGGCAACGGCAAGCGCGGAGCGCACACCCAACTCGCTTGCCGCCTTGAAGTAGTCGAGCTGCCCCTCGCCGAAGCCGAGCAGCGGCGTCACCATGAAGACGTCCGCCTTCTCCTTGCGGACGATGTCCTTGATGTAGTCGCGCGGCGGCACGAGCCACAGGCCGAGGCGGACAAGGCGCGCGAATAGGGCGCGGCTCCACGCGCGCCGACCGATCGCCGCGACCCGCTTCTGGGTGGCCGGCTCAAGATAGCGTGCGGCCCGTTCGCGAAGGCTTTCCGAATCGGCGAATTCCGGCGCCGTGTAGCGGAGATAGTCGCGGATATGCTGCAGCCGCCGGCCTGCGACGGCGGTCAGCGTCAGCGGCTTCAGATGGGCTTTCGGGAACTGGCGCGGCTTCACCATCTTGGGATGGTCGCGCATCACCTGATCGAGCTGCTCCTGCGCGGCGAGATCGGCGGTGGACTGCTTGAGATTCTCGTCGACCTTCACCCGGTCGAAACAGACTCGGACGAAATGGCCGCGCTCGGCGAGCGCCCGGATCACCCACTCGAAATTGCGGAAGTAGCCGACATTGCGCATGACGAACGCGACACGCATGGGGGCCTCCGGGTGAGCGACTTCGTCCGCGGCGCGGGCGTTCCTGGACCGCGAAGCGTATACCTCGCGACGCGGAAGAGCGATGCCGCGCGGCGGGCGTCATGTCAACGAGGGGGCGGCTGACTGGTTCGGCGCTGCCCTGCCCCAATCGTTCGGGCTAGAGCGGACGCTCCAGCAACGCGGCAGTCCGCTTGCGATAGGCCGCGCGGCTGTGGCGTCGGTCAACGAAGGCGCGCGCAGCGTCGACGCGTTCGCGGCGGCGCTGTGCATCGGCAATGAGGTCGTTTGCCGCCGCCAGCGCGTCATCCGGTTCGGCATAGACCGCCAGCTCGCCGAACGTCCCTTCGAACGACGGATCGAGCACCACCGGCACGCCGGCAGCCATCGCCTCCAGGATGCCGCGGCAGTTGAACTGCGGAGCGTCGCCTCGCGTCATGTAGATGTAGGCGTCGAGCCGGCTGAGGAATCGGTCGATCTGCTCCCGCCGCTTGAGAACGCCGACCTTCCAGAAACGCGGCGGCTCGCCCAGAATCTCGGCCGCACGATCGATGGATCCGAGGATCGAGACACGGTGCTCCTTCTGATCCGGGTAGACGGCAAGGATGTCCTCAGCCGTTCGTGGCCATGCGGCCGGCTGCTCCGAACCATGTCGCCCGATACGCGCCGGATCGCCGGCCTTGTGGTCGGAAGGATCCCCGCGGCGGGCAACCGTAGTGATTTCGGGCCAATCGTCGCCGCTGAGGTCGATCACGCCCGGGGCACCCTCGGCAACCAGCGCTTCGCGCACGACTGCATTGATCGGGTGCCAGACCGGTGCCCGTCCGAACAGGCGCGTCGCATAGGCATCGCAGGCAGCAAGATCGTAGAGTTTCTCGCCATCCTCGTCGTGCGGTGGCCGATCGACGACGAGATGCACCTCCGCGCTCTCGATCCCGGGCAAATAGGCCTGCTCCTCCATCAGAACACGCGGGTCGCGAATGACGACGAGGCCGGCCTTGATCTCGTCGCCATAGACCAGCATGTCGGCCCGCCGCCCCTGAATCGCCTCGGCAAGCCACGGGTGTCGCCGCCGCTCGGCGGCAAGATCGAAGACCGAGAGCTGCATCAGGCCGGTCGAGAGTCCGAGTGCCGCGTTGGCCTCGACCTCTTCGGCATTGGCGATGTTGGTGTTGCTGCGAGGCCTGAAGTCGGAGGCGATTACCACGTCGTGGCGTCGCGGGCCTTTGGGCCGGTCCGGCAGCATCAGCGCCGGTACCGGGAAGGGCCGCTCCGCCATCGGGAAATCGTAGCGGAGTCTGTCCCGGTGCCGTTTGCGGAACCAGAATCCGTTCTCGCCATATTCCTTGCGCGCGCCGAAGGCGAAGCCGGGATAGGCAAGAGCGCCGGAACGCGTCAGCGACCCATCTGTTCGGCGTTGGACGGACAACGGCCCGCTGTCGAGCGTGACGACCGCGGAAGCGCCGAAGACAGTCTCAAGCCTCTGGATGAACTCGGTGTCCGCACTGACGCGGACGCTGTCCCAACTCCCGAGTTGGGCTAGGGCCTGATCGCGCCGGACCATCAAGGACGACGCGTTGTTCGCGATGTACGATCCGGCCGGTTGCAGGCCGCTGAACTCGAGAGCCGGCCGAGCCCGCACCTTCATCGAGATGGTGGCGACGGCCTCTGGCCGGGCGAGCAAATAGTCGACCTGACGCGCAATCTTCTCCGGGTGCGACCAGTCGTCGGCGTCGTGGACCGTGACGAAAGCCCCCGACGCCTCCATGAACCCGCGATTGCGGGTGACATAGGCGCCAGCATTCGCCGAGGATCGCAGCAGCCGAATGCGCGGATCGAGCGCCATCGCGGCCTCGATCGAGGCGATGGTTGCATCCGTACTCGCATCGTCCACGACGATGATTTCGAGGTTGCCCCAACTCTGCGCCGACAGCGAAGCCAGCGCGGTGCCGACCGTGACTTCCGAGTTTAAGACGGGAACGACGACGCTGACCAGCGGCCCTCCCGCACGGCGCGCCGCCTCGCCAGCGGGCACGAGCCTGTCGAGGGCGGGCTTCTCGCCCCCGTCGAGCGCGACCCGCGACAGCCCATGCATCGCGAAGGCGCTGTTCAGCGCCGCGACACGATCGTCCAGCGGGCCGAGATTTCCCCGCGCCAACAAGAGGTCGGCGTGCGGCGCCCGCGCGTGTTCTTCCTCCAGCAGCGCCGATGCCTGTTCAAGGTCGGCGGCGGCCAGGTCCCTTGCCCGCAGGATCGTAATTCGTCGCCGGCGGTCGCCATCATCGGGCGGCCAAGCCGCGAGGCGATAGAGTGGCTCAAGGTCACCCGATTCGATGCCTCGCCGCGTATACCAGCCGAGCAGCAGCCAGGCGATGTCGGCCTTTGCTCCCTCGCTCTTCGCCTCACCGAGCAGGCGCTCCAGTGCAGCGAGTGCCGGAGCGGGCATGCCAAGGCTGGTGAGATAGCGCCTCGCGACGTGGGCCTGCTCCAGGAGCTCCGCGTCGGTCATCATTGTTCGCAACCCTGAGAGCTAGCGCCCGATATCAAAGATGAACTCCTGGAAACCGGGAAGCATCGGCTTCGGCCACGGTAGCGCCAGGAGCCAGTCGAAGACGATGACCGCGAAGATGAACAGCGCCAATGTGAGGACCAGCGCCCGCCAGTCGAGCCGCCCGCCGAGGAGCAGATAGGCAACGGGGACGAAGAAGAGGACGGCCGGCAGCATGCCGACGACACCGGCGACCAGGACATAGCCTGCCATGATTGCGAGAACGGATAGTCCGTTGCCGACCCCCGAACGCCACTCAGTCGTTCGCGGCGCTTTGCCGATCGCAAGCGCTGATGTGACCGCGACCCCGGCGAGCAGGACAAGCGTCAACCAGGATATGACTACCGGTCCGGTACGCGCGCCGCTCGACCATCCGGACGCCTCGCCCAGCGCGATCGCGACCAGGATCATCGCCACGACCGCGAACACGAGATTGGCGATCGCCATGCCCCGGCTTTGCTCGCCAACCGCCCCCTCGAACGAAACCGAAGGCCTGCCGCGCCCCGATGCCAGCGGACGGATCAACACGAAAGCCGCCATCGCCAGGATGATGATGACGCCTGGCCGAAGCAGCCACCCCCAGTCATAGATCTGAAGCGAAATGAACAGGTAGCGCTCGATGATTTCGCCAAGGACGAAACCGAGAATCAGCGGCGGCCTCGGCCAGTCGATCGTCTTCATGACGTAGGCGACGCCGCCGAGGACGATCAGCAGCCAGACATCCTCGAGGCTCTGCGTGCCCTGGAACGCGCCCATCAGCACCATCGTCAGAAGTACCGCCACGAGGTACTTCGGCGGAATATCGAGCACCCGCGAGAGCTGCGGAGTGAACGCAAGACAGATGCCCGCGCCGATGATGTTCGCAATCATCAGGCCCCAAACGAGCATGTAGATGATGTCGAGGTGCTGCTCGATCATATCGGGGCCGGGTGCGATGCCGTGGATCATGAAGGCGCCGAGCACCAGCGCCATGCCGAGGCTGCCAGGAATGCCGAGCGTCAGCGTCGGAAGCAGTGAGCCGCCATCCTTGGCGTTGTTCGACGCCTCCGGCGCAATGACGCCGCGGACGTCGCCTCGACCGAATCCGTCGGCATTGCGCGCCGATCGCACCGCCATGCCATAGGCGATCCAGTCGATCACCGAGACGCCGACGCCGGGCACTGCGCCGAGTGCCGTACCGATCCAGCTCGATCGGAGCACGATGAGCCAATGGCGCATCGCCGCGCGCACGCCGCGCAGCAAGCTGTCCCCCTCGATGGCAGCGGCATCTGCGCCTTCGCCGCGCAGGACCGGCGCCTCTGCGTCGGCGTCAGGTGACGGGGCAGCGGTCGATTCCGGCTTCGTCAAGGGCGGCCGATTGGCGAAGTCGATCAGGGCCGGGATCGCGAAGATGCCGAGGGCCAGCGGCACGATCGGCAGCCCGTCCCAAAGATAGGTGGTGTCGAAGGTCCACCGCATCTCCGCCGTCTGGGTGGAAATACCGATGAACGACAAAAGGATGCCGATGCAGGCACTCGCGAGGCCCTTGGCGACGCTCCGGCCCGACACCGCGGTCGCGAAACTGATGCCGAGAATGCAGACGGCGAGGAGTTCCGGCGTTCCGATCAGCGGGATCAGCTGGCCGATGATCGGAATGCCGATTCCCAGCAAGATCGCGCCGAACACGCCGCCAATGGCCGACGCGGCGTAGGCGGCGCCGAGGGCCTCCTTGGTACGGCCCTGCTTCGACATCGGATGGCCGTCCATCACGGTGGCCGCCGCACCGGCCGATCCCGGCACGCCGAACACCACGGCGGGGATCGTATCGGAGGTGGTGTTGACGGCCATCAGGCCGACGATCGCGGCAAGCGCGGTCGACGGCTCCATCGTCATGGTGAGCGGCAGGAGAAGCGCCAGCGCCATGCCGCTGCCGAGGCCGGGAATGATGCCGACCATGAGGCCGTAGAACACGCCCCCGACCAGCGACAGGAAGGCGCCCTCATCGAACAGGAGCGCAAGCCCCGCCAATGCGTCCATGCCGAATCCTCGGGAGGTTGTGGCCCCTCGGGCCCTTCCCTATGCTCCTGCCGCCAGAGTTCCGCTCCCGCGCCGAGGCCATCGCCGCCGGGAACTGGCGAGCCTCAGCGTGTAGCAAGCCGGACGGCCATGATCTACATCGTCACGCGGCACGACCACGCCCACACGATCGATCACATCGCGGAGCATCTCGCGAAGCATCGGCTGGCCGACATCCGAATGCTTACCTATGGCGCGCTGTTCGCGCGACGAAAGGCCCCGGTCGGGCACTACGTCTTCACCGATTTCGACAGGCTGACCTCCTACGAGGTGGAGGTCGCGGCGGCGATCGCGCGCAGCATCGAGGACGCTGCGCCCGGCGCCAGGATCCTCAATCGACCGGAACGGGTGCTTGAGCGCTACCCGCTGCTGCGTCGGCTCGCGGCTCTCGGTCTCAACGACTTCACCGCTTGGCGCCTCGACGGGGGCGACCTGCCGTCACGCTATCCGGTCTTCGTCCGCTCCGAGGACGACTGCAAGCAGCCGGACACCGGACTGCTTCATTCGGAGCAGGCATTGCTGCGCGCGCTGGAGTCGCTGCGCGCGTCGGGGGTTCCGCTCAAGCGGCGGATCGCAGTCGAGTATTGCGCCGAGCCGGGCGCGGACGGGTACTTTCGCAAATACGGCGTTCTCAGGATCGGCGAGCACGTCTTCCCGCAGAACCTCCAACACAACGCCGACTGGTATGTGAAACGGGCAACCCACGAGCGCCAGGACGACGGTCCGCTCCGCGCGGAATCGAACGCCTTCGTCGCAGAGAACCCTCACGCCGAGGAGGTTCGTCGCAGGTTCGCGATCGCCAATATCGACTTCGGCCGGATCGACTATGGCTTCGTCGGCGGGCGAATGCAGGTCTATGAGATCAACACGAACCCGACAATTCCACCCTTCTGGGCCGAAACGCCCAACGAGGGGCAGCGCCAACGGCGCGTGCGCCAGCAGAAGCGATTCCTGGCCGCCCTCGCCGACATCGATACGCCGCTGACCGGGCCGAAGCTCGTCCGGTTCTCCCTGCCCCGGCCGCGTCTGCAAAGCTTCCAACCGCCGCAGCCAAGGGTCACGCCCGACCGCGAGGGACCGCCCGCCGCAGCCTCGGCATAGCCACGAGCCGTTAGTTGGGGATCAACGCCTGCATCTGCTCGATCAGCTCGTCCGGCAAATTGGCGATCCGATTGGCAGTCTCGGCAAGTTCCTCGCCGGACTTGTAGACCACGTCGAGCCCAAGTTCGTCCGCCGCTTCCCGGAAGTCCGGGTCTGCGACCGCCGCTGCGAAGGCTTCGCGGATCACGGCGACGAAACCCGGATCGGCGCCCGCCGGAACCGCATAGGGCCCGTCGAACGACATCGCCGCAAAGGCCGACTGGTAGAACTCCAGCCCTTCGTGGCCTGCCAGGACATCGGGGAGGTACAGCGCGTCGATGTCGTCGCGCGGCGCGTTGTCCATGTAGAAAAGCACGTGGGCGTCGCCGTCCTCGACCAGCGGCGCGACCATCGACTGGTAGGTCGAATAGTTGCTGCACAATCCGTCGACCTCGCCGCGGGCGACCGCGAGCGCCATTTCCGGCGTCGAGCCGTAGCCGGCGACTGGAACGAAGTTCCATCCGAAGGCGCCGTTGGAGATCCAGAGCAGGTTGTAGGAACGCCCGGACGCCGATGCGGTCGCCATCGTCACGTCGCGCTCGGCCAGATCGTCGATGGAGACGATGCCGCTCTCCGTCGAGAAGACGCAGTAGATGGCGCTTCCACGGAAGCTGCCCACCCAGTTGATCGTTTCCGGGTCGTAGAGGCGATCGTCGACCAGGCCGCGCCGCGCATCGAATGGCAGGCTGCTCGACACCGACATGAAGACGAGTTCCTCGGTCGGATCGATCTGTGCGACATACTCCAGCGCCCGCATCCCGATCGCACCGCCTCTGTTCTGGGCGACAATTGCGGGATCGCCGGGCAGGTAATCCTCCATATACTCCAGAAGGATGCGTGTCTGCGTGTCGGTCATGCCGCCCGCCGACGAGTCGATCAGGACGCGCAGGATCCGGTCCTCAAGGCTGAACGTCTCGGTGCCCTTCGCCGGCGCGAGCGCCACGAATGCAGAAAGTGCGGCTGCTGAAAGTGTGAGGCGTGTGTTCGGGCGCATGAGAATCTCCAGGATCGGCCTCAGGGGCTGCCGGGCGATGCGACCAACAGGAAGCGGACGCTCGGCGGCGAGG
>Ga0180431_10006839_pt1 | contig 13461 bp, 32 predicted proteins | sample SS_ome_11_FD_132459 | JGI IMG/M metagenome (GOLD analysis project Ga0180431, IMG submission 132459) | Hypersaline lake sediment archaeal communities from the Salton Sea, California, USA - SS_1_MS_1 metaG | ecosystem: Environmental > Aquatic > Non-marine Saline and Alkaline > Hypersaline >... | reverse complement strand
TACTTCATCGACATCGACATCAGCGATGGCAGCGATGTAAACTCAAACACCTCGGACAACAATTTCCTTGTGGACAACCTCGCAAATTGCCCCTCGGATGACACAACCCTAACAGAGAACACAACATATTCAGATGTTGACTGCAATGTGGTTGATGCGAGCGAGGACGGGGTGATTATTATCGGGGCAAACGATATAACAATCGACTGCGCAGGCATGGACCTCAACGGAGATGACACAGGCTGGGGAATATACAACACAGGATATACTAATGTCACAATACAGAACTGTACAATCAGGAATTACTCAAACGGAATCTACATCTACGACGACACAAACTTCAACCTAATCCAGGACAACAACATATACGACAATGCGAGCCATGGAATCTACCTGAACAAACACGCAACAGACAACAACATCATCGACAACAACATCTACAACAACGCCTCTTACGGAGTTTACCTCAACGATGATTCCAACAGAAACCTGCTGGCAGACAACAACATAACCGCCTCGAATTATGGGGCGTACCTGAACAATTCAGGAAGAAATACCCTATTGCGCAATTGGGCCTATGGCAACACCACAGATGGGGCGTTAGTCACCAACTCAAGCGGAAGCCTTTTCCAAGACAACAATTTCAGCAACAATGGCGGGATGGGGATAACGTTCTACAATTCAGATGACTGCAACATGGTGGGCGGGAACACAATCTCCAACACAATGTACAATATCAGGGTAAGGAAGGGTTCCCTAAGAACGTTGATAGATGGGGCATATATAGAAGCGGGGGCAAGGGGCATAAATATAGAGGAGGCGAGCAACAGCACAACCGTGAAAGACAGCCAGATATATACAGGAAGCGTAGGGGTGCTCATCTCCGGTTCTGAAGACGTGAACCTCACAGGCAATCACCTGGTTGGGCTAACCGCCCAAGGGATTTTCCTGAGCAATGCCGACACACTTTGGGCAGAGGACAACAACATAAGCGGGCAATTGGGAACAGGGGCTGTGCATTGTGACAACAGCGAAGACCTGAATATTATTGGGAATACAATCAAGGACAGCGGAACAGATGCCCTATATAATCTTGATTGCGATAAGGTCACATTCAGCGACAACAACGTAACGAATGTGAATTATGGGGTGAACCATATCGGGGGGGCAGCAACATTCCTTATAGTGCGGGACAACGAGTTCGGGGTTAATGTTGCCGATATACTGCCGAATGGCGGGGATAATTTCTACGTTTTCAACAACACCTCGAGGGGAACAACCGAACCCATCTATATTAACACAGGTTCGGGAACAGGGCAGATTTATGACAACAATTTTTGGGCAACAGGGAACAGGGTTTTTTACACCGTGGGAAATTCGCAGTGCGACATCAACATTTGGGGCAATAACTCCGACGGCTCAAATTATGGGATGTACCATGATGCACAATGTCCGATTTATGGAAGTGAAGTAAGGTATTTCGACAACAATGTGACAAATGCCTCGACAGGGATATTGGTGGGTGTAACAGGGGGAGGAGGGCTGTTTTACAACAATTACCTTTATGGCAATACGGTAAACGCAGCAGATACAAACGGCACAAACGACTGGAACACGACGAAGGACTGCGGCCTAACCAACATTCTGGGGAGCGGATGCGTAGGGGGGAATTATTACAGCGATTACATAGGCCGTGACCAGAACAGGGATGGGATAGGGGATACAGGGCCCTACCTGCTCAACGGAGTAACCGACTACCTGCCTTTAGCATTAAGCGAGGGCCCACCAATAGTAAACATAACCAACCCCACAGGCGGAACAATATACGGAACCCTGACAGATTTGAATTGCCAGATTTACGACGAAAACTATGCCAGCATGGCAGCATGGCTGGACATCAATTTCGGGGTACCGCCCGCAGGAGCTTGTTGGACAGACCAGAACGTAACCCAAGCTGGTTTCTGGTCTTACCTTTGGAACATGATAAACTGCCCGCAAGTAATTCCCATAGTAAACCTGAGATGCAGGGCGCAGGATGAAAATGGATTATTCGGCTTCGCAACATCAACCTTTGCGGTAGACCAACAGCCCCCAACCGAAGGCACGATTATGATACAGGCGGGCGGTTCCCTGGAAACAATCGCACCAGGCTTCTTCGCTTTGGCGATAGTGGGGGCGGGGATTGTGGGGATAATCTGGTATAAAAGAAAATCAGATAAGACCTAGTGATTTCAGCTTAACCGTCGCCGAAAAGGGGTCGATAACTTTTACCCTAGCGGGAACTATCCCATCGTTAGTTAGGATAATTTCTATGAATTTGCGCATGTCCTCCTTATTGGCAATTATCTTTCTTAATTGAATAGCAGGCTTGCCATTATTTTTGACTATGGAAATGCACAAGTCAATACAAAAATCATTTTTTTGGCTGTTCTCCTCCAACGTCCTCACCCGAATAATCGTCTACTAGCTTTGACATCTTTTCGGTTGCCTTGGAGAGAACTTCCGCACCGAACCCCTTTGAGAACAGCTTAATCATTTCCGTTGTATACCTTGTAACCAGCATCGCATCAGGGATTAGAACCCCATCAATTTCCTTGAAAAGCTCTGCTATCTTTTCCTTATTTTCGCCAAACTCAGAAACATGCTCACTTAAAGCGTCAAATTCCATATACGTCCTGCTAACCCAATGCCTGATATTGTAGGCGGCCTCAATGATGTCGTTCTTATCCTGCTCGGGTATCTTCTCAAGGTCGCCCTCAGATGTGCCATGTTTGCTCTCAATAAGCTTAATCCTAAAAGCATAAACAGGGCGGTAATTTATTAGCTGCTGAATATCGTTGTAAAAATCACGGACAAACTCTTCCGATACTCTGCTCTCATTTCCCATAGTTATAGATAGAAACAATATAAATATAAACCCAATGTATATAATACCTATAATGCCCAAGCCAAAGAAAAACGGAAAACTCATTCTAATCGAGAAAAGCGTTTATTCACAGCTAAAGGAAGCCGTTGGGAAATTGCAGGCCAGAAACCCAACCTTTAGGGTAACCAATTCCTTTGCGCTTGGGCTTGCTCTTAAAAAGCTCAAGGAGGCTGGATATAATGGAAAATGAATATCCTCAAATACCAGAACTTGATTTAGAAAAATATAACAAAGGAAAGCCGAAAGTTGACCAGATAATAACAAAGAGGGAAGCCGCAAGCTATATGATGCAGCAGCTTTCAAGGAAATTCTTCGCATACATTGGGATGGCCGCAAGCCCCATCTTGGCAATGCTTTTGACCCCTCTTAACATGTATTTGGGGTTTGGTTTCGCAATTCTTGGAATGGCTATCGGCGGGTATTTCGCCATGAGAGCCAAGCAAGAAATAACGTATATGCAGCAGGAATACGGACTAGATTGAAATGGACCCCTCCATAGAGAGCATGATTAGCAAGGGACTTTTTTCGCAGAATGCCGAAAAGACATTCGTCGATAAGACCCTGGGCAAAGAAGATGCTGCTGCTCTCAGGGAAGTAGTGAAAAAGAAAGAACTCAGCAGGGAGGATTTACAGGTTCTTTCCCACCTCCTGACAGGAACAGAGCAGAAATTGCTCAACATGAACGAACACGACCGCTACTTAAATGGGAAGTTCTACACTTGGATAGGGGATTATATCAGCATTACAGGCGTTCTTTATGATTACTTGGACGACATCAGGGAAGGAAATATAAAAGTGGACAATGAAACAAGAACAAATTTGGCGAGAACAAAAAAGTCCTTAACCCACGATTTAAAGTTCCTTGTCGGCGTTTACCTCTATCTAGGAAGGTCTACCCTGTCCGTTAGCGGTGTCGGATTTGACACCCTCACAACACAGCGCTTTGAGTACGATTACAAGCAGGTCGGCGCTCCAAACATACCAGAACCCGAAAAGAGGGGTTTATTCAGGAGGAACTGATATGTCTAAAATGATGAAAGCCAAGAAGTTCGGTTCGTGGTTCATGCTCTCCCTGTTCCCTATGCTCGCCTTTGTCCTCTCTATGATGTTTTCGGGGGATTTCGTGTTAAGCTTGATTCTAGGAACGTGCATCTCAATCCTTTGCATAGTCATAGCGCATTTCTTTTTCCTTAACCACCCCATGATAAGGGCAATAGAAGGGGATGGGCTGATGGTGAACACCCTAGACAGCACAGGCCTCATACGCTACCAATTGGCGAGGGTCGTTCCTCCTTACGTTCAATCCAAGATATTCGGCAAAGGACAGGAAATAGCCTTCGACAGGACAACCATGTGGTACGCCAAAAGGTTCGCAAACGGCACAATAGAAGAAGATGATAAAAACGTTTACCTGAAACTCCCAAAGAAGGAGTATTCCAAGAGTATCTTTATGAATGATGGATTGCCCACATTAGTATACAACAACCAGCTTAATTGCTTCCTGACCAAGGATTTCCTTTCAGAGAAGGAAACGGAAACCTTTGCCAAGCACCTTGTTATTTACCTCACAAGGAGAACAGAAGAACTCTCTGGGCATATAAGGGACTTTGCCCGCCATGTTGTCGAGCAGACAAGACCAAAGACAAGCTTCTGGGAGCAGAACCGTTGGGTTGTCGCCCTGGGCCTTGGGCTGATAATCCTGGTTGTCATAGTGATAGCTGCCATGTTCATGCCCGCCGTTAGCGAAACAATAGGCGGAGCAATGAGCAACAGCGCTCTGGCGCAAAACACACAGCCAGTTAATCCAGTATGAAGGTGATAAAAATGGGCGTATTTGACGAACTAGAAAGGATAAAAGAATTAGAAAAGGATTACGGAACACATGCTACCCCCCTTATAATGGGACAGAAGCTAATACTCCTTAGCATAAAAGAGGGCAGTTACTTCTCACAGTTTTGGCAATGCCTAATAATGGCAACCTTAGCGGGAATTGTTGCCCTAATAACAGAAGAGCCAATCATATTGGTAGTCATGGCAGCATTTACTTTAACAGGCGTATTTTGCACCTTTATCTCAATGAAGTGTTTCTTTGACAAAAGGGAAATATACCATGCCTGCAACTTGCACCAACACATAAAGGCGGAGAAAGCCAAAGACGTAAAGAAGATTTACAACGCCCTGGAAAAAAAGAAGGTGAAAAAGTGAAACCCCCTCTTTTAAAGCTCGCAAAGAAGCAGGACATAAGGTACAAATTCAAGCCGAGAAAGAACAACGAGTTTACCATTACTATGCAGGCCGAAGTACCAAGGAGCTACTTCGTTGACTTCCTGCAAAAGACAAAGAGGTTGCATAAGGAAACCAAAAACGTACGCTTCGAGGACTTGGAGAGGGACAGCTTCCAGCTAACCCACGACTTAGCAAAAAAGGTTTTTCCCGCCTTCAAAAAATGGGTACAGAAGATAGAAAGGCAATTGCGAGCAGATACCCCCACGTTCGCAATTACCTTCTATCAGGTAGACGACAAGAACCTGCCAAGCTTCAAAAAAATAAGTCATAACAAATTCCTGTTTAAGGTTGCCGTAAAAGGTTACTACCATGAATAGCCCCGACGTATTCCTCGGTTTCGGGTTATTTTGCCTTTTCCTACAGAGCTATCGGGACTTAAAGACAGGAAAGGTGGACAGCAGAAAGAATTATGTTATGCAGGGGCTAGTCCTTGGCTGTGTCCTCATAAACGACTACAATATTTGGTCTTACCTTGCAATTATTCTACTCGCTGTAAGCTTTACCATGCTGCTAGGGAAGAACTGGGGCGATGGAGATAAAGAGATAATTCGCTGGATTCTTCCAGGGCTTTTCGTGGTCGGCTTTACGGAGATGTTCGTTTTTCTAATCGCCTTAGCGGTCTGCTTTATCGCATTCCAGACAGTCACAAGGGTTATCCTGAAAGCCAAGGGCAAGCTCCCCGCAGTTCCAGTAATATTTATCGCATTTTTGGCGGCAACCATAGGGTACTATCTGCCTGACATATTTACCCTTCTAACCTAATATAAAGCGGACTTTATAGGTTCTTTACGAACTCTACCGCCTTCTTGCCGAACTTCCTGCCACCCCACAACCCGATAGCCCCCTCACATTTCTTGGTTCGGCAGCCCTTAAATCGTTGGTAAAAAGAGGCAACGCTTTGGGCATCAGCAGGAGGCAAGGAAGGAGAAGATATTATTTGCTTAGCCCGCTCGACACCGCTAAACACCCCCTCCCTCCTTGCTTCATATGTCGTTAGACCAAAACGCCTGGATTTAGGCAAACTGTCCCTTAGCTCAAGGGCCTGCCTGGCAGCCCTCTTCGCATATTCTGGGATGGTTAACCTAGAACCCATGCTATAACTATGATTGAAGGGACTAATAAGGTTTTCGGGGGGAGCGGTGAGTAAACAAACCGTAAACATAACTTTAAAAGGATGTCGGTTTACAATATGTCTACAAGAGAAGTCTTGTAAAAGGTGACAACATGAAAGATTTTGTAGGAAAAGTTTCAAAGTTCGGACCAGAAAGACTGATAATAGAAATTCCCGCTACCTATAGGGAATACTACAAGCCAGGGGAGAAGGTTATGGTTTGCCAGATTAAGGGCGCAAGCACAAGAGGTAAGAAGAAATGACCACCTACCACTACATAGTCCATAGTAATGCAGCACCATTTTTCTCGGAGAGAGATAGCGGATTCATAGAAGCAAAAAACCCTATGGAAGCATTGAAGAAAGTTGTTAAGGAATATACTCATCCAAGCGGGATATACTCAGCAATAGTTTCAGAATGTACCCCAAAAAACAAAACATTAGCGAGATATCTTTCAAAAAATGCGGCTACCCAAGATGCAGCACCTACTGGCGCGCACTCCTGGAAAAACCATTTACTTTATGTCGATGGTGTAAAACAACCAACCTATAAAGAACGCTATGAGTTGGTGGTGGAAGAATGACCACCGCCAACGAAGTAACCTGCATAGATTGCGGGATTAAGTTTACTACCTTTGTTGAAGGAGTAAAGCGCTGCGAAAGCTGCGTAAAAAAAGCACTACAGGAGGTTTTCTAAAATGAGAAGCATAGTAAGATTTGTCCCGGGAAAAGGAAGGGACACAACACCAAACGCAGGCGACCTAATTTATAGGTTTCCTAAATTAGCAGGAGTGGGGGAAGCATGACCGCCAAGGAAGAAGCAAGGAAATGGGTAGACCGAAGCAAAGGACGGACAAAGCAAGAGCGCACCAACACAAAGAAAGCTACCCAAGGGTACAGCCTTGAGGAAATAAAGGAAGATATTAGGAAGGCTTCCGACAAGTTACAAGAACCTAACTACCGCCAGATGTGGGCAATAACCGCCATAGCCAAGCTACTCTATAATCGAGAAGCTGAGGCCCAAGACTTAACGGGCGCTACGGTTGATGAGGAGGTGGACTGAATGGAACCACTTAATTTATTTTTGGCAGGAGGCACTTTTATTTTAATGGTTATTTGTGCCTTTGCTTTTGTTCAGTTTAATGACTACTGCGATACTCTAAGAGAAAATGCCGAGAAATTCAGCGAAGCCAATAACTGCAAAGAATACTTAACAGACGACATTGAACACTATTATTGTGTGGCCATTAAGGAAGGAAAAGAACAAGCAATTCCTTTCTATTGCGAGTATAAAGGCTGCTATTGGGAGGCGAGATAAATGAACGAAGAAAAAGAAATGCAAAAAGCAAGAAAAGCCCTAGTAAATCATGTCAAGAAATTGGCTGATGAAAATGGGATTGTGGTTAAAGCAATAGATGAAGCAGTTAAAAAAGAAAGTATAAAAAATCCTAGATTGATGAAGCCGTATTTGCTAATAGATTCACCAACTTATTCAATGGCAGAAACAAGACTAAGAGAATTAGCAATAGATAAACTCATAATGAAATTAAGGCTTAAAGGAATGGATTTACTACCTGCCTTTGTGGCAGTAAAGACTAGGAAGGTGAGAAAATGAACGTCGCACAAGGTCTAAGCATAGCACTTGCGATATTTGCGTTATCTATTGTAGGAACGGCTGTCCTCATAGTCGCCCCGATACTAAGCGATTGGTTCTTTATGAATACAATCCATTGGCCCCAGGCAGACTTAGCCTATAAATGCAGAGATGCGGGCGGGACAAACCTAGACAGGAATGGAAGTTGTTGGAAAACATACAATGCCTGTCTGGAAGAACCCTGCACACCATATACTCCTTTGGTCGAGGTAAAGCAAAGAATGAAGCAGGAGGATTGGTACTATGGCTAATGAAGCACAAGCAATAACAGGGATTATAGTCTGTTTCATAGTTTTAACCGCATTATTCTATGTGGTAATTGCAGCCATAGAATGGGCAACAAGCACAAGCATCCTAGTGTTAATCTCAGAAGCGTCCCTTTCCCCTATCATAACCTGGTTAATAGAAAGGGCTTGGCTTGCGGTGGGCGCAACAATAGGCATTATATTAATACTAACTTTGGCGGTGGTACTAGATGAATGAACCGACAATTCTAGGATTTATGAAGTGGTTAGGAACAGGGGTATTTGCATTTACCCTGCTTATTGGGACTATTGCAGGGGGTTTCCTAATCTTTATTTTAGGCATAGGAGTTTTATTTGCCACAGAAGAAACAATAACCACAATATCTAATAATCTTTGGGTAATAGGGCCTATGGCCTGCACTGTAATAGTATTCCTAATTCTTACCTGGAAATTCTATAAAGAAATATGCAGGAGGGGCAAGGTATGAACAAAGTAATTGCCCGCCCCCATCTGCAAAGCTGCTCATGCGAAAACTGCGGTAACGGCAATTGGTTCCTATGGATATTGAACACCGAGCTTATGGCAACCTGCACAGACTGCGGGAACATCATAATCACTACTGACCTGATGGAAGAACTCAACAAGGAAAAAAAAGAGCAAGGTTTGGAGGATTTCAAATGAAAAAGGAAAATGACTACATAGAAGCTTGGATTAAAACCCAGGACAACATAGAAACCCTAAAGGAAATAAGGCGTGACCATGTGCAGGCCATCAGCAATTACCAGGAGGAGATAAGCAAGGCAAACCAGAAGGTTGCGCACTTCTCAAGAGTAATAACCGAAAAAACCGACAAGATAGAGATAAACCGTAACACAATCGCAAGGATAAACAAAAGAATAAAAGGATTGAAGAAGGGGAAGAAATGAGTAAAACAAAGACTACTTTAGATAAAATAAAACAGTTCCTTGTCGGGATATTAGTTATTGTTGGGGCTATTCTTGTCGGGGCAATAACATATTTTTCCTTAATTGTTGAAGTTTTTGGTGTGCCTCTTTGGTCTTGGGTAGGCAGCCTTATTGTTGTGGTTGTTATTGGTTGGTTTTGGGGAAGTTTCGTTTACGAGATAGGTGGCGTGATTCTTGCTTGGGCTGAGAAAAGGAGAATAAAGGAAGTAGGGAAAAAACTGAGGAAGCTGAGGAGATGAAAAAAAATGGATAAAGAAATTTTTAGGCTATTGCTTGGGGGCGTGATAATAGGAGCAGTTATTTATTTATTTTCCCTTTTTGTTCCGTTTTATTTAGACAACAAAGAGATGGTTAGGGAGATAGCGGAGATTTGCTGTTTTTGGGGCGGGGGCGCATTAATATTTTTGTCTTGTTCTTATTTTTTAGGAAAAGATTTGGATGAAAAGTTTAATTTTTTTAAGAGAGTTAATAAAAAGGGGGCGAAACCATAACCCCAATAAATAACCCCTACTGCCCAATAATTGTTTTGACTAGCACAACCTCGGTTATTGCTGCAAGTTTTTGGGGGGTTTATGGAGTATTAAGCGGGGATTTCACCAGCTTAGCCCCCCTCTGCACCGCCACAGTTATGCTGTCTTTTGTAATTGGGTTTATGTTAAGTCTAGTAGACATTGACCCGCTAAAAAATTATAAAAAGGAGACGAAAGAATGAGCCTAGTTAACTTTAAAGATTGTCTTTGCATGAGCTGCAAGAAGGCGGTAACCTGCCCTATTCGGAACGAGGTAATTAAATCACAACGTGCACTTATTGAGGCAACGAAACCCTATGACCCAAAACCGCATTTTGCAACGATTGATAACTGTGTAAGCAATTGCGAGAGATACGAGGAAGGGAAAACAGAAAACCCCTGCGGGGTGGTGTGATGAAACTAAGCCATATTCTTACACTCGGAAGCTTAATCTTGCTAGGTCTAGGCTGGCTCATTTTCTTAGCAGCTATGGTAACTTGGGGGTTAGAATGGGTTGGTGCCTTCCTCTTATTCACAGGGGTTATTTTTATTTATCTCGCAACCTTGGCAGATGAACTTGAGAATAGGCACAAAAACAAAAAGATGATGAATGATTTTCACAATGCGGCGACTGAATACACACAATTCATACGCCAGGCCCACAACAAAGAAATGAGGAAAATACAAAAGGCAATAGACGAAGCAAGCAAAGCCAAGGGAGGAGGGGTAACATGACAAAGAAAAAAAGAACCCATGTTATAAAGTACCAAGATTCATTAACAGAGCAGGACTTGAAAGACCTGATGCGAAAAGGTTGTAATAATCTTTTTTTTGAGAGCATGGGAATAGACAACAGGGACATAGGCTTAATACAAAAAATGGGTTTCAAGTGGGAAAATCTTAGCGATTATTGCAGTTCCAGCGTTGCCGAATGGTGCTTCTACGCATTACATAAACTCAATCGGGAGGCAGGGGTTAGGAGAGAACTCAAAGGACAAACCGCCGTCGTAATAGGCTCCGCAGGAAACATAGGGGGCAAAGTCATGGACATAGCGAAAGGCTACGGAATGAACTGCTTTGGCTACGATGAAAAGTACCCCTCGCACACAAAAAAGCGATTAAACAAGCTGCTGGAAATTGCCGAGATACTTTTTATAACAATTCCTTCCGCATACTGGGACGGTGAAAAAATGGTTAGGAACGATGGCTATTTCGACAGGGCTAAGTTTATGATGCTGAAAAGGAAACCTGTTATAATCAACCCCGCCAGAATAGGGCTGATTGATTTGGACCTTGCGATGGAAATGTTAGATGAGGGAATTATCTCAGCGTATGCCCTGGATGAATGGCCCAACCATCGAATAAGTGTCTATACAAAATGCCTTTTTACTACTCATAACGCTTGGCAGACAAAAGAGGCAAGGGCGAGGAGAATGGAGCAGGTTTCAAGGAAAAGGAAGCGGTGAGCATATGATTGAGTTAACATTAGCTGAACTTTTGATAATGGGAATAGTCACAATAATAAGCATTCTCGCAACTTTAGGGGTAATTGTGTCTTTTGGATGGGGGGCATGGGGATGAAACTAAAGGTTAATTTTCCCACTTTAAGTTTACTCTCTTTCGCCATTCTATTGTCGGTTCTAACAACAGTCTTGGTTGGAATATCAGGCGGGATAATTATAATTATCGCTTACCTTATGATTTGCCAAAAAAAGGGCTACATTGAATTGGAAAGAGAAAATAGATTTAGTGCAATAAAATCTGCAAAAGAAGAATACTTTAGAACCATATCTAAAGGGAATGAGAAGGACATCAAGAAAGCAGCTAGAACACTAAAAAACGTAATGGATAAATATTGTTAAGGGGCCAGAAAAATGAAACTAACCAGAAAGGATTTAACCCAGATTTTTTTTGCTTTTATGAAATCCCTAGCCCTATTCATAGTTATGTTTATAGTTGCGATTGAGATTTTAGTCTTGTCCAGCATCTTAGGACATAGTTTCAACAGCATAGTAGAAGGAATAAGCGGGTGTTTATGTGGTTGTTGAATTGATATTCTTTTTACCCCTATGGATTTATGGGGCATGTGCGGCAAGGCAGCCATCAATAAGGGGAATGCCCAGCGATTTAATCATGGTCCCCCTTTGCTCCGCACTTGTTATTATTTCGCTTATGTTGGGGAGAAAGGATTTGGTTGTAAAAATAGGGAAATGGGCCGAGGTGAATTTATGACCCCTGAACAGACAAGATTATTTATAGACCTAATGAGTGGCGCTATGATTGTTGCCATAGTTGCAATAGCATTTATTTTAGGCATGGGCATAATTGACGACCCCTGCAATGATAAGGTAGAGTTTGGGCAGGATAAATGGGCGGGAATGTGCAGGCAGGCTTGCTATGACATGGGTGCGGATATTTACCATGCCAACTCTTGCTATTGTTGCGGAGGCCCATATTGCCTTTGCTCAAAGGAAGATGAATACAGCAATAAGCCTGTGCCTAATCTGGCTTGGGACATTAACGAGGGATATTCATGGTGAAAAACCTCTGCAAAACCGATGAAAAAGTACCTATATTATCAGCCATAGCCAAGGGAGCGATAACAAACAAAGTCCTGGCAGGGGTCTTAAAAAAATCAAACTCGACAATTCACCGAAAGCTGAAAAACCTAGAGAAACAGGGGCTAATACAGAAAATAGGCTACCCGCACATAATTGAGTTAACCGCAAGGGGAAGGGTCTACCTAACAAGGAAGAAACCAGAACTTAAACATAATTTTTCACAGTTCTCGTTAGGTACGGGAAAAAAAACAAGAACCCACCGAATTATAGTTAAAGTTCCGATTACCAAAGACCATTCTGATAATTCAATATGGGACAAGGTAAATAAAAAATTCAAGAACACAACAATATACTACAAAAAGGAGTTACCACACCCAGACATGAAAATAACAATAGCCAAGGTTGGTTCTAGTTCTATCCTTATATTTCTCCATGAAAAGGAGTTTAACAGGGGCATGTTTGTTACCCATTTCATGCAGTACGCATGGAGGGCCTTTTATTTCGCCAAGCATTACCTCTGGCAGAAGGGTATTTATGTGGATGAGCTCGAGGTTGAGATTACGCAGCAGCATATAGCCAACCCTGAGCCTGAGATGGACGACAAGGTAGATAAGAAAGTTACTATGGAATTTGATTTAGGAAGAAAGAGCAAGGGTGTATTTCCGACAGATGAGGATGCAAAAGTGTGGCTTGACCACAGTAAAGGCCCTCTGGAATTTGAAACGAACGATATGGCCTATGCGGAAAAAGCAGCCATGATGCCCGAAAAGGTCTTTGAGATAGGGGATAAGCAGGCACTATTTGCCTCAAATCTGGAACACTATAACAATTCCTTAAAGGTATACAATGAAAACATCAAGCTGCACATGTCCGTTATGAAGGATATGCGCACAACCTTGAGGAAAATACAGGAGGGATTGTGATGGATAAAAAGACGCTTGAGATTATACGTAATAAGATATTGTTATGGGGAAGCGGTTGGTTTGTTGGGCTTTCGGTCTTGTGTATGGGAAGGTCAGACATAATAGGGGTTATGCTTTGCATGGGTGCAGGCATTTTCTGTTTTTGGAGTTCGCTAAATAACAAAGGAGGGATTTGAGGATGGAGAAGATAAGAGAAAGGATTAAACCGAAAGAAGTAGTTTTGATAAATGAGCCATTTCCTATGGTTGTTATCCATCTCACTGACAGAGTTAGTTTTTCTT
>Ga0180431_10006837_pt1 | contig 13463 bp, 21 predicted proteins | sample SS_ome_11_FD_132459 | JGI IMG/M metagenome (GOLD analysis project Ga0180431, IMG submission 132459) | Hypersaline lake sediment archaeal communities from the Salton Sea, California, USA - SS_1_MS_1 metaG | ecosystem: Environmental > Aquatic > Non-marine Saline and Alkaline > Hypersaline >... | reverse complement strand
GTCTTCTGCGTGCGCATTCCCAGTGATTTTGCCCCCCCTCCCCCGGCGTTCCTGCCGCCGCGCCTTCCTCGCATTGCAACTCGCACACAGCGTCTGCAGGTTCTGGATCGTATCGCCACCGCCCTGGCTCCGCGGCACAATATGGTCGCAATGCGGCCGCGCCCGCTCATCGGCCGCCCCCTCATGGCAAAGCCGACCGCACTCCGGCTCCTGACAGATATACTTGTCGCGGCGAAACACCGCCCGCCGCAGGCCCTCCCACCGCTTGCCGCCGTACCCCCGCCGCCACGCACTCGGCCGCCGCGCGCGCACCGACCGCACCGGCACGGTCTGATCCGTCCCTAAATGCGGATAAGGTCGATACGTCTGCGCCGCCTGCGGCATCTGTCACCTCGTAGCCCACAGCCCATAGCCCATAGCCCACAGCCCACAGCCCATAGCCGGTAGCTGTCAACTGTAGGCTGTAAGCTGAATGCTCTTCTCTCTCCACCCTACGCCCCGCACCGACCGCCGCCAAGGCCCACCACTCCAGATCTGGACAACCGCCCTCAGATCCGCCAGCCCACCGCCTGGAACCGCCGCCCGCAATCCTTGCAGATCCGCTGCTGGATCGGACCGTGCGTCCCGGTCGCCACCGTCGCCACCGACCGGCACCGCGGACACCGACACCGACTGGCAAAGGCGTAGACCTCCTTCGATTGCGGATTGCGGATTGCGGATTGCGGATTGGTCTCAGTCATGCGGTGTATGCGTCCTACTCTGGCATTTGCTATTGATTATTGATTATTGGAACAACCGAGACATGTGCTCTGAGGTGTCGTGATTAGTCAGCAGGACCTCAACCGCCCTTTTCTTGTTCTCGCCGCGTTTGTTCTGATGACTCATGGCCTTGGCGACCGTGATGTAGTGCTTCGTCCATCTCGGATACAGTTCATCGAGCTTAGGGTGATCGTAGTAGCTCAACACCACCCGCGTCTCTCTGAACCGGTGCAGCAGCGTCGCCAATCGCTCGTGGTCGTCGTCAGTGAAGTCGTGCAGATACTTACTCCCCTTCTCGAAATAAGGCGGATCGCAATAGATCGCCGTCCCGGCCTTGTCCTCGATCTTCTCGCCGACCCCGAAGACATCGCGACGCAGGACCGTGACATTCAAAAGGCGTTGATGCCACCATGGAATACTCTCGATAACACCCTTCCACCGCTTGGCGGCGTGCCCGCCGTTGGAGGTGTATCGCACGCAGAAACCCGAATTATGGCAACTGGTCCCGGCCGCCCCGTTTCGGCCCTGCCAGGAGCACAGGAGGTAGTCGTAAGCCCGATCCAGGTCAGGGCTGTCCATCTCTACCAGCCGGGCCTCAACAAGTCGGTTTCTGGCCTCTCGGTGCAATTGATCGGACATCAGCGTCCGAGCGGCCCTGCTGTAGAGTTTCAAGGCCAACGCTTCACTCTGGAGAACCTTCGCCAGGTTCGTCAGGTCGGCGTGCAGATCGACGACCGTCTCCATCACACACAGAACCTTGGCAAAGAGCACCGCCATCGATCCGCAAAACAGTTCCCAGTACACCCGATGCGGCCCGAGCAGCTTAATAGCCACCGGCGCCAGGTTCCTTTTACTGCCCAGCCACGGGACCGCCGCCTTGATCTTCATCTCACTCATTCGTCCTATCCTGTCCCATACGTCCTATCCAAGCCCACAGCCCACAGCTGTAGGCTGTAAGCTGTAAGCTGTAAGCTGTTATCTGTTATCTGTTATCTGCCCTCAAAAAGCCCCAACTGCCCAGCCCGCATCTCACTGACCGGCACACCCATCTCGACCGCCGCCAAACGCTCGCAGGCGATCTGACAGTATTCCTCAGACACCTCGATCCCAATGTACTTGCGGCCGAGCATCTTGGCGGCTACGCAGGTGGTGCCGCTGCCACAGAACGGGTCGAGGATAACGGAGCCAGGTGGCGTTACGCTAATCAGGTTCAACAATAACGACAACGGTTTCTCTGCGATATGGCGCTTATCTGCCCCAGCCACCGGGGCGCACTTCAGGACGTTCTGTGGCGAGGCTTCCCCCTCTGCGGGTTTCCCCTTCGAAGCATAAACAACGTATTCTGCAGAAGAAGAGAAACGGCCGCGCTGCATCCTAACGCCAGGTTTCCACCACGTAACAATGTTCCGCCATATCCACCTACCGCATTGCAGGGCGTCCGTCACCGTAGGTAGTTGCCGCCAGTCGGTGAACACCAAGGCCACGCCGCCAGGGCGGCAGAGGTCCCTAGCCCGAGTCAGCCACAGGCTCGCCCAGATCAAGAAACCTCGCTGGTCACGGTTATCACCTGAGAAGTCCCCGCGGTAGGTCGCGACAGTGTCAGAATTGACATACTTGTGGACCGTACGTTGGACCCTGTCCGATCGGAACTGCCCGCCGGAACTATACGGCGGGTCCGTCAGGACCAGATCCACCGAGTTTTCCGGCCAATCCGCCATCACCGCCAGGCAGTCGCCCTGCACAATCGTGTTAACCGGAATCTGTCCCATACGTCCTATCCGTCCTATCAGTCCCAATCCGCAATCCGCAATCCAGAATCACCTTCCCTCACCCAGCCCCGCCTCGTCGAACGCCCGACCGAGATAGCCGCCGTCGTGGAACAGTGCATCGGGGATCATCGCCTTCGGCCGGTCCCCATACAACTCCCGCCATATCTCCGCCGCCCGACTCAAATCGGCCGGTTTGTCCGTACCCCGCATCTTGCGATATTCTTCGTTGGTCATGGGAAAACAGCCTACAGCCTACAGCCCACAGCCTACAGCCTACAGCTTACAGCCTGCAGCCCCCGCTCAACGCGGAATCGGCTTGGCCGCCGACCCTTTCTCTTTGACGAATTCCGGCCGGGACATTACGGGCTCCCAACTGGTGATCTCGACTCGATTGGCGTCGAACCAGCGCCCATCTTCCTGCTTGCCCTTCTCGCCCGCCGGCGGCGTCAGCACGTACTGGATGCAACCGTAGAGGTCGAACCCCACCGAAGTCACCACGCCCACAAACCCCGTGACCCGGTCCTTGGCCGGATAACCCAATTTGCTGAGATGATCCTGAACCTGCATCGCTGTCCCTTTCGGATTGATTATTGATTATTGATTATTGTCTATTTGGCGAAGCCATACGTCCTATCGGTCCCATACGTCTTATGCGTCCCATCACCGCCCTCATCGCTCCGCCGCCACCGGCGGCGATCGGCTGGCCAGTTCCTTGCGGAGGATACTGGTCAAGAGCCGACCAGGCGGCTTACCGTACTTTTTGGCGTGCCTGGCCTTGTCCTTCGCCTTCTCGAGGAACGCCGGCCGTTCGCCTTTCGGCACCACCGGCGCGACCTCCGACCAGAACAGCTTGGCAAAGGCCCCCACCAGGCTCTTGGTATTCTCCGATTCGCCCCGGACGTCGGCGATCGGAGCACCGATCAGGATCTCGGTCATCGCGATCCCAAAGGCCACCGCGTCGGCGTCCTTCCAGTAGAACTTGATCACGTTCTGGACCGGCTCGCAGCCGACCCGCGCAGCCGAAGGCCCGGCCGAGCCATACACCGCACCCGGCCGGGTCGCTTCAGGTTTCGTCAGGTTTGACAGGTTCTCAGGTTCGGTCCTCTTCTCCGTCCTGTCCTCTGGCCTCTCTGGCTCGTCTCGCTGCTCTGCGCTGTTCTGCTCTTTCTCTCTCTCTGGAACCTGAAAAGAATCTTGGATTGGGGGCGCTGCCTGGTACTCCTCAGGTTTTTTAGCTCTTCTAATCTCTTCTCCTCTCCTCTGATCTCCTCTCTGCTGCGCGCCCGCGAAAGCGCCCCCCTCTTGTATCATCCCCACCGAGCGGGAGTTACGCACCGAGCGGTCCTCGCCCGAACGCGCCCCGACACCGGCCGAAAGCGCCCCGGTGGGCGCGTTCGTCGCCCCGGTGGGCGCTTTCGCGGGCGCGTTCGGGGCGCGTTCGGGGCGCTTTCGCGAACGCGCCCGGCGCAAACGCGCCCGCCTGTCTTTGCACGCATCGCACACCCGCCGCCGACCTTCCAAAGGTTCCCCACACTCACACAGCCGCGGACCCTTGTCGGCTGCCTGCGCCACGGCCTCCTGCACGCCCTCAGAGCCGCCCTCGTCGCCGATCGCCCCCGGAGCGTCGACGTACAGGACGAAAGGACACGGCACGCCCCAGGCGTCGGTGACGTTCGCCAACGCCGCCAGGTCCGGCGGCTCGTGCAGAAAGTCAGCCTTGGCCATGATCCATTCGGGATCGGCCGGCAACACCCACCGGCCCGTCCGCGCGGCGATCAGCCACAACGCGATCACACCGAGCTGATCGGCCGCCCGCAGCCGGGCGAAACCCTCATGGTCCAGCAGCGAGGTATACAACTTCGCCCAGGTCGCCCCCAACTTCGGCATCTGGGGCTGCGCCCGCTTCCAGTTGCAGATCTCCACAAACGCCGGCGGCGTTTGGGATTGCGGATTGCGGATTTCAGATTGCGGATTCGCCATGCGTCCTATCGGTCTTATTCGTCCTATCGTCCGCCCCGATCGGCCCATCGTAGACATCGGGCATCGCGGCCAGGATCATGCAGATCTCCGCCTTGAGATCGTCGCGGCCGGCGAAATGCTCGCCCACCAGCCGGCACATCTGCTGATGCTCGGCCATCCCCGCCGCCCGGCCCGCCTCGTAGCTCAGTACGTACCCGAGCACCCCACCCAGCATCACCGCCGCCATGACCACCACGATCAGATTCGGCTGCCCCTGTCGCTCTGGATTCTGCGTCTCCACGCTATCGCTCCCTTTCGGATTGACTATTGTTTATTGATGATTTGCTATTCATGTCCGCTCACGCGCCGCGGGGGCTTTCGGCCGCTTCGGGCAGGTGCTTGCGGATCTCCGGTTCCGTCGCGGTGACGTACCGCCGCTTCTCTTTGTCGCTGGCGAAGGAATTGACCATCTGGAACCGCACCGCGTCCCGAGCGTTCAGCGTCTGGCGGTTCTTGGCGGTGATCGCCAGCATCTCCTTCATCTGCTTGACGTAATCGTTCGTCTCGCCCGCCTCGACGCTCTCCTGGAGCTTGTCCAGACAGGTCGATTCGAGCTTCAGCATCTTCTCTTCCGTTTCGGCCGTCATATCCAACGCCATCGTTCGTGTCCCTTCAAATTGCGTTCTCGTCTTGTCTGATCCCTTCTCGTCTCCACCCTTCTTTTCCCCTCACATCCGGTTGCAGTCCGTTCTCGTCTGGTCTTGTCAATTCATCTCTTCTCGCCGCAACTTGCAGTCTGTTCTCCTCTGGTCTTATCCCATCACATCATTTCGCCTCGCTTCCGTTCTGCTTCCATTCTGCTTGCGTTCTGCTTGCGTTCTCGTCTTCTCGATTCGCATCATCTCCTTTCCGCTCGTTTCGCGTCTGGTTGCGTTCTCGTCTTCTCATTTCGCTTCTCTTCGCTTCGCCTCTGCACTCGTCATTACCACTCACTTTGCTAGACCAGTTCCCACTTCGTCAGTTCGCACCGCCCGAAGACCGGACCGTACGTTCCCAGCCCGCAGCGCAGACCCGCCGTTACGAACATCTCCCGCAGCTTGCTCTCATGCATTTGATCGTCCGTGACCTCGACGAAGAACTCGACCGACCAGGGCGTCTTGAGAATCGGCCGCCGTGTCAGCGACCTCGTCCCCTTCGTGTTGATGAAGCTCCGTTCGTCGTAATCGTCGTACGTCTCGCGATGCGGATCGAACCGCACCTTCTGCGGATCGTCCTTGCCGAGGATCCAGACGCAACTGCTGCAAAACTCGGTGTATTCGGTCCCTTTGGCCTTCTCGATGTAGCTGCCCTGGATCTTGGCGGCCCCTTTGCGATGCTTGTTGCCGATCAGCATCATGCGGATGTTGTCGGTCGGGACAAACACCCCCTGCTCGTCGATGTACATCTTCAGCGGCAACTCTTCCCGCCAGGTCATCTTGCTCTTCTTTTTCGCCCGGCCGTCGGTGTCCTCGATATTGAAGAACCGATTGAACATCACCGGCACGATCCCCTTAAACGCCGCATCCACCCGATACATCATTCATTCCTTTCCAAAGCGTTGTCATTTCTCTTCTAGTCTTGTCCCCTCCCTTCAACTCTGCTCAGCTCCCTTCCGCTTGTTGTCGCTCCTTTCCAATCCAAAATCCGCAATCCGCAATCCGCAATCGTCAATCCGAAATCCGCACTCCGTCCTATTTCTCGATCAGCCCCAGCGCCCGCAGGGCGAAGATCACCTGTCTAGCCGCTCCAGCTCCGGCAGACGCCGGGCGCGGGGAAGGTCCCAGAGGGATTGACTATTGATTATGGATGATTGATGATTGGGTCCCATTGGTCCTATCCGTCCCACAAAAGGGCGGGCACAGGGGCCGCGCCCCTACGAATCCGCAATCCGCAATCGTCAATCCGCAATCCTATGCGTTCTATCCGACCCGCGACCGCGTCCCCGGCGGGTCTGCGCCCGCCGGGCATGGTAGCGCTCGCACAACTGAGGCCGCTGGGCCTTGGCCACCGCGTAGGCCGTGTCGCAGGTCGCCAGGACCGCCGTCACCAGCCGCTCGGCCGGCGAACCGTCGGCCGTCTTGAAGACGGCCTTGAACGCCTGGATCTGCAGCCAATCGTCGGAACTGAAGTAGACGCGGTTCGGCATCGTCCTATCCGTCCTATCCGTCCCATTCGTCCTATCGGCCCTATCTCAGTCCCATAGGACCTATGGCAGTGTCACGGCTGCGAATCGAAACCGACGAACACCGGGTTGGCGTTGTCGGTGATCGCAAACAGCAGCGTCCCGCGCCTCGTCCCGATCCCGTCGGTCAACGTCAGGTCCAACGGCTGGGCGCCGGGCGTGGTGAATGTCACTTCGAACTTGCAGATCCCGTCCGGCTCGATCGGGATCTCAGCGCCCGTATCGCCCCGCGTCAGGGTCAGGGCGTGACCGTCCCGATCGCAGACGACGCCCGTCACCCGGACGGGCACGTTCGCGTAGCCTCTCAGTACGCCGGGGATCAAGAGCTTGCGACCGCTGGTCGGATCGGTCGCGATCAGGTTCGGATCGATCCCGTCGAGCGACCCGAACACCTGGTTCGCGCACGGCTCGGCCGCCAGCAGAACCAATGTTCGGCTAAAGACCATCGGCCCGACCACAGCGGTCAGAACCACCGCCAGCCAGAATCGGAATAATGTTCTGCCTCGGATGATCATCAGTTGCTCCTTTCTATGGGACCTATATGGCGGCTGTCGCCGCTGCGATAAATTCGGCCGCGACCTGGGGCACAATGGCGTTGCCATAGCCTCTCAGGCGGCCAATCCGATTTCGACCAGCCATTGCCAGAAGGCTTCTCGGTTGTCGAAGGATTCGCTTAATCTCTGTTGGGCGGTATCCCATTGCTTCGAGTATGGCGCGTGGGCGTCCCAGGCTACGGGGTATCCCATGAGCCAGCGGGTAAATCCCGGCTCCAACACGCCGTTGTTTGCCGTCGGCGCAGGGGACGAGGGTGTAGTCAGACCAGCTTGGTACGGCAGCGGACTGCCGCCCTGCTTGTATTTCACCCGCATGTTCGTTTCGTCGTGCTTGCATGGTGTCGCCCATCCCGCTAGCCCTGCTTGTTCCTGCAACGGCCTGGTGTTCCGGCCGTGCTGGTTGCTCTTCGGGCTGCGATGGTTCACTGTGGTTGGTGTCGCCCAGCCGCACAGTTCCTTCGTCTTGTTCATCGATCGATTGTTGCTCGGCTGGTGAGAGTCCTTGAAGCTCAGGGCCGTGGGGCTCGGCCAGCCCGCAGTCAAGACTTGGTCTTCCAACTTTCGGAGCCCTCCGCCCGGTGTAGTTCGGATGGCGCGTCCGGACCCGCTCGGACACTTCGGAGTCAGCCAGCCGCACAGTTGAGCCGCACTCCCCGTTCTGAGGTATCGTTTCCCGTTGCTGTTCTGATACCCGTGCCAATTCTCTGCCTCGGGAGTCGGCCACCCACCACAATCGTTGTCGGATGTGCGGCGCGCCCGCAGCGCACAGATCGGCGGCCCCGACTCCATATCCCATTGCTTCCAGGTCAGCACGTACTCCGGCGAGCCACCGACGTCCAGCCTTGCTCGCAACCTGCTCGCCAAAGACCGTTGGAGGTCGGCACTGGGCGATGAGCTAGCGAAAAGCGGGCCACAGGTGCCGCTCGTCATCAACGCCTTTGCGTTTGCCGGCGGCACTGAATGGCTGGCAAGGACACGATCCCGTCCAGCAGGGTCGGTCCTCGGGCCAGTCAGCCAGCCGGAGTGCGTACGGCCAGCCGCCAACGCCTGCGAAAAAGTGACATTGCGTAAATCCGTCGAGGTCTTGGGCTGCAACGTCTCGGATGTCTCGATCGTCGATAACGCCATCAGGTATCTCTCCGGCGGCGATCAGGCCCTTGAGCCATTCACAGCAAAAGGGATCGATCTCGTTGTAGTAGTTCATAGCTGCAGCGAGTTCCGATCACCGGTCCCGTCGGTGCCGTCCGGGCCGAGCGGGTCGCCGTCGGTGTCGACCCGGCGCCGCCCGGGCCGCAGGCGGCAGAGCCCGTCCCAGAGCATCAGCAGATGGGCCCATCCCCATAACGCGATCAGATACAGCAGCCAGAACGGCACTTTCCATTTTCTGTTCCGGGCAAACATAGCATCTAGCCTCTAGCAGTTAGCGGTTAGCGATTGGCGGTTAGCAATTGCGGATTTCGGATTACGGATTGCGGATTGCTCCTATCGGTCCTATCCCGTCCTATAGGCCCTATAGGACGTATAAGACCTATTCCGTTAGATCGGCCTTGGCCTTGACCCGAAAGACGATCGCCAGCAGGTCGCAGATCCCGGCGGCGATCACGGTGACCTGGGACGCCAGGACGCCCTTGTTGTCCGCCAGCTCCTCGACCGGCAGGCCGGCGATATGGGTCAGACCCGCCAGGGCCGCGACATTCAGCACCGCCCCGATCAGACCCGACCAGACGGTGCGCGATTTCAATACGGTCTTAAGTTTCATGGTTCACCTCGTTTCAGTTCAGTGGCCCGTGGCCCGTGTCACGGATCACGGATCACGGCGGTTCAGAAACCCCGGCCGGTCGCGCAGCGCCATGGCGCCGACCGGGGCGTGAGCGAGATTCTTTGTTCGTCGCACGTGGCCCGTGGCCCGTGGCCCGGCGGATCAGAACTCCAGCCGCAGTCCGGCCCAGAGCGTCGCACCACTGGACAGGACGGGGTCGTCACTATCGCCGCCCTCGACGATGTCGTAGACCCATTCGATCACCGCCGGTCCGATCTGCGCGCCGGCGCCGATACTGGCGGCCAGTTGCGGACCCTCGTCGTACGGCAGGCAGATCACCTTACCGATCAGGTACGTCTCGGCGGTCACCGTCTCGGGCAGATCGAGCCAATCGCCCAGGGCCGGCAGCCAGTTCGCCACCGGGACCGACCCGTTCGGATCGACCGCCAGGGTCGCATAGGCCCCCGCCCCCCAGTCGGTGCCGGGGTCCTCGGCGAACCAGACGGCCAGGCCGCCGACCTCCCAGGTCTCGTCCAGTTCCAGCCCGAAACGGGCCTCGGCCATCGAGGTCGCCGAGACGTCCGTCACGACCGTAACGGACAGATCCTCGGCCCAGACCGTCGAACACAAGACCATGCTCGCGATCGCCACCCCAAACGCCAGCCAGATTGCTCCATTTTGCTGTCTCATTTTGACTCCCTTCGAAACAAGTTCACAGTTGACAGTTCACAGCTCACAGCTCACAGCTGTCGGCTGTAGGCTGGTCTTGATGATTGCGGATTGGGACCCCGCTCATTCGCCGCGGGGGCTCTTTCCAACTACGCCCGGACGCCGTTGCGCCACAGGAAGTCCGTCAGCGACACCGGGTTCGCGTATTCGTCCACGTTGTGAATACCCGTCAGCATGTCCTCGGCATCGCCGGGTAGCAGCAACGTCTTAACGGCGAACACGGCGCGAGGCACGTCTTCCAGAAACAACGACTCGCCATCGTCAAATGTCCCCCAATGGGCCGTCACAAGGATGTCCTCGACCCGCCGCCGCAGGGCCGCCTTCTGTTCCTCCTGCCGCTGTGCTTTCGTCTTTCGCTTCGCCATCGCTCGAATCTCCTTATCCGTCCTATGGGTCCTATGTCCTTCGTTCACAGCCGTCGGCTGTCAGCTGTAGGCTGTCGGCTCATTCCTTCGCCACAAAGCCCTCGCACTCGGCCGCGCTCTGCGTCGCCCCGACGATCGGCCATTCCTCGCCGCGCTTGCTCGGGATCGTCCGTCCGCAGCAGTGTCCCTCGCCCGGCATCCCTTCTATCGGTCCGTAAAACTCGCACCGCCGGCAGATCGGCGGATTCGCCTCGGACTCAGAGCGCCACAGATCGGCGTCGGGGATCGGCGTTTTCGATTGCGGATTGCGGATTGTGGATTGCGGATTCATTATTCGTCCTATCCGTCCTATGGGTCCTATGCGGCGGGGCCGCAAACAGTGTCATCTCGCCGTCGCGGGCGTAATCGACGCCCAGCCAGAGCCCGTCGGCCAACCGCTCGACGTCCCAGACCTCGACCGCCGTCACCACGCCGTCGCCGAAGTAGACGCCCAGCCGACGCCAGGCCTCGGCCAGATCCGGCGCGCAGATGTCCCGGACGATCGGACGCGTGCCCGGCCCCCAGCTGAACAGAAGCCGGACCGTGAACCGCCAGGCCGTCTTATGGCCCGGGAAGAAGCACGCACCCTGGCCCTCGAGCACGAACCGGATCGCATCGCGACCGTCCCGCCGATCGATCACCTCCGCCGGACCGCTGATCCGCTGGATCGAACGCGTTGTGCGTCGGGCGTCGTGCGTATTGCGTATTGCGTTGGGCGGATTTGGCATGGGTCAATCTCGGAAAAACAAAGGCATCTCGTAGTCGGCCGCCCGGGCCCGACGGTCGAGCCACCACTGCCAGTATTGCTCGGCATCGGCGAAGACCCGCAGGGCTGGTTTCGCCGGATCCCATGTTGCTTTGATCGCCCGCTCCCATGCCAGGGCCAGGGCGGGCCAGCGCTGCATCTGACGTTCGACGTCGGTCGCCATCGGGCACAGCACGCAGCCGAGTCGTGAGAATCCTTCATCGTAGAGTCGGCAATAGGGGATCTTCTCGCCGCGGATGTAGCGCCAGATTTCGTCCGTACTCCAGTCGATGATCGGGTGCAGGTATCGTTTCGACCTGTCACGCAGACAACTTTCAACCATGCGCCGCTGGCTGCGTCGATTCGATTCCCCCCAACGCACGCCAGTTAAGACCAGCCGGGCGCGGCCGCCCCCTTCCTTGAGGACCTCACAGCAGAATCTCACGTTACGCCGAGGGGGCATTCCCTTGCGGCGGATCAGTTGCCACATCGTTTCGGCGGGTCGCTCGATCGTGACATCGGCCTGCGTCTTGACGTGGCGCACCAGCTCGGGCGGGTCGCACGTGGTCAAGTGATGGTGCGCATCGAACCGCACACCCGACTGGCGAGCCAGGTGCAGCAGGACGTCACTGTCCTTGCCGCCGGAGTAGGCTAGGTAATAGCCCTCGGCCGGCTCGAACTCTCGCAGCCGCTCAACCGCCCGCTCGGCAACATCACCGAAGAGGTCGTGCATCACAGGACCCCATCAGCGCAGTCGTGACTGCCGTCGTCGGTCGTCTCGGGCGGCTGGTTCAGCAGCGGCCGCTGGGCGTCGGCCATCGAGGCGATCACCAGGGCCGAGAGGTCCTCGTCCGGGCCGTAGCGCTGGACGACCTCGCGGAACTCGGTGATATTGTGCTTGCGGATCCGCGTCTCGATCCGGCCCTGTTCGTCCCGCTTCAGTTCGCCATCGTCGTCGGTGCAGAGCACGGCGTGGGTCAGTTCGTGGTAGATCAAGCGGGCCTTCTGTTCGGGCGTGAAGTGCGGCCAGGCCTCGCGGTTCAACAGGATCACGAAATCGTAGTCGGCGAGGTTGCGGTCTATGGCGTTGCGCTTCTTGCACTGGCCGAGCGTCAGTTGACCATCGGCGTCCGGGCTCCAGTCCATCTTCCAGGCGATCGCGATCTTCGCCTCGATCAGGTCCGCCCGCTCGGATGCGATCAGATGCTCCATGATCTCGTACGGCTCGCGGACCTGGCCGTCCGCTTCCCGCACCCGCTCGATCAACTCGACCGTCGCCTTCTTCGGTTTCTTCTGCTTGGACATCCGTGAAACCCCCTTTCGATTGATGAGGGATGATTGATGATTGGCTATTGGAAGCGAGCCAGGGCCTCGGCGAGGGCTTTGCGGACGATATCCTGTTGCTCCAGTGTCATCGCTTCGATAGCCCGATCCGGCACGCTCTGGAGGTATACGATTGATGAATTGATCCCACCCAAAATGGTGCGTTGCCCGTCGGTCTCATCGACGACACTGCTCAACGCCTCGACGATGTCCTCGGCAGTGATCGTGACGTCAATTTCCTTCTCGACAGTGACCCACTTGCGAATGTTCACGATCTCGCCCCTTTCTCTAAGCCGACAGCCGACAGCTAACAGCTAACGGCTGGCATGATTGTGATACTTCGCGACATAGTCCTGCGTCTCGGCCGGTGCGTGCTCGAGCCACTTTTCGTTCCAGTTTTCCCAAGCCTTGAGCAGCCGCCGGGGGTTCCCATCCTCGTCGCGGCCGCCGATCCCCCAGTTGTAGGCCCCGATCCGCGTCTCGACGCAATCGGCGATCCCGTAGTGGCGCAGCATCTCGGGGATGCGGGTGTTGATATAGAAGTTGCCGACGGCCCGGTTCTCGCCCGGCTGGAAGGCGTCGTGCTCCCAGTCCCAGTCGACGCCCATCCGCCGGACGCATTCGGACCAGGTGCCCTCGGCGATCTGACAGAGCCCCCGGCAGCCGCTCCTGGCGTTAACGGCGCGGGGGTTGCCGGACGATTCGATCGCGACGATCCGGTCCATGTCGATGGTCACGCGGGTCGCGTCAGGCCCATCGGCGAAGAACGCCTCCATCCGCCGCTCGAGCCGCCTGTCCGACTCGCCCGCCTGCTTCGCCGCCCGCTCGATCGACCGCTTGGCGCGGGGCGGGATCTCTCGCGGTTCATCCGTCCTATCGGTCCCATTGGTCCTATAGGCCCTATAAGACGGATAGGACCTATGCCCGGCCTCCTCGTCGATGACGCGGCCGATCAGTCGGTCGCAGGCGATGTCGAGCTTCTGTTTCTCGCAACGGATGTGCATCGCCGCGATCGCGATCGAGGCGCCGATCAATACAAACAACATGGCGGCAGTGATTGACATTTTCATGGTTCCTCCTTCTTGAGCACGGCGGCTCGTTGTTGGAGTTGTTCGAGTGCGGCGGCGTGCTGGGCCATGATCCGGATCAGGTGGTCCCAGCCGCGGTCGGCGGCGTAGCGGCGGGCGGCGACGGCACGGCACATCTCGTCGACGGCTGTCTCATAGGCCGGATCGGCCTCG
>Ga0180431_10006836_pt1 | contig 13465 bp, 14 predicted proteins | sample SS_ome_11_FD_132459 | JGI IMG/M metagenome (GOLD analysis project Ga0180431, IMG submission 132459) | Hypersaline lake sediment archaeal communities from the Salton Sea, California, USA - SS_1_MS_1 metaG | ecosystem: Environmental > Aquatic > Non-marine Saline and Alkaline > Hypersaline >... | reverse complement strand
CGCCCGGGCAGCCGATGACGGGCCTCCGCCCGGGCAGCCGATGACGGGCCTCCGCCCGGGCAGCCGATGACGGGCCTCCGCCCGGGCAGCCGATGACGGGCCTCCGCCCGGGCAGCCGATGACCCGGGTTGTGCTGGGCTCGGCGTCGACCGGCCGGCTCCGAGTGTTGCGCCAAGCCGGGATCGACCCGCTTGTCGCGGTGTCCGGGGTCGACGAGGGCGCCATTATCGAGCGGCTTGGCCCCACCGCGGACCCGGCAACCGTGGTCAACGCCCTTGCCGAGGCGAAGGCCGACGAGGTGCGCCGCGGACTGGACGCTGCCGTGACCGCCGATTGCGTGGTGATCGGCTGCGATTCCATGTTTTACCTCGACGGCCGGTTGAGCGGTAAACCCGGTTCCGGGCCGGAGGCACGCCAGCGGTGGTCGTCGATGGCCGGCCGGACCGGCCAGTTGTTCACCGGGCACTGCGTCATTCGGCTGCGGGCCGGCGAGGTGGTGGCGAACGGGACGGCGGCCGCGGTGACCGAGGTGCGGTTCGGCCGGCCCGGCGACGCCGATCTGGCGGCCTACATCGCGCACGGCGAACCACTCGGTGTCGCCGGCGGGTTCACTCTCGACGGGCTCGGCGGCTGGTTCGTCGACGGTGTCGACGGCGATCCGGCCAATGTCGTCGGCCTGGGCCTGGCTGTCACCCGCCGGTTGCTGGAGACGGCGGGGTGCTCGATAGCCGACCTCTGGCGGGCGAATCCGCCCTCCCCATCGGTACGATCTTGACGTGACCCTTCCTCCCGACCCCAGCCCCGCCCTGCAGGAATACGCCCATCCCGAACGACTGGTCACCGGCGACTGGTTAAACGAGCATCAGGGTGCGCCCGGCCTTGCGATCGTCGAATCGGACGAGGACGTACTGCTCTACGACGTCGGTCACATTCCGGGGGCGGTCAAGATCGATTGGCATACCGATCTCAACGACGCCCGGGTGCGCGACTACATCAGCGGCGAGCAGTTCGCGGAGCTGATGGACCGCAAGGGCATAGCCCGCGATGACACCGTGGTGATCTACGGGGACAAGAGCAATTGGTGGGCGGCCTACGCGCTTTGGGTATTCACCCTGTTCGGCCATCCCGACGTCCGGTTGCTCAATGGCGGGCGCGATCTTTGGCTGGCCGAGGGCAGGGAGACCACCCTGGACGTTCCGGAGCGGACCAGCACCGGCTACCCGGTGGTGACCCGCAATGACACGCCGATCCGCGCCTACCGCGACGATGTGCTGACCGCGCTCGGACAGGCCACCCTGATCGATGTGCGTTCGCCGCAGGAGTACACCGGCGAGCGCACCCACATGCCGGACTATCCGGAGGAGGGCGCACTGCGCGGCGGCCACATCCCCACCGCGATATCGGTCCCGTGGGCCAAGGCCGCCCATGACAGCGGACGGTTCCGGTCCCGCGCGGAGTTGGAAGAGATCTACTCCTTCGTCGGCTCGAGTGTCGATGACCCCCGCGACACCATCGCCTACTGCCGGATCGGCGAACGTTCGAGCCACACCTGGTTCGTCCTCACCCACCTGCTCGGTATCCCCGGGGTCCGCAACTACGACGGTTCGTGGACCGAGTGGGGCAACGTCGTGCGGGTGCCGGTGGCGGTCGGCGAGGAACACGGATCCGCTCCCGCGCAGCCATGACCATGCCGACACCGCTGGCCGAGGTGGTCTCGGAATTCGCCGAAGTCGCCGGCCAGGACAAGCTGAGGCTGTTGCTGGAGTTCGCCGACGAGCTGCCCGACCTGCCGGAGGATCTGCACGAGGCCGCGATGGAGCCGGTGCCGGAATGTCAGTCGCCGCTGTTTCTGCATGTCGACGCCGATGACCGCAAGCGTGTCCGGTTGTACTTCAGCGCGCCCGCCGAGGCACCGACCACCCGCGGTTTCGCATCGATCCTGGCCACCGGACTGGACTCCCAGCCGGCCGCCGACATCCTCGCCGTACCGGACGACTTCTACGCGGAGTTGGGCTTGGCCGCCCTGATCAGCCCGCTGCGGTTGCGCGGTATGTCGGCCATGCTGACCCGAATCAAGCGGCGCCTTCGCGACTAGAACGGCGGCGGGTCGGCGGCCCAACGTTTTTCGTTGATGCCGCGTTCCCACGCGATGCGGGTCATGCGTTCGCTGGCTCGGGAGCGTCGCCGGGTCGGCATCAGCAGGCCGCGGCCCCGGGTGGGTTCCGTCTCGGCGATGGCGATATCGAGCCGTTCCGTGGGCTCGCCGAGCTGCGGGAAGAACAGCGCGCCGTCCGGCGTGGTCGTGTACAAGCGCCCGGATGGCGATGTCCAGAGAATGACGCCGTCGCTGAATTGCTTTTCCTGCCAACCATTTTCGCCAGTCCAGAACGTTTTCAGTAAATGATGAAGACGACAGAGGAGGGCTAGGTTTCCCGGATGGGTGGGGCCGCCGAGGCTGTGGGGAATGGTGTGGTCGATATCGCATACCTCGGCGGGTTTATCGCAGCCGGGGAACCGACAGCTCAGATCCCGCGCCCTGATGAAGGCAGCCAGCGCCACTGATGGGCGGTAGTGCGACTCGGCCCGCAACTCCCCGGCTCGGGCCAGCGGACGCAGCCGTGCACGGGAGGCATAATCCCGGACGGCCTCGGCGGGAATCGCACCGTGCCCCGGGAGATAGCCCGGCGCGTCGCTGTCACCCGCGACGGTGCCGGCCTCGGCCAGCAGATGGATCACGATCTGGCCGGGGCCCGCATCGGCATCCCTGGCCGGGCAGTCGGCCGAGTCGCACTCACAGTTCAGCACCGCCCGCCCTGCTGACAACGCAACCAGGGCGTCGGCGCGCTGCTGGGCCCTGGTCCGCGGATCGGTCCGGCATACTGCGGCGGCGAGCTGATCGAGTCGGCGGTCCAGGACGACGGCGTCCGGGGCACGCAGCGAACCCCAGAACTCGGTCATCCCGTCGCGAGTGGGACCGAAACCGACGCGGCGGTCGGCATCGACGCCGCGCGCGACGCGCACCGCCGCCGGGTCGGCGTTCCGAACCCGCCAGTCCACCAGTTCGGCGACCCGCGCCCGCGACAGAGCATTCCATCGCGGGGCCCCTGCGGCTAAGGATGCATCGATACCGGCGAGTGTGTCGCCGTCGGAGATCAGCCCGGTGCGAAACACCGCCACCGCGATGACTCGGAAGTCCACCTCGCCGGCGGCGAATGCCGCGGCAAGCCGTGGCAGCCGCTCAAGCAGTTCCACCCCGTAGTTCATTTCCGACGAGGCCCGGCCCCGGCTGACACCCAACTCGGCGCCGACCTCCGCCGCCACGGCCTCCCAGTTGTCCACACACCACTGAAACCGGTCCTCGGCGCCGAGACCGGCCATGCGTAGCTGACACAGGCGGCCCGCCGCCAACAGCCGACGGGCTACCGCTACCCGCTCGTCGCGCCGGGCGCATGACATCTCCCCCAGCAGCCCCGCTTCGTCCATATTTTCGAACATAAGTTCGATAGTAGCCGGGGGGTCGGACATTCACCGCCCGCGAGCGCATCTCCGCTAGGCCTTCATCTCATACGCGCCGCTATAGGACAGCACCTCATTGAGGAACGCCCGTTCCGCCTCGGCGTCGATCTGCGGCTTACGCAGGATCGACAGCGCCGCGGCGCTCTGCGCGTCGGTCGCCGTCGACTGGCCGTGCAGGGCAACCGCCTGGTCGGACATGTCGCGGATGAAGACCGCGAAAATACGGTCGAGGTGCGCCTCGGTGAGGTCTGACAGGTCGCTGACCGAACCGGGACGGGTTTCCCCGTTGTCGATGGCCAGGGCGGCGGACTCCAGAATGAGCTGCGCGTAGACGATCTGGGTAAACAATTGACCGAGGATCTGTAGGTAGTCCAGATCCTTCTGCTGCGCCTCGGTCGGCGGCGCGGTGAGGACCAGTTGGGTGAAGGCGTCGATCTGCTCACGGAACACCGCGACGTTGGCCAGGTGGCCGAATCGGTCGAACGGCGGGCGCCAGTCGGCGAAACCGATCCCGCCCAGGCCCTTGGCGGGGCCCTGATGGAACAGATAGGTGTCGTCGGCGGCGTCCTGGCGCACCGGGACCTCCGGGTACTCCTGGGCGGCACCGTGCGCCGCCCCCAGATAGCGCGGCATGAACTTCAGCACGAGGGCGATGTTGACGTGGACGGTGCCCTCGAGTTTCGGCAGCGCCCGAATATCGCCGGCCGCCCGGCTGAAGTAGGTGTCGCGTTCGAAGCCCCGGGCCGCGATGACGTCCCAGAGCAGGTCGATCACCCGCTCGCCCTCACTGGTCACCTTCGCCTTGGTGATCGGGTTGAACAACAGGAAACGGCGATCTTCCTCGCTGGCGCAGCGGAAGTAGTCGGTGGACCGGGCGGAGAAGACCTTCATCGCCACCAACCGCGCATAGGCGTCGGCGAGCATCCGCCGCACATGCGGAAAGTCGGTGACCCGGTTGCCGTAGAGCACACGGTTGTTGGAGTGGGTGACGGCCTCGTAGAAGGAGTGTTCGCAGATGCCGATGCTGGCCCAGCCCAGGTTGACCTTGCCCACGTTCACCGTCGCCAGTGCCGCGTCCCAGGCGGGCTTGCCGACGTGCAGGATGTCCGCGGCGGCCACGGGGTAGCCGTGCAGGTTGAACGCGGCGACGAACATCTGACCGGCCATCACGTTCTTGATCAGCTCGTAGCTCTCCTGACGCGGATCCACCAGGAAGAACACGTACTCACCCGGATGTTCGGGATCGTCCTGGGCGAACTTGCCGAATACGCTCAGCCGGCCCGCAGCGTTGCCATTGCCGATGTACCACTTACCGCCGCTGGCGGTGAAGCCGCCGTCGGGGGTGCGGGTCAAAATCATGTCCGAGGAGTAGATGTCGGCGCCATGCTCGCGTTCGGACAGCCCGAACCCGAAGATGTTGCCCTCCCTCAGCAGTTCGGCGACCAGTGCGCGGGCGTCCTCGTTCGCGCTGAGCCACACCGGCCCCAAGCCCAGGACCGAGACCTGCCAGGCGTACCAGTGCGCCAACGAGTAGAAACCGAGGATCTCGTTGAGCTCGTTGATCCGGGCCAGGTCCCAGCGCGCATCGGTCTCCCCGACGAGCTCACCGACCTCGGCGGGGGTGGCGAACGTGGCGAAGATCTTCTTGTCTGCCACCAGCGTCAGAAAGTCGGAGTACCACTCCCCGGAGTAGAACTCCTCTTTGTTGCGGGCCAGCCCCTTGTTCTCGAAGAAGTCGATCAGCGCGACGAGTTGGCTCTGAGTCGGCTCGTCGAAGGATTTCGGGTCATAGGTACGCGGATTGAACAGCAGAGACATTGATCCTCCAGGTCCGGGCGGGGCAGGTAAGTCAGCCTACTTTGCGCCCGTCGAACCACCGCCGCCCCGGATCCGGACCAGCACGTTCTAGACTGCCTCCGAACTCTTCTTCGTCAACTCGGTTCCACACAGTCCAGGAGGCGCGCGTGCCCAATCAGACCATCTCCAAGGTCCTCGTCGCCAATCGCGGCGAGATCGCGGTCCGGGTGATCCGGGCGGCCAAGGACGCCGGTCTGGGCAGCGTCGCGGTGTACGCCGATCCGGATGCCGACGCCCCGCACGTGCAGCTGGCGGACGAGGCTTTCGCCCTCGGTGGGCAGACTTCGGCGGAGTCCTATCTCGACTTCGGCAAGATCCTCGACGCCGCCGCCAAGTCCGGTGCGAACGCCATCCACCCGGGCTACGGATTCCTTTCCGAGAACGCCGATTTCGCCCAGGCGGTCATCGACGCGGGGCTCATCTGGATCGGCCCCAGTCCGCAGTCCATCCGCGATCTGGGCGATAAAGTCACGGCACGGCATATCGCCGCCCGCGCCCAGGCGCCGCTGGTTCCGGGCACGCCCGACCCGGTGAAGAATGCCGACGAGGTGGTGGCCTTCGCCCGGGAATACGGTGTGCCGGTGGCCATCAAGGCGGCGTTCGGCGGCGGCGGTCGGGGCATGAAAGTGGCCCGCACCATCGAGGAGATCCCCGAGCTGTTCGATTCGGCCACCCGGGAGGCGGTCGCCGCGTTCGGCCGCGGCGAGTGCTTCGTCGAGCGCTACCTGGACAAGCCGCGCCACGTCGAGGCCCAGGTCATCGCGGACCAGCACGGTAACGTCGTCGTCGCGGGCACCCGCGACTGCTCGCTGCAGCGTCGCTTCCAGAAGCTCGTCGAAGAGGCTCCGGCGCCGTTCCTCAGCACCGCGCAACGCGCGGAGATCCACGAGTCCGCCAAACGGATCTGCAAAGAATCCGGCTACCACGGTGCCGGCACCGTGGAATACCTGGTCGGCCAGGACGGCCTCATCTCCTTTCTGGAGGTGAACACCCGACTCCAGGTGGAGCACCCGGTCACCGAGGAGACCTCCGGTATCGACCTGGTCCGTGAGCAGTTCCGTATCGCCAACGGCGAGAAGCTGGACGTCATCGAAGATCCCGCACCACGCGGGCACTCGATCGAGTTCCGCATCAACGGCGAGGATGCCGGCCGCGGGTTCCTGCCCGCCCCGGGCCCGGTCACCCGATTCGACCCGCCGACCGGTCCGGGTGTCCGGCTGGACTCCGGGGTGGTCAGCGGATCGGTGATCGGCGGTCAGTTCGACTCGATGCTGGCCAAGCTCATCGTCACCGGCGCCAACCGGCAGGAGGCCATCGAGCGGGCCCGCCGTGCGCTGGCCGAGTTCCACATCGAGGGCCTGGCCACCGTCGTCCCATTCCACCGCGCGATCGTCAGCGATCCGGCCTTCATCGGCGACGACAACGGGTTCACCGTGCACACCCGGTGGATCGAGACCGAATGGGATAACACCGTCGAGCCGTTCACCGGCGGCGGCGCGGTCGACGAGGAGGAGGCCCAGCCCCGCCAGAAAGTCGTCGTCGAGGTCGGTGGCCGCCGTCTGGAAGTGTCACTACCCGGGGACCTCGCGCTCGGCAACGGCGGCGCTCAGCCCGGTGTCGTCCGCAAGAAGCCCAAGCCACGCAAGCGCGGGGCGCACGCCTCAGCTGCGGCATCCGGTGACGCGGTGACCGCACCCATGCAGGGCACCGTCGTCAAAGTCGCCGTCGAAGAGGGTCAGACGGTGAGCGCCGGAGATCTCGTCGCGGTGCTGGAGGCGATGAAGATGGAGAACCCGGTGACCGCGCACAAGGACGGTGTGATCACCGGACTGGCGGTTGCGGCGGGGGCTGCCATCACCCAGGGCACGGTGCTCGCCGAGATCAAGTAACCCGGCGAGCCGATGACGCCCGATATCAACGCCGGAGCCTGGTATCTGCGTGGGCGCCACGATCACACGTGGGATGTCTGCGAGCCGACCACCGGGGAGGTGTTCGCCGAGATCACGGTGGATCCGGAGAGCCATGAGCTGACCGCCCACGGTGATGCCGCGGCCCGCACCGCCGGTACCGACGCGGTCCGGCGGTACCTACTTCAATTCGTCGCGGAGCCGGGCAAGTGACCTGGACAGCAGCCGTGAGACGTGCATCTGGGAAATCCCCACCCGCTCGGCGATCTGAGTCTGGGTCAGGGACTCGAAGAACCGCAGTAACAGCACCCGGCGTTCACGATCGGGCAGGGCCGCGAGCAGCGGCCGCAGCGCCTCCCTGTTCTCGATCTGGACCAGGCTGAGGTCGATGTCACCGAGGGTCTCGAGGATCGCGGGCGCGTCCCCGGAGCCGCCCACACCGTCTATCGACAACGTGTTGTAGGAACTTCCCGCCACCAGCCCCTCGACCACCTCCTGGCGGTCCATATCGAGGGCGGCCGCCAACTCCGATGCCGTCGGTGCACGGCCTAGCTGCTGGGACAGCTCGGCGGTGGCCGAACCCAGCCGCAAATGCAGTTCCTTGAGCCGTCGCGGCACTTTCACCGACCAGCTGTTGTCACGGAAATGACGTCGGACCTCGCCCATGATGGTGGGCACCGCGAACGAAACGAAATCCGAACCGGTTTCGACGTTGTACCGGTTCACCGCGTTAACCAGTCCGACCCGTGCCACCTGGACCAGGTCGTCCAGGGACTCGCCGCGACCGTAAAACCGGCGGCCGATGTGATCGGCCAGCGTTAGGCAGCGCTCGATGATGCGGTCGCGTTGCCGGCAGTACTCCGGGGAGCCAGGTTCCATCGTGCCGAGCTCGCGGAACATGTCCGGAACGTCGGCGTATTCGGCGTTCGGCCGAGGTGCTGACGACGCACCGGCCGCCCGGGAGCTCACCGCGAAGAGCCTGCCCGCCTCGTGGTCAGGGTGATGCCGAACACGCAGTCGCCGACCGAATCCCCGGCCGAGTCTCCGTTGCGGAAGGTCTGGATATCGTCAGCCAGCGCACTGAGCACATGCCAGCTCAGGCTGTCTTCGGCGAGCAGGTCGTAGGCTTCACAGGTTGTCCGCGCCTCCACCACCACCACATCCGGACGTGGGTCGATGATCACCGCCAAGGTGGCCTCCGGGATCGCCGAACCGATCAGCCCGGTACAGGCCTCATCGACCGCCAACCGCAGATCGGCCACGGCGTCGAGGTTCAGATCGGCGAACATCCCGACAGCGCCAACCACGGTGCGCAGCACCGCGAGGTTCTCCAGCCGCGCCGCCACCCTGAACTCGACGGCGGCGGTGCTGTACTCACCGCTGTACTCACCGCCTTCGCGGCGGCTTTCGCCGTCGGTCATCAGGCCTCCCGCCATAGTCGCACCGACAGTACTCCAGCTTCGGGAGGTCGCCACGGTGCTGTCTATACCCACACCGGGCGGCTGGTTAAACACCTACCGGACCGCCATCGCCGCGCATATGAGCAGGTCGCCCAGTAATTTGCCCCGGTAGATTTACCCAGCAGTTTCGCACCCCGCCGCGCGAAGGTTTGACTCCCCCACCGGCCTGGGTACAGACCGTCGACGAGCGTCGTCCGAAAGGAGTCTGAGATGCGGACCGACAACCACTTCCGGCCCACCAGGTCCTGCGCCTACGAGGGCTGGACGGTGACAGAACTCAAGAAACAGGCGAGGCAATTGGGGGTTTCGGGCTATTCCGGCTTGAACAAGGAGAGGCTGATCACGCTTATCCGCAGTTACTGACGAGCAGCGGTTATTGACCCGGCTCAGCGGCCGGACAACTGCCAGACACTGGCCGACATCCGGTCGGCCATCATGGTGACGCTGACCCGCCCGGAGTCGTCGCCGCGGCAGGCCATCACCTGCAGCACCACATTGCTGCGCAGGCGGGCCTCGCCATGGCAGATCCAGGTCAACGGGATCCCGACCTGGCGTTTACGCCAGCGGACCATATCGGCGTCGATGACGGGCACGCTGAAGCTCCACGCGGCATCGCCGCCGGTGCCGAGCGCCTGCTGCCCGTCGCAGGCTTTGGCGTCCCGGGTGCCGTTGACGAAGGCGGCAGCCGCCACGGCGGGGTCCGGGTAGATCGCGACGGCCTCGGCGACCACCTGCTGGTGCCGATAGCCGTCGGTGAACAGCAACACGGTGAACCGCGACCAGTCATCGCCGATGAACGCCGCCATCCCCACCGTGTCCAGCGCGGAGCAGGCCGGCGCCGCCGACGCGCCGGCTATCGGCCGGGACCGGTCGGCGTCGACTTGAAGCTTGACCCCGACGATTTCACCGACCTCGGCCGGGCCCAGTAGGACCTGATCCGCATCGCCCGGACGCAATCCGGCGTTCGGGACGGCCCGGTCGAGTACCGCCGCCCCGGAGACGGTGCGGGCACAGCCGGCAAGGGTCACCGCAACCGTCAGAGCCGCGGTTGCCAGGACTGCTACCGGCCGCATAACCCAAATGCTAGACCGCGGTCCGGCCGCCGGGAAATCGACGAAGAAAGGTGCCGAAGAAGGTCCTGACATCGGCGACGAAGGCCTCCGGCTGTTCGAAGGCGGCGAAGTGGCCGCCGCGCGGCATGTCCGTCCAGTGGGTAATGGTGTAGGCCGCCTCACACCAGTTACGCGGCGCTCGGAGAATCTCCTTCGGGAACCGCGCCACCCCGGTCGGGACCTGGACCTTCGCGCCACCCCCGAACGAGGTGAAACTCTCCCAGTACAGCCTCGCCGATGAGGCCGCGGAATTGGTGACCCAGTACATCATCACGTTGTCCAGCAGATCGTCGCGGGACAGCACGTTCTCCGGGTGGCCGTCGCAGTCGGTCCAGGACCAGAACTTTTCCATGATCCAGGCGAGCTGCCCGGCCGGTGAGTCAGCCAGCCCGTAGCCCAGGGTCTGCGGCCGGGTGGACTGCTGCCTGGCATAGCCGGAGTCCCACCGCTGATAGTGGCCGGCCGCCGCCAGAGCATCCTGCTCCTCGGGTGTGGGGTCGTCCAGCGGTCCGGGCGGCATGGCGATCGGCATGTTGGTGTGGATGGCCACGCAATGCCCCTTGTCGCGGCCGATCTGGGTGGTCACCGCCGCACCCCAATCACCCCCTTGCGCCCCATAATGCCGATATCCGAGCCTCGTCATGAGGATGTCCCAGGCGGCCGCGATCCGCTCGACCGTCCAGCCGGTCGCGGTCGGCTTGCCGGAGAACCCGTAGCCGGGCAGCGTCGGACACACCACGTGGAAGTTCTCGCTCAACGGCCCGATCACGTTGGTGAATTCGACGATCGATCCCGGCCAGCCGTGGGTGATGATGAGCGGAAACGCCTCCGGGTCGGCGCTGCGTTGGTGGATGAAGTGAATGTCCAGGCCGTCGATCTCGGTGACGAACTGATCGAAGGTGTTCAGCCGGGCCTCGCGCACACGCCAGTCGTAGTCGTCGGCCCAATAGCCGGCCAGTTCGCGGGTGTACTCCAGGGGGATGCCCTGGCTCCAGTCCCCGACACATTCGCGTTCCGGCCACCGGGTGCGGTGCAGCCGGTTCCGCAGCTCAGCAAGGTCCTCATCCGGTATCGCGATGCGAAACGGCCGAACAGCGGTCGAGATATCAGCCATGACTGCCATTATCGCGCCCGGCTGCCACTAGCCTAGAGGTATGCGTCTGGTCGTCGATCTCAACAAATGCCAGGGATACGCGCAATGCGTCCCGCTGGCACCGGGGGTATTCAACCTGCTCGGCGAGGAGGCACTGGTGTACGACCCCAATCCGGACGACTCACAGCGACGGCAGGTGCTGCGGGCGGTGGCGTCCTGCCCGGTCCAGGCGATCATCCTGGAACTGGATCCGCCGGCCGACCGGGACACGCCGTGAGTGGCGGAGGCACTGCGGACTACTCGTTCGAAGAGATCCTCGACAACTTCCGCGCGAAGGGGAGCATTGTCATCGTCGGCGCCTCCCTGGCTGGCTTGCGCGCCGCAGAAGCGTTGCGGGAGAGGGGTTTCCGCGGTTCACTTACCATCATCGGCGACGAGCCGCATGAACCGTACGACCGGCCGCCACTGTCCAAGCAGGTACTCAAGGGGTGGGTGCCCGCCGACCACACGAAGCTGCCCCGGCTAGGCCGGGTGGACGCGGACTGGCGTCTGGGGGTGGCGGCGGTGGGCCTGGACCGGATCAACCACGTAGTGAAACTCGCCAACGGCGACGACGTGCGCTACGACCGCTTGCTGATCGCCACCGGAACCCGGGCGCGTCCGTGGCCCCATCCCGAGCAGGGGGCGTTGCGCGGGGTCTTCACCGTGCGGACCGTCGAGGACGCCGCCGGCCTGTCCGCGGCGTTGCAGGCACGTCCACGCCGGGTGCTGATCGTCGGGTCGGGCTTCGTCGGATCGGAGATCGCCTCGGTGTGTCGGGACCTTGACCTGCCGGTGACCGTCGCCGAGCGTGGCAGTGGCCCGCTCAAGGGCGCACTCGGCGGGGTGATCAGCGATATCGCCGCCGGCATGATGCGCGACGCCGGGGTGGACCTGCGCACCGGCGTCGCCGTGGAGACCCTCGAAGGCGACGATTCCGGCCACGTTCGCCGGGCCCGCCTCTCCGACGGCGCGGTGCTCGACGTCGACGTGGTGGTGGCGTCGCTGGGCTCGATCCGCAATGTCGAGTGGCTCGACGGCGCCGGGCTGGCCACCGGGCAGTGGGGCGTGGGCTGCGACGCCGGTTGCCGGGCGTTCGACATCAACGGTGTGGTGACCGACCACATCTTCGTCGCCGGCGACGTCGCCCGCGCCCCCCACGTTCTCTACGATTATGAATTCATGTCCCAAGAGCATTGGGACAACGCGGTTTTCGGCGCCGAGGTGGCCGCCAACAATATGATCCACCTGGAGGTGGGACGCCGGCCGCATCTGCCGCTGCCGTCGTTCTGGTCGGGTCAGTTCGGGGTGAACATCAAGAGTGTCGGGGTCTGCTCTTTCGGCGATCAGATCGTCTTCACCCAGGGCTCACCCGACGAGCGCCGGTTTGCCGCCGCCTATGGCAAGCGGGGCCGGATCGTCGGCGCGGTGACATTCAACCACGGCAAGTGGCTGCCGTACTACGCGTCACTGATCGAGAAGTCGGCACCGTTTCCGCCGCCACCACCGGGCTATGACCAACCGGCGGACGCCGAGGTGATGCCGGCTCGCTTTCCGGACCCCCGGGAACCCTCGGGCAATCCCGATGTCGTGCTCACCGGACATGACCCGACCTCGCGGGGTGCGGAGTTCCGCCCCCGGAGCCACTGATCCAGACGTGACGGGAGCCTGATCATGGACGCCGCAACCGCTTGGGCCGAGGCGATGAAATTCGCCAACCGGCCAAACCCTTACCCGTACTTCGAGGAACTGCGCAAGACGCCGGTGGCCAAGGTCTCCGACCACACCTACGTCGTCACCGGATATCCCGAGGTGCTCGCGCTGGCCCACGACCCGCGGATCAGCTCCGATATCGCCCGCAGCCCGTCCGGCCTGTTCGGGGAAAGCGAGGCCAAGCTCGATCCCACCGAAGCGGCCCAGGCCCGAGACAAGTCCATGCTGGTCTCCGACCCGCCCGAGCACGACCGGATGCGCCGGCAGTTCATGCGGCACTTCGGCCCGCCGCACGCCCCGGATCTGATCCCGAGCATGGCCGGGCTGGTGGAAGATCTTGCCAACGGTCTGCTGGACAAGGTGAAGGCCCGCGGCGAGACCCGGATGGACGTCGTCGAGGAGTTCTCCTACCCGATCCCGGTGTCGGTCATCTTCCGGGTTCTCGGGGCCCCGATGGCCGACGAACCGATGTTCCATTCCTGGGTGGTGGACTTCATGCAGGGCGCCGACGTGGGCCCGGAGGCCGACACACCCGAAGGCCGGGCCGCCGCGCAGAAGGCCGCGACCAGCATGGCCGAACTGGACGCGTATGTGCACGCGCTGGTCGAGCGGCTGGCCTGGGAACCCGGACCGGGCCTGCTGTCGGCCGCGCGGCACGACGTCGGCCCCGACGGCCCGGGATCGGATGACGAGGCGGCCGCGAACGCGATGCTGCTGCTGATCGCCGGGCACGACTCGACCGTCAACACGATCACCAACAGCATCATG
>Ga0180431_10006834_pt1 | contig 13467 bp, 9 predicted proteins | sample SS_ome_11_FD_132459 | JGI IMG/M metagenome (GOLD analysis project Ga0180431, IMG submission 132459) | Hypersaline lake sediment archaeal communities from the Salton Sea, California, USA - SS_1_MS_1 metaG | ecosystem: Environmental > Aquatic > Non-marine Saline and Alkaline > Hypersaline >... | reverse complement strand
TGCACGTGGCGTCGTCGTCGCCTCGTGCGGTGAGCGTCAGCGTTGCACGCGTCCAGGTCCTCCAACATTTTCAGTGCAACGAGCGAGGAACCAAGAGCATGGCACAGGAAGATGGCGGCGCTAGCGCGGAAGGCGAAGTCCGGGGCATAAACTCACTCATGGACGCCGATCGAGAGCTACGACTGATTGCAAAAATGCTGTGCGATGGCGACTTCGGAAAAAAGATCGACTGGCCGTCCGACACAGCGCGCGGACCGAGTAGCGCTTCGCGCGCATGTGACACTGCGAGTCGACACAAGCGGCGGCGTTGGGGCGAGCAGTTTGTGGTGGCCGAGGCTGGCCGTGGCCAAGTGCGGCAAGATCTCCACAGCGGATCCAGTTCTCCCGTGAATCTTGCTCGTGCGGCACAAAACGCGCAGAGGCGACGCACGTCACGCGCACCTTCCTCGGGTGTGCGGGGCTACATCTGCCAGTACTGTGATCGTCGGCTTAGAAATCTGTCTGAACTTGAGGCGCACGTGCGCACGCACACCGGGGAGAAGCCGCTGCGCTGCATGTATTGCAGCAAGGCGTTCGCTCACTGCAGCAATCTTCGCGCGCACGAGCGCACCCACCGCGGGGAGAAGCCGTACGTGTGCACGTTCAAAGGATGCGGCCGATGTTACGCCCACCCGTCGTCGCTCAAGGAGCACAGGCGCTCCCACACGGGCGAGAGGCCGTACGCGTGTCCAGCGCCAGATTGCGGCCGGACGTTTACCGGGCTCTCAAACTACCGCAGGCACCGCCGGTTGCACGAGAAGCGTGTGCAGCAGGTAGCCAGTAGCTGAGACTTGGAACTTTACAGTTCACCTTGTGCCTGCTCCATCGATCGTTGATGATGATGCGTGCGCGATGTATAAAAATCAGCTTTCACACCGCATGCTTCGAGATACAGCAACACGCGTTGGTTTCTTGCAGCAGAAACCGACTCGGTATCGCGCAAGCAGCGACCCGACCCTGTTGCTGCGTGCAGAGTATGGCTTTGGAAACGGGTTCCGAAGGGAGCGGGCGCGTCTGGGTGGAAAGCTCGCACGCGCCTTACGGCGACACCTGAAGGTCACGATATGAATGCGTTAAGCCGAGACAGCCAGACGGCAAGGCAGCGCCTCAAATTGGGGCTCGACTTGTATCACACACGCGCAAAAAAATTTCCCAGCTTTTTTTTAGCCTTATGTATCCTCGCTTAGACGCCAACCCCGCTGGGTACGGGCGCACCCATCGGCCGCGGGGCGCCGGCGGCGCGGCCGACGCTGCCGACGGCGCACGAGCAGTTGATCGAGGGCGACAGCTCGCTCGGCTCGGCAAGCAAGACGGAGCGCATAACGCGAGCGCGAAACACCTCTGGGTTGACGGGAACGACGTCACGCGAGACTATGCTGCCGGTCGTGTTGGGGTACTGCAGTGGCTCCACTCTCGCGGCCTGCTGCTGCAGGATCAGCTGCGTTGAGTACCCGAGCGCCGTCGCCGCGTCGGCGCACTTGGACATGTCGCCGTCGGGCACGCACGCCTTGGCAGCCGATGCCTGTGTCGCGTGCACTGCGCCGGCCGTCGCGGTCAGTGCAGGCGCCGTGTGCCGCACGTTGTTCCACGCATAAGTCGAGCTGTCGCAGAGATTGGAAGAATGACCCGAGTTTGCCATGGCCGTACGCTTCCACCGAGAACGTGGTTGCATTCATGACTCACAAATAGCACGTCGACGCCGCAGATTATGTGGGCCGCAACTGCCAGGCTGCCGCCGCGTACAGTCGTCGAGGAGCACGACGCAGGCAGCGCGAGGCGGCGTCAAGACGGGATGTTGTCGTCGAGACTTTTTCGACCTTTGTGCCAGTTTTGACGACTACCGCCGGCTCCCGATGCACGACGGTCTGCCACTGCCTTGTCGGCTGTATTTGCTTTCGTGCTCAGAATTCAGCAGCGTGTCCACCACCGAGCTGGGCGATCGCTTCTTGCGAGTACGGCAGCCTGCGTCTGGAGCGCCGCGCGCGTCTCGCGCGACGACGCTGGCCCTTGCCGAAGCCGACGGCGCCGGCTGGTTGTTTCGGGTCTGATCGCTGTGACGCCGTTTCGTTAAACAGTCTCACGACGCTCTCCGCCACGCACCCTCCCTCCTCTGTGGACGCGAACGTGGCAGCGGCATGCTGCTCCTGCTGCTGCTGATGCGGAGACGCCCGGTAGCTCATCGCCGCGCGCCACGTGCGCAGCAGCGAAGAAACGTCGCGGCGTCCCTGGCGCATGGACGTCTGCACCGCGCGGAGCTCCAGGGAGATGCGTGCCGTGTTGCGCAGTCCGGCCATCATTGACGCGACCAGCATGTCCTGCGCCGCCAGATCCTCGGACCCGACGCCGTGGTTTTGCGCGCGCAGCTCGGTCAGCGTGGCAATCATCTTTGTCGTCTCCGTCTCGAGGTTTGTCAGCAGGGCGTCCATGTGGGCGCTCAGCACCGCCAGGGTCTCGCCAATCTCTACGTGGCTGGACATGCACGAAGATGCGACCGACGTGGGGCGTGTCGTGACGACCTTTGCCTGGGCAGGCATTGCCGCTACTTCTCCTTGATCGTCGCTCACGTGCGTGCCGCCGTCTCCGTCGCACGCCACGTCTGCAGGCTCGCCCACCTCGCTATCGTTTCCGTCATCTTGCTCGTCCTGCTCGCCTTCCTCTTCGTCCTCCTCGAGTTCCTCGCTCTCGCTGGCCCCGTCTTCCCCGTCGTCACCGCCCTGCTCCTCGCTATCAGCTTCGCTGCGCCCTTCCTCCTGTGCCGATAGCTCCACGTTACCACTACTGCCTTCCGCCGCCTGCACATGCAGCGCAAAACCTCCAGCGCCGTCCTCATCATCTTCGTCCTCGTCTTCGACCCGAATTTCGACACCGTCCGTGCCGATGCGCAGCAAGCCTTCTTCCGCCCCCCCGTCGTCCTCGTCGTCCTCGTCGTCCTCGTCCTCGTCGTCCTCCTCGTCGTCGTCCTCTTCCTCCTCCTCCGCCTCGTCGTCGTCGTCGTCGTCGTCGTCGTCCTCCTCCTCCTCGTCGTCGTCGTCCTCGTCCTCCCCCCTTTCCTCCTCCTCGTCGTCGTCCTCGTCCTCGTCGTCCTTATTCTCTTCTTCATCTCCCTCCTCGACGCGCTGCTGTGTATCACGCTCCAGGTCTTGATTCATGCAACCGTCTTCGCTTCCGCTGCTGCTGTCGCTGCTCTCCGTTTCAAAATGCGATGCCTCCTCCGCCGCAGGGCCACCTGCCTCGGCATCGAGCAAAAGTATCTGAGGCTCCTCCCGGATTTGATCCTTCTCGCCGGCCTCGCTTGCCTTGCTCGATGTGTCGACGCTATCCTCGCTGTCGCTGTCGCTGTCGCTGCTGAGCAGGTCCTCTTCCCTGCTGGCATCCTCCTCGGCCACGTCCTCCGCGTCGCTCGCGCTGCTACTCTCGACGCCCCCCTCCTCGCGCGGGTCGCTCCGATCCGAACCCACCCGTACGGCGCGCCGTGTCCAGCTCAGCGATGGGGCGCGTTGCTGCCCGTGCGCAGGTGACGCGGCATCCATCTCCGGCCGGCGGCCCGACGCACTGCCGGGGCCGACAGAGCCGGGCGTCGATGCCGCAGCCGCGGGGTGTACGGCCAGCGCCAGCTCTTCCTCTCTGTCCTGCGCGGAGCGCTCGCGACTGGCCGCCAGCGCCTGTCCCAGCACCGCCGGTACGACCGACCAGCTGTTGGCCGCGACCTGGCAGGCGTACAGGTCGTCGAGCGTGGCCGTCCCCGGGCTGTCCTTCCACGGCCAGCACGTGTCCCCCGACATGGTTGCCGCCCACCGCAGCGTGTGCTCCGGACCCGCCGTCACCCGGACGGCACTCCCGTAGCCGCGCGCTACGGCGACCGACCCGTGGCGCTGCAGTTCCTCCAGGTGGTCCTGCAGCACGGGGACCACGCTGCACACGAGGTCCCCGCCGTCCATCATGACAAAGTGCGACGCCAGCATGCCGTTTGTGCTGACGATGCCCCGCAGCGAGATCCCCAGGCGGTGCGCGCGCCCAGAGGCCGAACCCGCGTTCACGCGCGAGACGACGGCTGACGTCGTCTCCAGAAGCACGCTCGCGCCCTCCATGGTGACCGCCGGGGTCACGGACGAGCGACTCTGCCGGAGCTGGCTCCTGTCGGAGGCGCCGCTGGCCTGGAGCTCCGGGAGCACCAGCAGGAGGAGCGGCGGAGTCGACAGGGCGCTCGCCACTGGCGCGGGCAGCATCGACAGCGCGTCCACGACGACCACGCCCATCGCTTCGTAAGCGCACATGTCCATGACCATGGACAGCGCGAGCTGCCGCGCCTCTGCGCGCAGGTACTGCGACGCCCGCTGCAGGGACGCGGCGGAGAAACTGTCGCGGTGTCCGAACGAGGCCATGTCGGTGGCGCCTGCGGTTGCATCGTTGCGCCCACACCCTCCGCGCGCGACCCGTGCCGACCGCGCACAGTGCTGCACCCCTGGCTCCGCGCCGCGGGAGCGTCTGCAGATACATCCGCCCGGGGACGAGCGCGGGGCGCGCGGCACACCGCAGAACGGCCGACGCCTGCATCCGCCCGCAGCAAGCGGCTGCGTTCGGTGCTGCCACAGCAACGTGTCCGGGCGTGCCCAGGAGTGGTGGCGCCCGCACTGATTGATACCCTCCTCAGCTGCGACGCGGCGAGCGTGCTCGACGCCGGCACTCGGCCCACAGGGAACGGCGCGCTATCTGACGCCACGCCGCTGAGCCCGCACCGCCTCACCACCATGAGGGGGCTGACGGAGCACGGCGTCAATGCAGACTTACTTTTTACGCGCACGAAGGGCGCTCAGCAGCCGTCGGCGACCGTTGCGGGCACTGCTTCCAATTTCCTGTCGCTCCCGGGCAGCGTACTGGCGACGCGGACGGGAGGTGCGGGCGGTCCATCGCGGCAGACGCACGGCCTGATGGCGAGGCACGCCCTGAGTGGTGCGCTGCCGCGCCTCGATCCCCCGCTGCCGGGGACCGTCACGTCGCGCACGGCGCGCAGCACTGGAGCCGACGGGGCCGACGGAGCGGCGCATGGGGCCTCCCCCCGCCGGGGAGCAGCGCCACTGCACCGGGCGCCGGCGGCGTGCGAGGAGCGCGTCAGGGCGGCGGCCCGCGCGTCCCTCGCGTTGGGGGGCGGTCCTGTCCAGGGCGCCGCGCTCGGGGCCGGGCGCGGGGGAGGGTGCGACCGGGACGCGACGCTGCTGGCGCTCGCGCAGCCGCCGCCGTCGTGCTCGACGTTTGCGGGGCAGGTCACGCGCGGCGTCCTGGCGGCCGTGGCGCGCGCGCTCGGTGCGAGGGACACGGACGCCGCGACCGGGCAGCCCATGAGCGAGGGCGAGCTGTGCGCGAGCATCGCCGCAACGTCCCCGGAGGCGGCCGCCAACCTCGGGTACCCGCAGAGCGCGCCGGCCGAGGTCGGCAACTGGCGCGCGCGCCCGCTCGCAAACTCGGGCGCGATGCTGGGCATGGGCATGCGCGCGCGGCTGCTGCAGCAGGCGCCGGTGGCGCGCGCGGAGGCGCTGGCTGCCGCGCTGCAGGGCCCCGTGTCCCCCGCGCAGGCGCTGGCCGCCACGAGGCTGCTGGGCGTCTACTCCTCGATCGGCTTCGCGCCGTCGCCCTCGATGGCCGAGGTGACGCTGCCGCGCGACGCCGGCCCGCACCACGGGTTCGCGCAGGAGGTCTGGCGCGTCTGCGTCGTCTTCTCCCCCGCCTCGCCGGCGCCTTCCGCGCTGCAGGTGCAGCAGCAGGCGGCGGCGGAGCTGTATCTGGCGTCCGCCGGCGACGCGGGGGCAGAGGCGCGCGCGCGCGCCAGGGCGGCCAGGGTGCTGGCGTCCTCGGGCGGGGTCGAGCCGGCGCAGTCGCTGGTGCTGGAGATCGTGCGCACCGGCGTCGTGCCTTCGTCGACGCGCGCGCAGGAGCCCGGCGAGGCGCCGACCGGTGCGGCGGGCAGCCTGTGGGAGGTCCGCGCCGCGCTCGCGGCGCCCCCCGGGGACGGCGTGACGCCCAACGTGCGCGCGCTTGCGCCGACGGCGGTGCAGGGCTCCTCCGTGCTGGGCGCCGCGTCCGCGTCGCCGTTCCGCGTTTCGGTGGGCGCTTTCTCGCTCGCTTCCGCCTCGCCCGACGGCTCGATGCTGCCGATGCGTGTGAGCGGCTCGATCCCGTCCGCCGGCGTGGACTTTGACCTGACGCTGGACGGCGAGGTCGAGCACGTGCTCCTCCCGGGTCGGGGCGGCCGGGTGCCGGTGCGGGAGCCCGTGGCGTGGGAGGGCAACGCCGTCACGTCCTTCACGCTGCCCGCCCTGTCCGCCTCGGGCAGCGTCACGGTTCGCGCGCCGCAGGACGTGCGCGAGTCCCTGGCCCGCGACGCCAGGACCGACGTGCAGCGCCAGGAAGCCCTGCAGAAGACCGTGACCGTGTTTGACGTCAAGCCGCACTCTTCGACGGCGACGGTGCAGCACGCGTGGGACTCGGCCGGCGCCAGCGCGGACGGGTGGGCAAACTTGCTGCTGCTCCTGCGCGGGGCCGTCAGCCCGAGTGAGGCGAGACCGCCGGCGGCGCAGCTGACGCTGCAGATCGCCCGCACGTCGAGCCTTCCCGGATCCATCGGAGGCGACGGCACGCTGGAGGTCCGCCGCGCTGCAGCAGCGCTGGGAAGCCTGGCACTGGTCGGCACGAGGACGACGCCAGGTACAGACAATGGGGGATCCGACGCCACGGCCATGGACCTTGGGCTGGTCGCCTCTGAACTCGAGCCCGCGTCGAGCGCGAGCGTCGCGCAGCTTCAGCTGTCGTGGTCACCCGCGCCGCTCGCGTCGGGCGGCAGCCAATCGTCGGAGAGCGCGCACGCAGCAGAAGTGAGCGTGTCGGGAACAGTGCTGTACGAGGACGGCCAGCAGTCGCCGGCAAGGGGGACCGTCGCGCCGACGCGATACGCCCGGGACACGGCTGGCAGCTGGATGCTGTGGCCGGTGGAGTGGCGGCTGCAGGTGCGCGACGCCGCAGGTCATGCGCTGCTGGACGGGATGCTGCAGGCGACGACCGTCGAGGCGCAGAATCCTGCGAACACGGTAGACGGCATGACAGTACCAGGCACGGGGGGCAAGGAGAGCCAGCTTGCTCGAGGCGACAAGACGAGCGCTGACGCCGCGGACGTGGTCAGGCGTGCCACGCGCACCAAGCCCTCGTACACGTGGTCGCAGCACGTGGAGAATGCGACCGGCGGTGGCCAAGCAGCGGCGTCACCCGGCGGCGGCGGCGACAAGCCCAACAGCAGCGGCAGCGGCAGCGGCAGCGGCGGCAGCAGCAGCGGCGGCAACGGAAGGAAGAGCCACGAAACCGCTCGAGGCCAGGGCATGCCGAGCGTGCAGCGCCGAGCAGACGGCAGCTGGCAGTATCTTGGTGGGGTTGTCTTCCGATCCCGCGCGTCGACGGCCAGAGACGGCGAGGAGCACGATGCGCAGCGCGGGGGCGTTGGAGGAAGCGGGTGCTTGCTGCTGGTCAACCCGCAGGGCGGCCAGGCGGTTGTCCAGGCGGCCCTTGCGGTCCTGAACCAGGTGGCGACATCGAGCACGCTTAGTTTATTTCAGCAATACCCAAGGCTTCCCGGATCGATCATCATCGCGCTGCTGTGCCTGGGCGCGATTCTGCTAGTGGCGATGATCGTCGGCCTCGTCTTCTGGATGAAGGCAGCGAGCCGACGCGCGCGCGCGTGCGAAAGGGCCATCGCGTTTGAAGACGCGGTGCGCATTGCGGCAAGAGGTCACGATTCTGCGGCGGTAGCCGTCCAACGCGTCGTTTCTGACGCAGACAGGATAACGCAGCAGCAGCTGAAGGCGGCCGACACGGGTGACATCTCTATGGTAAGCACGAGAACAGCTGCTCGGTCGATGAATTAAACTTTATCACTGGAATTCCCACGCACCGTTGCCTCCGCACCTGCAACTTCTGCATACACCTTTACTCCCGCACTCGCATCTTCCGCAGCTACTTCTTGCGAGCATTCAGCTCTCTCCGCAGCCAAGCTGGCATCCCTTGCGGGCGCATCAGTCTCTTCCGAGGTTGCACCTTGCTCTGCACTCGCATCCGCCACTGCATTCTTCAAGACCGACACTTTTGCACATACAGCCTCCTCCTCCGCGCGTGACTCGCTTACGCGAGCAGGCGTCCGCGTGTCTACGTTTTCTACGCGCGCCTCACTCGCGCGTAAGATAACCGGAGCATTCTTGTCGCTTGCGCATGCAGCTGCCTCCGCGTGCAAAACCTCTTCTCTTTCCGACGCGCCTGTGGCCGTATCAGTCTTACTTGCGTGCTGAGTGCTCTCTTCTCTTTGCACTGCTTCTTTTGCTGCTGCCTTGGCAATATATCCATCCTTGTTCTGCGCCTCTTCTTCGCCGGAATGTTTGTGCTCGCAAACTGGATGGTCACGAGAGGCAGTGAGAGTGGCAATGGCGGCGGCAGAGGCTAAGCACCCGTCAGAGTCTGTGCCAGTTGAGGCGTCCTCTGCCTGACCTTGTGCTGGGGACGGCGGGGAATGCAGACAGGACGAGCAGGACGGGTGGTCAGGACGGCCTGTGTGTGCACGGTGCGCATGAAGACTTGGATCATCCAACTGAACGACAAACTGATTGTTGTAGCTCGTCAACGTGCACACAGGTTGAGCACTGTTCGCAGTTATGCTCTTCATCAGGTTGCGGCTGCGCAGCCATCGAGCGATGTGCTCCAAAAGCATGAAATCACGAAACGCAAGGTCGGCGAGGTTTTCCGGGGCGCGCACAGATACCAAGTATCCCGAATCGATAGCCGCCTGCACCTTGGTCAGTGCTCGCTGCACATCTTTCCACCACGCCGATGTCTGCCATTCGGTGTCCATGTCGACAAGTGGCGTGGGCGTCTATAGTAGTGACGTGGTTGCCTTACAGCAGGGAATTTAGCGTGAGTGCCTGGAGAGCTGCCTGAGCACGAAAAGCGTCTGTATTCAGAACGCAAGGTAAGCAGCATTGAAACCGCAAGTGTCCTAACATTGCCAATGGCAAAAATTCTGGCGTCAAAAGACTTAACTTTGGCGTAGTTACTGCATTGAGAGGAGGTTTGACGGCTGAGACATTGTCGCAGACGATGTCGCGTCAGACTCCTCCGCGTGACACTTTTGGTCTAGATTTTGAATCTCTGCGAGCGCCACCGCCTGCGGCCTTGCTATCATCTTTCGACTTCTCCAGGTACAGCAGGCGCTTGCCCGGTTCTGTGTTAAAGGTGTCTCACGGATACACCGGCACCCTACTACGTTTTGGCTACTGTATGTAAAACATGCTACATGAAAACTGCTTACGCTAGCTTTATCTGATTGAATGGCGCCAGGGCGAGCGGCACGCGCGGGGTCCTTGCGCGTGGAGCGGGCGACTGCGCCGGAGGCGGCAACGCGGGCACAGGATGGTAGCAACGCCGCCGCGCCGGCGCGTCAGCGTGTGAAGAACAGCATGTACGCGGCCTTTGTCTTGTACTTTATCCTCATGGTGCTTCGGCACGGTACGCTTCCGAGTCACGCTTTATATCACCTGCTCTGCGCGATCATCGCGGTCAGGACGGTTGACGAGTTTAATTACGAAGAAGGAGCAGCTAGGGGGGACTCTCTGCGGCTGTACGCACTTTTGCAAGTTGCCGAATATTACTGTCGTGTATATTTCGGTACCGGGACGTGATTTTGCAGAGAGGCCTGGTGCTGTTATGCCCAGGCCGCAGTGACACCCGACTGCAAGGCTGTCCTATTCGCCGCGACCGGTGCGGGCGTACTACCGCCCTCTGCTGCACACGGGCGCTGCACAAGGACCCTTGCTGGAGTGGGCCGAAGAACCTTTACTCGAGTGAGTCAAGGTTTCCGCGCCGGTAGTGCACGGACATGCGCTCAAGCAATCAGCATACAATATCGACGATCCAGTACAATCGCGGATCGTGCTCACGAATCATGCCTCACCATAACTGCAAGCGCCACCATCATCGGGACGACGAGGGCTGCGACAGCGGGGCGTGCGCCGCTGTGGCCGCGGGCGTGCTCGCTGCCGGCGTGCTCGTCAACTACGCCGCCAAGGTACGCCCTTACTCTGGCCCCCCGGACATTACGGGCATCTACCGCATCGAGGACTTTCGTCAGGTAGACTCGAGTCTCGGCTCGGCCACCGCGCAGGCATGCCTTCCGGTCGTCCCGCCTGAGCAGCTGAAGGTCGTCATTGTGCCGATTGCGGTGCAGGACGATTGCCGCGCCGGCCTGCGCGTGGACCTGGTCGACGGCCAGAATCAGGTCGTGCTGAGCCAGAACGGCGTGTGGAACTTTGTGCCCGGCAAGACCCCGCTGACGCCCAGCTGGGAGCTGCGCCTGTCGAGCGCGACCCGTGCTGGTGACGAGTCCCTCGTGCAGGGCACCGGCCGCATCCAGATCGGTTACCGCATCGCCGGGGTCGGCCGCGTGGAGCGCCTGTTCTGGTATCTGCAGCAGTGGACCGCCGATGGCGCGCGCGACGACCGCAGCGCGAACCTGAACCGCATTGCGGACGCGCCGCTGCAGTAATTAAGAGTGAGATTGCGTGACAAGTAAAAAGCGACACGCAATGGATGATACACGTTAACTTGACAAACTAACTAAACGCCTGGCTCGGACCAGCCCGACTTCATCTTGTACTTTTGTCGAACGACGTGCTGCGCAACAATTCCACCGACAAACGCTCCGACGACAATAAGAACGAATGCCCCGATGATCAGCCAGAACGCCCATTTCGGCAGCTGGCGCACACCGCTTGTGGATGATGCCGCGGCCAGTTTCAGTCGAGTCGCAGGCGAAAAGCACTGGCACGTACCGTACGCGGCGTCGGGGATGTCCGCAGCCACACCCAGCCTCCCGCTGCAGATTGACTCGCAGCCGTGCTCTGCCACGGCCTGCTCGACCTTGCCTCGTGTTTGTGGTGATGGCGACGCCGGCTGCGCGGCGGTGTTATCCTCGGCCGCCTCCGGCGGCGCGCGCAAGGAGAGCGCTGCGGTGGTGGAGCCCTGCCGAGAGCCGTCGACCGCCGCCGCCATCCGAGGTCACCGGCGCGTTGCCCCTTGCACCGCGTTCGATGGCCGCGCCTGCCACCACCACGGATGGATCGCTCGCGCGTGATCCCCGCACCCGCAGACTTTTCGCGGCGGTGACACGTGTGTCATTTCAATCAGTACGCATGTTTCGTTCTCCGGTCGGCGCGCAGGAGAGCGTCGCCGTGACTTGCCGTTTCCTCGCACTCGAGCGTGCAGTGCCCCGCCGCCGACGCGCTCACGCGCGTCGGTTCCCGTCTTGCTCGCGGCGTGCTCGCGAGGATGCTTATAATCTAGCCTTCGGGCGACGGGTAGCTTCTCTGGCGTCACGCACTCGAAGCAGGCGCGACGCCGCTCGCTGCCCACGCTGGCCGGCGAGGGGGTCAGCCATCCAGGCGTCAGGGGCGAGCTCGCACGCGCCGAGACGCGCGGCGGGTGCATCTGGGACTGGTTGCACTCCTGCCGCTCATCAGCAGTGGCGGTGCGGAGCACCGGCGGGCGCCTTGGCGTCAGCGTGCACAAAGAGCTCCTTGCCGATCTGCGCGGCTGATTCCTCGGCTCCCGGCCAGCCGCCGTGCCGGTTGGCCAGGAACGTCTGGTACAGGCTGGAACCCTGCATAATCTCCACCGACGCCCGGGCCACGTCTGACGGTGCCGCGGATGTCTTGTTGTACGCTGCCGACCACCTGTACACCGCCTTCCACTCGAGAGCGCGCCCCGCGTGCGCGCGCAGGTCCGCCCGGTGCTGGACGTAGTCGCGCAGCGCCAGCAGGCCGTCCCGCCCCAGGCTCAGGTCGTAGATGCGAAATGAGGGGTTGCTTGCGCCCTGGAACGCCGTCACCGCCGGCGCCACCCAGTAGACGGCGCGTGCAGAGTCTGGCACTCCCCGTCCGCCGTCGGGATCGGCCGACGCTGCTGGCGCGTCCGCTGGCAGGAGCACGTGCCACTCGTCGTGGTGGGTGTGCCCGAACATGAAGCCGGCAAACACGCTGCGGCGGCGGAACTGCCCCTGGCCCGAGTACCGGCGTACCATGTCGTTGAACGCGCCTGCAAGGTCGCTGCGCCAGTGCGGTGGCGCGGCGTGGCCGATGACCAGGACACGCTCGCGGCGGCGTGACGCGTATCGGAGCACGTCCTCGACCCACCGGAGCTGCGCCGACGCGCCGGCGCTGTCCACGGACAGGTAAGGGTTGTCTGTGGAGAGCGCCGTCGTGTGCAGCGCGAGCACGCGCAGATCCGGCGCCGCCAGCGCCGTGTAGTAGCCGACGGCCCGCAGCGACGACGTCGCGAACGAGTCGCCGTGCATAAAGTCGGCCCACGCGTCTGCGGCCGCGCCAAGCACCTGGGCCGCCGTCGGCACGCCCTCCTTCTCCTGCTCCGGCCCCACGTCGCTCGGACCCGGGAACAGGTTCACCGGCCAGCCCTCGTGGTTTCCGAGCACCGGAAACAGCGCCGAAGCGTTGGCGGTGCCGCCGGCGCCGCTTCCGGCCAGGCCGTGCAGCAGCACCGAGGCGACGGCCCTCGTGACACCTCGGTTGGACGCCAGGCTCTGCCTCCAGATATCGTGCGGGGGGCTGTCCCCGGTGTAGACTGCCAGCCGCACGCGCGCGACGCCGTCGGCATCCGCTGTTCGTGCGTCCTCCGCGCCTCGGAGCGCGTCTCCCATTGCGCCCGCCGTCGAGATGAGCGTCTCCTCCGGGATGTCGCACTCGACCGCACCGTAGCGCGGCGCCGCCGTCAGGGTGTCCTCCCGGGCTGGCGCCCCCCACCTGCTGTGGCAGCATAGCGGCATCCCGCAGTCTGTGCGCGACCCGGGGGCGTACAGCGGATCGACGTGGGCGTCGGTGACGTGAGCGATGTGATCCGGCGCCGTGGGCAGCCACGGCCGCTGCAGCTCCATTGCTGCGGAGAGCGCGGCACCGGTTAGCGAATCGTGCCGCTGCGGCGCCCCCCCCTCTGCGTCGTCGCCGCCCGCGCGCACGCGCGACCGGAGCCGCGCAGCGACCGATGCCAGCCGGAGCAGCTCGTACCGAGGCGGGGGCGGCGAAGGAGCTGCCCTGCACATGTGCATGTGCGAGCAGAGGCTGCGGCTCGGCATCTTGGTGCGCACGGCAATGTGCCACAGAGCCGGTGCGAAGGATCTCACCATGCCGTCGCAGAGCTCCTTGCACTGGTCGCTGCTCTGAGGCGCGATGCATGCAGCGGCCCCCGGGTCGACCTTGCTCCTGCTGATCGCCCGACGGCACACGGGAACGGCCAGCTTCTCGACGACGAAAAGTACGCCTGGGCCGTCGGCGACTCGACGCAACGCGGCGACGAGCTCCTCGCAAACCCGGCAGCGCAGCGCGTCGTGCAGAT
>Ga0180431_10006833_pt1 | contig 13468 bp, 9 predicted proteins | sample SS_ome_11_FD_132459 | JGI IMG/M metagenome (GOLD analysis project Ga0180431, IMG submission 132459) | Hypersaline lake sediment archaeal communities from the Salton Sea, California, USA - SS_1_MS_1 metaG | ecosystem: Environmental > Aquatic > Non-marine Saline and Alkaline > Hypersaline >... | reverse complement strand
TTTCCTACTTTGGTGTGGCAAGAGGCGCTTCAGACTCTCACCCATTGAATAAGATAGAGTTTCTTCCTGCACTCTACAATTCGGGTATTCGTTTCCATGCAGCTGCACCCTCGACAGAACGCTATACCTATTTCCGCGATGGAGATCTTTATACCTTAGGTGTGAAGATTGTGGATGAAGAGGATCCTTTTCTGAAGTCTTTCGTGTCGAACGAAAAGGAAAAAGCGGATAGCTCACAAAGTTACACTCCCTTTATTGATCAAGGAACTCCAACTCATGAGGAAATTCTAAAGAAAGGACTCCGTGTTCCCGAGGGACACTACCTCGTTCTCGGAGACAACCACGCGAATTCTGGAGACAGCCGCTACTTTGGGTTTGTTCCTGAAGAGAATCTTCAAGGAACTTCCACTCTCGTCTTCTTCCCCCCGAGTGGACGGATGGGAGTGCCTCAAGGACCCGGCCAATCTCCCTTCACCCCTGCGACTCTTTTTGTTTGGGGTAGCGCCCTTCTCCTCTTTTTCGCCTGGCTCTACTACCGTCATCGGCAAAACCAAAAACGGCTTTTCCACCGACTCTCCAAATGATTCCTTCTGTCACAGACTGGAAACAGGCCAAGTACATCGCATACCAAGAGGGCTTGAGATCACTCCTTTCTAGGGCTCAGCACTTTTTACCTTTAAGAGAGGAGGGGGAGCCAAGGGATGTGGTGGAGATCGAAGCGCGGAAAATTGTGGGACATATTGAGAGCCCACCTCCAAACGGAGATGCTCGCAGCCACATCCAAAACCTCTTTATTATGATCCGCAGTGCAGTCAATGCGGCTAAAAGGGAACAAAATTATACAACGGATTCGGGTGTCCCTATTCAACCCCATATAAAATCCTCTACATGGGCTTTAAATATACTCGTGACCAACCTCTTCAGGGTTTCGCTCTATCCTTTTATTCACCTAGCTGTACAAAAAGCAGTGGGCAAACGCCATCTGGGAGAACTTCAGCCGAGTCAACTACAAAAAAGCCTTGAAGACCTTCCTCAAGAACTTAGAATGCCGACAGCCACCCGAAAAGTCCAGCAAGCTTCAGCAGTATTAGGACTGAGCTTTGATACTCCACTAAGTGGAAACCTTCCCTCTGCACTTTTCGCGGTCGCATTCAATGGCCACGAATGCGCTCTTCTTCACACAGGCTGTCCAGTCATTTCTGGAATAAAAGGAGTCTCTCTTAGTGCAGAATTTGATGTCTTTTTGAGATCTGAGGGAAAGCGTCTTCTCTATGTGAACTTGCAATCTTTAAATAGAGGTACCGCACCCGATGAAAGACGTAGCTCAGCGCTTTTAAGAGAAGAATTCAAAACACGACAGTTAGAGTCTCATTTAGTCACACTCAACCAAAGCGGACCCTTTGCAAAACAAGAGGGATCTTTTTCTATACCGCAACAAAAAGCTTCCGATTTTTTTGATGCATTCCTTCTCCAACTCACCACTTCAACAGACTATGCCCTTCCTTCTCACATGCATGAGAAGGGAGTGAAAGAGCGGTTCAGAACCCTCATGAACGAGATCCACTGGGACCTCTATGGCAGAAAACCCGAGCTGACTGTCCAAGAGCGGCGGATCTTCATGGATGTCTTCAATGCCTTTTTTGTCCTTGAAGAGATCTCCCGTTCAAAGCCTAAGTGGGTGAATCTCACTTGCAAGTATGCAGCTGATCGAGGAGGAAAAGCTCTCTACATCCTCCATCTCCTAATCCATCTACTCAATGGAACTGAAAGTCCTGAAAAAGCACATCAGCGCTATGTGATGACTTTTGGAATGACTTGCGTCACCATGAAACGTACGATGAACTCCGTCTATGAACGCATTGTTGCTGTCGATACACATCTCAAAACGGAAAAAGTCAAAGGACGGTTAAAAGAGCGTGGTGAAAAACAGTGGAAAGGGCTCTTGGTCAACAATGTCGAAGGACATATCACCTTCTGGTGATGAGAATGACTGCCTTTTCTCCATTGAGATCCCACTCTTGACCTTCACAAGATTTAAACTCCACGGACTCGGCGAGCACTTCGCCTGCGATGTACTCTCCCCATTTCTCAAAAGCATCCTTCACACGGTCGGTGGTGTCGAGCGTGAGTTCAATGCGGTCGGTCACTTCGAAACGGAGATCCCTGCGCATCGTATTCACCTTGTTCACGACTTCTCTTGCGAGGGCCTCAACTTCTAACTCTGGAGTGAGGCTCGTATTGAGTGCGACGGTGAACACCCCTTCGTTGGCTGCAACAAGTCCCTCTTTCACTTCACGCGCCAGCTCCACTTCAGAGGGCTGTAGCTCGAAAGACTCTCCTTCAAGATCGAGGGTGAGGGGTGAACCTGAAAGCAGCGTTTGAAGCTCAGCTTGGGGAAGTGCTTCGATGACCTGCTTTGCCAGCTTCATCTTTTTCCCTAAACGCCTTCCTAGCAGAGGAAAGTTGGGTTTTGCAGTGAGTGAGACCAGGTCCTCTTCACTACTGGCTAGTTTGAGCTCTTTGATGTTGAGCTCATCTAAAAGGATGTTCTCTTGATCTTTTAAAAAGGGAAGGTACTCACCCGTTCCATCGGCAACAGTGAGCTCTTGGAGCGGTTGACGTACTTTCAACTTATGCTCTTTTCGAAGAGCGTGGCCCAGGCTGGCTACACTCTGGACTGCAAACATCGCCTTTTCTAAGTCAGGATCTCTTTTTCCAGGATCGTAAGTAGGATAGTCGGCAAGATGGACCGATTCGGCCATCTCTTCTGTCTTCAGCTCCTGGTAGATCGCTTCTGAAATGAAAGGGAGGATCGGTGCAGCGACTTTTGAGAGCTCAAGAAGGACCGTGTACAGAGTGGAAAGCGCTTCACTTCGGTCTGCCGTTGCCTCTTCTTCCCAAAAGCGTCTTCTTGACCGACGGATATACCAGTTCGTTAGCTGGTCAATGAAGCCGACAAAAGGCTGAACAGCCATGGTCAAATCGTATTGATCGAGTCCCTCTTCGACCTGGTGGATCAACTGGTGCACTTTTGAAACGATCCAACGGTCTATCGCCGTTTTTGGAGCGTGTGATTCTTTTGGTGTCCACTCTGCAATCCGGGCGTAGGTAATAAAGAAGGAAAAGGCATTCCAAAGAGGGATCATCAGTTGACGCAGAACGAGCTCGACACCCTTCTCAGAAAAACGGATATCTGATGCTTTTGCCACGGGACTGTCAAGGAGGTAGAGACGGATCGCATCTGCTCCATACTTTTGCATCACCAGATCAGGCTCGGGATAGTTTTTGAGCCTTTTCGACATTTTGGTTCCATCTTCTGCGAGGATGATTCCATTCACGATGACATTCTTAAATGCGGGCTTTTTAAAGAGGGCTGCAGAGAGCACATTGAGCGTGTAAAACCACCCTCTTGTCTGATCGAGTCCTTCAGCTATGAAGTCTGCAGGGAAACCCTTCTCAAACTCCTCTTTGTTTTCAAAGGGATAGTGGTTTTGTGCGTAGGGCATCGACCCCGATTCAAACCAACAATCGAAGACTTCTGGAATCCGGCGAAACAGCTTTCCATCTTTCGTAAAGGTAAGATCATCGATATAGTGACGGTGGAGATCGTCGACTTTTTTACCGGTCAATGCTTCTAGCTCTTCAAGACTTCCAATCGCATGGAGGTCGCCCTCTTCAGATCGCCAGAGTGGGATCGGAGTCCCCCAGTAGCGGTTGCGGCTAATCGCCCAATCACGCGCACCTTCGAGCCACTTTCCAAAACGCCCCTCTTTAAGAAAGTCCGGAACCCATTGGATTTCTTTATTCACGTTGATCAAAGTCTCTTTGACTTTTTCAACCCCGACAAACCACGTCTGCATCGCACGGTAGATGAGGGGTGTGTCAGAGCGCCAGCAGAAGGGATAGCGGTGGTTCACCGTCTCTTGCTTGAACAGTTTTCCCTGTTCCTTCAGGCGTTTGGCAATGTCTTTATCCGCATCCTTGACAAACAAGCCTTGATACTCAGGAACGTCAGCAGTGAATGCTCCATTTTGATCTACCGGACAAACGAGTTCAATCCCCTCTCTTTGGCAGGCATAAAAATCCACTTCACCAAACGCTGGAGAAGAGTGCACCAAACCTGTTCCCTCTTCCGCTGTCACCCCTTCCTCTAAAATCACACGGAAGGCATCCCGCTCTGAGAAGTAGGAGAAAACAGGCTCGTAGCGAAGACCCTCTAAATCTTGCCCAGTGAAAGTTTCTAGGATTTCATAGGTTTCTGCATCGGGGAAGTGAGCAGCCAGCGCCGCCCTCCCCAAGATTAAGTTTTGATCACTCGTCTTATCGTAGAGTTTGACATACTCCATCGTCGGACTCACCATCACAGCCAGGTTAGAGACAAGAGTCCAAGGAGTGGTGGTCCAGATGAGAAGGCTGGTTTTTGGATCATCGACAAGCGTCATTTTTACGGTAAGAGAGGGATCATCGACATCTTTGTAGTTCTCCCCTGCTTCGAAGTTAGAGAGAGGGGTTCCCAACTTTGCGGAGTAGGGCATCACTTTGAAACCTTCGTAAACCAAACCCTTATCAAAAAGCTGCTTGAAGACCCACCAAACCGACTCCATGAAGTCTTTGTCCATGGTGCGGTAGGTGTTTTTGAAATCAACAAAACGCCCCATTCTAAGAACGGTTTCCTCCCACTCTGATGTATAGCGAAGAACAATCGCACGGCAAGCTTCATTGAACTTTGCGATCCCAAACTCTTCGATGGATTTCGCGCCGGTCAACTGGTGCTCTTTTTCGATCTCATTTTCGACAGGGAGCCCGTGGCAGTCCCATCCGATACGACGCGGAACATAAAACCCTTTCATCGTCTTGTAGCGCAGAACCACATCTTTGATCGTTGCGGCTAGGAGATGGCCATAGTGCGGCAACCCAGTCGCAAAGGGAGGACCATCGTAAAAGACATATTTGGGGCAATTTTTACGGGTTTCAAGCGACTTCTCGTAGATCCCTCGCTCCTTCCAAAGAGAGAGGATTCGACGCTCGCGCTCATCCTGAGTTTCGTTTCTAAGCTCTTTAAACATAACAGCGGACAGTATAAACCCTTTTCGGAAAAGCTAAAAGGACTTTTTGACTTCAGGAAGGAGCTCAGCAAGGCGTTTTGCATCGTCCTGAAGGAACTCCTCACCTGGAGCTAAAGCGATGTTCCGAGCCCCGTATGCCAAGCTGTAGTAGAGAATTTTTTTCTTATCAAATCCCGTCTGTTGAACGACATGATCTAAGCATTCATTGCCAAAGGAGTTTTGGTAGTAAAGTGCACCGAGATCAAACTCCCCATCCCCCAGTAGGCTTTGGGAGAAGTTGATAAAGCGGATCCTCCCTTGATCGAATAGCATATGCTTCCATGTGAGTGAACCGTGGACGGGGTGGAGCACCTCTGGCTCCATCACATGCTTCTTCAGAAAGAGGACAAGCTCTGTGAACTTTCCAGGAAAATACTTCTCAATGCGATCGAGGCAAATAACAAACTCAAAAAAATACTCGGACCACGAAGAGACATCCATGCCGGATAGATCACGGATCGTGACTTTATGGAATTTTTTAAGTGTTTTTGCGACTGGAAGCAGAATCTTCTCCTTCTCTTTCTTTTCTTCATAGGGAAACAGGGTTCCAGGAAGAAACGTCTCAAAGCAGTAGTGAAACCCCTTGGTTTGGCCATAACCTAAAGGTTTGGGAGCCACATCGTGGGGCTCCAAGAGTTCTAGGAGCAGGGCGTTGCGCCTCGAGAGCCTCTCATCCTTGTGAATGCGGAGGATCGGCCCTTTTTTATCCGGAGTCTTGATATGGTAGACAAACTCGCCTTGGTAGGGAGTGTTGAGAGTGTGAATCGTAAAGTCATCGATATTCAACGCATCGCCCACAAGACGGATAATGAGCTCCGGAGGAAGCGTCTCCCAATTCCCTTTTTCAGACTTCCAATCAGCCACTTGCAAAAAACACCCCTCAAAACTCTAGATTTAATCCCTCTGGTCAGATATTTTCAAACCCTTTCAACTCCTGAGAGTTAGACAATGAAAAAACCCCTTTTTCTGATCCCTTTACTCGCTACATTACTCATTGGATGTCAAGGAGATCAAACACACCTACCCGCGAAAAAACGCCCCCTAGTCCCTCCTGCCCAAGAAACTTCACCTCTCCATCCTTGGATGGAGTTGCAAAGCAGTGGAGTCGAAGCCACTCCCTACATCCAGGCAGACCTTCAAACCTTCTCCCATTTAGAGGAGCAGCTGGGTGCCAAGGCTCTCATTGAGACGATCGACTCCCTCCAAAACCCCATCATGCAGCGGCTTGGGGTCACTCCTCCAACACATTGGTACCGTGTTTTCTCCCTTCCGGAGACACCCGTAAGTGTTCCCCCTCATCCGCTTCCCTACCGGATTGTGGCTCGCTACCTCGTCGACGAAACGGAAACCGGCATGCCCTTCTTCCTTGAAATCCGCGACTACGGCCCCCTCACTCAGCCTCAAAAAAAAGCGCTAGCCAGCTGGCTCAAATCCACTTTAACCCCCTCTTTATTAGAAGTTTCACACCCTCGCTTCACGCTTTTTCAAGGCACCGGAGACCACCAACTTTCCCTCTACAACCCCTCACACGGCCTTTCTCCCCAAAACCGCGCTCTTTTTGCAGCGCTCTACAGCGATCAGGAGGGTACGCTCTTGCTTTTTGCAGACGCCCCAGCCCCTCTTTTTAAAAAGCACTCTGAAGATTTCAGCAGACTTCTTGGTAATTAATTTCTAAAACCCTTATAATTAAGGTATAAGATCAACCATCTCAGTTTTTTGGGGGTGTACTGGTTTCGACTTGGGAACTAGGTATTGATTGCATGCGGAGGATGTCGGTTGGCCTCCTTAAAAACCCGGCGAAAACATAATTGCAGACGTTAAGTCTAAAGTTGTTGCAGTTGACTTCTCTCAAGAAGCAACTCCAGCACGTGTTGCTGCTTAATTCTTAACCGAGTTAACAGCCCGATCCTCTAGAACCGGACCAGGAGTTTTAGAAGGGTCGTCATGATCCTGGTATGGGGGTGTGCCTTTCCAGCTTGTGAGTCACACTTTCCAAGATCAATACGAGCGGTTTGACCCCTAGTGTCCGTGCCTTGCAGCAAGGTCAAACTACAAATAGGCACTAAGCATGTAGAGTCACTATTGATGTTTGCTAAGGACGAGAGTTCGATTCTCTCCACCTCCATCTTGTTAGATTTCAAGTTCAGAAAATTCCCGCAGTCGTGCAGATTTTTGCAATCGCGATGCAGCTAAACCTATCGGTTTAGCAAAGAGCGATTGTCAAAAAGATGTGCTGCTGCGGGAATTTTATGGCTTGTAAGATGACAAGTTGGAGGTGGAACCTCCAACTTTGCCGTTTGAAATGAGAAAGGCTCATAAACTGTTCAGATTGTTGCGATCGCGATGCAGCTAAACCTATCGGTTTAGCAAAGAGCGACTCGAAAAAAACGGACCGATTTGGAGATAATATCAGTCAACTACTGAACAATTTGATAGCTATTTCGAAAATTGATGAGTTGGATCCCTTGAATGTTCATTCCTTCATCACCTGCATAGACCAAGAAAGAGTCGGCAATACGTCCTTCAGCAATTTTTTCGAATTTTTTGATCCCTTGTAAAAAAGAACTGTTGAAGGTTTTTGAGGATTTAATTTCTATCGGTATGAGCTCTCTTCCTCGCTGAAAAACCAGATCCACTTCAGTGCGACCGCTCACTTGATAAAAGTATAACCTAGGGTCTAACCCACGATTGAATCTAGCTTTCATGAGCTCCATCACGACAAGATTTTCAAAAAGACTTCCCCTTAAAGGATCTCTAGAAATTTGGTTTTTATTTTCAATTCCAAGTAAATAAGAAGCTAGCCCCACATCACAAAAATAAACCTTTGGTGACTTGATGACTCTTTTTCCAAAGTTTTCATAATACGGATGCAATCGATAAATAATGTAACACGCTTCGAGAATAGAGAGCCAATTCCCGATAGTTTTCGCATCTACACCAACTTCTCCAGCCAGACTTTCTTTATTTAATATTTGTCCAACCCTTGCTGCAATAAGAATAAGAAATTTCTCAAACAAACCAATGTTATGGACTTGCATGATTTTTCGAATGTCTCTTTCAAGATAAGTTGCTACATAATTCGCGTAAGTTTTTGTTGGATTCAGTTGCTCACTTTGCACAGCAGGGTAACTTCCTTCAAAGAGAAGATCATCTAAATTTTTTTGAAAACCAACAGTCTGTAATTCTTCTAAGCTGAGGGGAAGTAGATTCAAAATGGCGGTTCGGCCCGCTAATGACTGAGAAATCGCTTCATGTAAAGCTATTTGATGGCTTCCAGTGAGAATAAATTCTCCTTTTTTCTTGGACTCATCCACCCTTACCTGAATCGATGATAAAAGGTGTGATGCAGCTTGTATTTCGTCGAGAATAGCACCTTCAGGATAATCATTTAAAAAACCCTCTGGATCACTATGAGCCAGTTCTCTCATATGTAAACGTTCCAAATTTACATACGGTTTTTTCGGAAATGTTTCTTTCACTAAGGTCGTTTTTCCAGACTGCCTAGGCCCCATCAGTGTAACAACCGGGTACCCTTTTGCAGCTTCAACTAACTCTTCCTTCATTTTTCTCTGAAACATCGAAACTCCCCAATAATGTGCAATTCCCGACTTCAATTCCCATTTTACACAAAACAGTCAAATTGTGTCAATCGGGAAATAAATTCCTGAATTACACAAATTTTAAGAGATTTCACCACTTTTGAGGTGTGAGCTGCAGAAGTTTAAGCAAAATGAATAAAAAAGAGTCTTACACACCGAAGACCTCGTCTGCAAAGGCGCGGACGTGCTGGTTAAATTCGTCTACTTTCTCCAGGTGTGCGGCGTGTCCCGCCTCTTGAATGACCTGAACTTCGCCTCTCCATAAGTTTTTGAATGGCACCTCGTTCATGATGTATTCGTTGTTGATAGCAATATCGTCCTCTCCTGCAACAACAGCGATCGGGTGGGCCCAGGTTTTGACAATCTCCACCTCATTCGCTCCGACCTTTTTTGCAATAGAGGCTGGATAGATGGTCTTCGCTCCCACGTCGGTATTCAAAATCGCATCGACGAGGAACTGCTTTTCATCTGAATAGTCGTAGCCCGAAACTTTAGAGAGCAGTTCAGCCTCTTCACGACTCGTGCAGGGTTTTCCAAAGCACTCCATGATTTCAGGTTCTAAAGCTTTGAATCCCTTTGCAAGCCCTTCTAAAGAGACCTCGATGGGAGGGGTTCCTGTGATCAGTATTCCTTTTAAGTTCTGGAGTTTTTGTGTAAGCTCAAGTGCCACATGCCCCCCAAGAGACCACCCAACAATGATAAAGTTATCAAGTCCTAACTGCGAGATCACCTCTTCGACCACGCTCGCAAAACCAGGAAAACTGTAGACTTTTTCGGGATTTTTTGGAGGCTCGCTTTCTCCATACCCGGGGAGATCGAGCGCCACACAGCGATATCCAGAAAGGAGCGGAGAGCTCATCTGTTTTGAGAAAAATGATTTGTCCGTACAGTGGCCATGGATAAAAACAAGCGCAGGTGCGCTTTTCTCTGCAGCAGGTTGAGTGTCAGTCAGAGCAATGCGGCTCTCAGTGGTGGTCATCTTCATGGATTTATCCTCTATTCATCATCTATCTTGACGCCGGACCAAACCTAAAAACCTCGAACCAGAGAGATGCCGCCGCAAAACAGCTAAAGGCAATCGGTCCGTAAGGTGAATAGTGTCCGACGTATAGAGTATAGGCAGATATGAGCAGTAAGACAAGAGGAGGCACCACTTTCCAAAGAGAAAGGTGTCTATTTTCCAGGTAGAGAGCCACCACTGCCGCGATCAGGCTCACAGCCCAAGCCCAGGACCCCGTTAAGCTATAAAGCGAACCACTTCCACCGACAACAGGGTCTTTGTACGCGAGCTGAATCATCTGCTTCATTGTTTCAGGATCCAGCGACGGATTTTCTAAGGTTTTTTCAATCATGAGCCCCACGGAAATGCCAGCTGTAGAATCAAAAACGAGGTAGCAGACAAGAAAAAGCCACAGAGCAGTTTTACTAAGAACAGCCCAAAAGCCCTGAAGCCCACAGGTCAGAAGAAACGCTGCAACAGCCACCCCACCAAAAAGAAACGATTGGATAATGTGCAGCTGCTTCCACCAGCTTCCAAGTGGAGCAAGCCCATCAAACACCGCTGAACCAAAGCCTGAGGGATGGTTCCACTCCAAGGCGACCAAGACCACCGGCACGACAATCATGACAAAGCATCTAAAGGCTGTTTTTAGCATCTTTTTTCCTCCTAAGATATTTACCTCTAATGTATAGAAGAGAGACGAATAAAGGAAAGATTATGAGCTCATTTTCCCTCTCCGGTCAGATCGTAGATCTCGTCCAAAGACGCATTTTTCCTGGAACCGTTCATGTAGAAGGAACGAAGATCGCCTCTATCGAAGAGACTCCGACTGCTGAAGATCAGTACATCCTCCCTGGATTCATTGATGCACATATCCATATCGAAAGTTCGATGCTCGTTCCCTCTGAATTTGCCCGTCTCGCTGTGTTGCACGGCACCGTCGCTACCGTTTCCGATCCCCATGAGATTGGGAACGTCCTGGGTCTCGATGGAATCCGTTACATGGTTGAAAATAGCAAGAAAGTTCCCTTCCACTTTTTCTTCGGAGCCTCCCCTTGCGTTCCAGCAACCCCATTTGAAACAGCGGGTGCCACTCTCACCCCAGAAGACATCCGGACTCTCTTTGAAGAAGACCAGTTCAAGTATCTCAGTGAGGTGATGAATTTTCCCGGAGTGCTGAGCCAAGAACCGGATATGATGGAAAAAATCCACATTGCCCAGTCACTCAATAAGCCGATCGATGGACACTCTCCTGGACTCCGCGGTGAGGATGCAAAAAAGTACATTGATGCCGGAATTAGCACCGACCATGAGTGCACGAGCCTAGATGAGGCTCTTGACAAGATCCAATATGGAATGAAAATCCTCATCCGTGAAGGTTCAGCCGCCCTTAACTATGAGGCTCTGCACCCCCTTCTTCAGTCCCACCCCGATCGAGTGATGTTTTGCAGCGATGACAAGCACCCGAATGAACTAGTGAAGGGACACATCAACTTGCTTGTCAAACGCTCCATCCAGCTCGGCTACGACCTCTTCGATGTGCTACGTGCAGCCTGCAGCCACCCCAACGAACACTATGATTTAGGCATCGGGCAACTGCAAGAGGGTGACCCAGCGGATTTCATCGTGGTCGATAATTTAAAAGAGTTTGATATTCGCTCCACCTACATCAACGGAAAGCTCGTTGCATCAGAGGGAAAGAGCTTCATCGAGCGAACACCCATCGAAGCGATCAACCGCTTTCATTGCACTCCAAAAAAAGAAGAGGACTTTGAGCTCCCCGCTACAGAAGAGCACATTCATGTCATCCAAATTCTTCCGGGAGAGCTGATCACGAAAAAACAGATTCAGAAGGCTAAAGTTGTCGATGGCAAGTACGTTACAGATGCAAGCAGAGACCTGCTAAAAATGGCGGTTGTCAACCGCTACCAAGATACCCCTCCAGCGATGGCGTTTGTGCAAGGAATGGGACTAAAGGAGGGTGCGGTTGCCTCTTCCGTGGCTCATGATTCACACAACATTGTCGTCGTCGGCGTCGATGACGCCTCTCTTTGCGAGGCGGTCAATGAAATCATTGCCGCTAAAGGAGGCATCGCTATGACAAAAAATCACCAGGTCTCTCTTCTTCCTCTACCTATCGCCGGGTTAATGAGCGACCAAGAGGGAGCCGAAGTTGCTTCGAATTATGCGACTCTTAAGGAAGCCTCCCTCAATTTAGGATCGTCTCTACCCGATCCCTTTATGGCACTCTCTTTTTTAGCACTCCTCGTCATCCCCTCGATCAAACTGAGTGACAAAGGGCTCTTTGATGTGGATGCTTTCAAATTTATCCCCTTAAACGCAGGCTAAAACTCACCCTTCGTTCAATCAGAAAATCGATTGACAAGTACTTAACAAGCTGAAGTATGGAGTGATCACTCTAACTAAGAAAGAACGAGAGAAGATCGTTCTATAGTGTTGAATCTCGGAGTGTATCCCACTCCTCTAATAACTGTGCTACGTGGAAGTGTTCCTTCGTTTTTGCGTAGTCTACCGGAGATAACTCTTTATACCTTACGGCAGCATCCGCTCCGTTTTCAAGAAGGTAAGCGACGAGTCTTCCGTGACCAAAGTGAACGGCTGCAAAAAGTGGGCTTGCGCATTGCGGAGAAAGCGGTGTAAATCCTGCTCTTGCATTAGGGTCTACTCCTAGTTCCTCTACATAGAATCTAGCTCGACTCAAGGACTTGTCACTGTCATGCCCTGCACATAAAAGTTCCTTTGTGAGGGCTAGAGAAGTATCATGTGACACATCATCTAAAACCGAGGATTTTAAAAGAGAATTGATTCTGTATGTTGTTTCTCTAATCCTCACTAGGGAGTCAAGCAACTGCGCTTTCACTGCAGCTAAGTGTGCTTTCCTTCCAAAAGCTCTTTTTAAAACTGCTTTAGTTTCTCTATCCAGGCAAATTGCTATGTTATTTGTATAGCTAGTCTCACCTACCATTTCGAATTGAAGTCCATTTTCAGGATCGTTCTGAATGAGGTCCAAATGCAGATCCTCTGATGGTGCTAGGACTCTGACGTTCGGCATATCAATTGTAAGAATGCCAAATCTGAATTGCATATTATGATAGAAATCTTTCTCTAAAGAGCCTGTAGAGCAAGAGGACAAATAGATGGTCGCATTTGCTTTCAGCTTTCTTGGCAGCTCTGAAAAAAACGCATCCACTTCTGGTGCTTTTAGTGTTTCGTCCTCTGTAAACTGTATCTCTTTTGGAAAACCATGTGCGCTTATGTATAGAAAATCGATACTTCTATCTTTTGCACTAGAAATTGCAGTGGCTATATCCGTCATTTCTTTGATCACTACAATTCGATGAGATCCGCCACCATTTCCAAGTTGTTTTAGATTTCTTTGGAAAAATCCTCTAGAAGCTCTAAGAACTCCGTCTTTATCGTGAGAGGCTTGAAGGACAAGGGTAGTCACACCTTGCACTGCTTTAGGCTCGGTGCAAACTGATGGTTCCTTATGGAATGAGCGAGTGTGAGTTGAAATCATCATCTTAGTGATTTAATTTATATTTCACTGATAAATATAAAAATTATTTTAACAGAAGATTGATAAGGTTTAATTAATTTACATTAAAAAATATATTAACACACCTGAAATAGGGGCAGTTTTCTGCTCTTTTCATAAATATGGATCAGGTATCATAGCCTCAAAAAAGAGGAGCTTATCATGAGGTATCTGAAAATCTTTCCCCTCCTATTCACTCTTCTAA
>Ga0180431_10006830_pt1 | contig 13471 bp, 14 predicted proteins | sample SS_ome_11_FD_132459 | JGI IMG/M metagenome (GOLD analysis project Ga0180431, IMG submission 132459) | Hypersaline lake sediment archaeal communities from the Salton Sea, California, USA - SS_1_MS_1 metaG | ecosystem: Environmental > Aquatic > Non-marine Saline and Alkaline > Hypersaline >... | reverse complement strand
GGTGCGCAACACCATCAAGCCTATCCTCGAGATCCTCGCCGGCGTTCCCACCGTGGTCTACGGCTTCTTCGCAGTGCTGACGGTGGCTCCAGCGGTCCGCGACGCCGGGCAGGGGCTGGGACTGGACGTATCACCTAACGCGGCAATCGCCGCCGGCGTCGTGATGGGCGTGATGCTGATCCCGTTCATCTCGTCGATCTCCGACGACGCGCTCCGCGCCGTACCGCGATCGCTTCGCGACGGCTCGCTGGCGATGGGAGCGACCCGCGCCGAAACCATGACCAAGGTGCTCTTGCCCGCCGCGCTTCCCGGCATCATGGGCGGCGTCCTTCTCGCCGTCAGCCGCGGCATCGGCGAGACGATGATCGTGGTGATGGCGGCGGGTCTGATCGCGACCCTCACCTTCAACCCGCTAGACAGCGTGACCACGGTCACGGTTCAGATCGTGACGCTGTTGATCGGCGATACCGAGTTCGACAGTCCGAAGACGCTGGCAGCGTTTGCACTCGGTCTGGTCCTGTTCATCGCAACGCTGGCGCTCAACGTGATCGCGCTGCGGATCGTCAATCGTTTCCGCGAGAAGTACGACTAGGGGGCGCTGAGAATGGCCGAAACCACTGTCGACAGCACTCGCAACGCCGACGGCACCGTCAACTGGTCGTCGGACGCCGCGAAGCGGAGCCGCCGGCGGCGCTATGGCGCCGATACGCGCCTCAAGATCTACGGCCTCACCGCGATCATAATTGCAGTCGGTGTGCTCGGCATCCTGCTCGCCACGCTGATCATCGACGGCCGCACCGCCTTCGTGCAGACGCGCGTCACAGTCGACATCTTCGTCGACCCCGAGCTTGTCGATCCAGAGAACATCGAGCGAGGGAACTTCAGGCAGATCGTCCTAGATTCGATCGCATCGAAGTATCCGGAGCTTGAGGATCCCGCCGATGTCCGAACGGCCCGCAACATCCTTACCAACAACGCCCATTTCATGGTTCGCGACGAAGTCGTCGCAAATCCGTCGCTGATCGGCCAGACATTCGAGATCGTTATCCCGGCTTCCGATCCGTTCGATCAGCTCAACAAGGGCGTCATCGACCGCGACCTCCCGGAGGATCGTCGTCGGGTCAACGACTTCGAGATCGCCCTCTTCGACGAGCTTGTCGAGCAAGGCCGTATATCGACACCGCTCAACTGGGGCCTGATCACCAATTCGGACAGCCGTTTCCCCGAACTCGCCGGCCTTCGCGGCGCCATCGTCGGCTCGTTCTATCTGCTGCTGGTCACCTTCCTGATCAGCTTTCCGGTGGGCATCGCAGCCGCCGTCTATCTGGAGGAGTTTGCGCCCAAGAACCGATGGACGGGTCTCATCGAGGTCAACATCAACAACCTCGCGGCGGTCCCGTCGATCGTCTTCGGCCTTCTCGGTCTGGCCGTCTTCATCAACTTCATCGGGCTACCGCGATCGGCGCCGCTCGTCGGCGGCATGGTCCTGTCCTTGATGACGCTGCCGACAATGATCATTGTGACGCGCGCAGCGCTCAAACAGGTGCCTCCGTCGATCCGCGAGGGCGGCTACGGCGTTGGCGCCTCGAAACATCAGGTGGTCATGCATCACGTGCTGCCGCTGGCGATCCCGGGAATCCTGACGGGCACGATCATCGGCCTGGCACAGGCGCTGGGCGAAACGGCACCGCTGCTTCTCATCGGCATGAACGCATTCGTTCCGGGCGACCCGGGCGGATTGACCGATGCGTCCACCGCATTGCCTACACAGATCTTCATCTGGGCCGACAGTCCGGAGCGTGGGTTCGTCGCCAAGACATCGGCCGGCATCCTCGTGCTGCTCGGCTTCCTGATCACCATGAATGCCGTTGCGATCTATCTGCGGCGACGGCTTGAGCGTACCTGGTAACTCGAATCTAGCGGAGAGAATCATGGACGAATCGTCGGGAGCCTCCGATCTGGCAAAGATGGCCACCGCCAATGCCGGCAGTTCCGACAAGCCGAGCAAGGTTAAGGTCGGCGTAAAGGACGTGAACGTCTTCTACGGGCCGAAGCAGGCCCTGTTCGACGTCAGCATCGATATCCACGATCGTACGGTCACCTCCTTTATCGGCCCGTCGGGTTGCGGCAAGTCGACGTTCCTGCGTTGCATCAATCGCATGAACGACACGATCGATATCGCGCGTGTCGAAGGTGACATCAGGATCGACGAAACGGACATCCACGACCCGAACCTCGACGTGGTCGAGCTGCGCGCGCGCGTCGGGATGGTGTTTCAGAAGCCGAACCCGTTTCCGAAGTCGATCTACGAGAACATTGCCTACGGTCCCAAGATCCACGGCCTGGCGCAGAACAAGGCGACGACCGACGAGATCGTGGAAAGCAGCCTCCGCAAGGCAGCGCTTTGGGAGGAAGTGAAGGACCGGCTGCAGGAGCCGGGCACCGGCCTTTCCGGCGGCCAGCAGCAGCGCCTTTGCATCGCGCGGGCGATTGCGGTCAGCCCGGAAGTGATCCTCATGGACGAGCCGTGCTCGGCGCTCGATCCGATCGCAACGGCGAAGATCGAGGATCTGATCGCCGAACTGCGCGAGAACTACACCATCATCATCGTCACGCACTCGATGCAGCAGGCCGCGCGCGTGTCGCAAACCACCGCGTTCTTCCATCTCGGCATTCTGGTGGAGGTCGGCGCAACCGACTTCATGTTCACCAACCCGAAGGATCAGCGGACACAGGACTACATCACCGGCCGCTTCGGTTAGCGGCCCCAGGAGGAAACGGATGCCCGAGGCGCACACCGTAGCGGAGTTCGACGACGAGCTTCGTGAGATCAGCCGCAACGTCGCCGAAATCGGCGGCATGGCGGAACAGATGGTCGATCAATCCATGGGCGCGCTCAAGCGCTCCGACACCGCTCGGGCCGAGGCGGTTATTGAGGAAGACGCCAAGATCGATCGCCTGCAGCGGGAGATCGAGGAGAAGTCGATCCTCATCATCGCGCGGCGTCAGCCGATGGCGCAGGACCTCCGCGAGATCGTTGCGGCGATTCGTATCGCGTCCGATCTCGAGCGCGTTGGCGACCTTGCCAAGAACATCGCCAAGCGGGTCATCGCCCTGGAAGGCCAGTTCAAGCCCCAATCGCTGATGCATGGCGTGGAGCATCTGTCCGAGCTCAGCCTCGAGCAACTGAAGCACGTTCTCGACGCCTATGGCCGACGCGACGTCAAGCAGGCGCTGGCGGTCTGGGAGCGCGACGAGGAGATCGATGCGCTCTACACCTCGCTCTTCCGCGAACTGCTGACCTACATGATGGAAGACCCACGCAATATCGGCTTCTGCACCCATCTCCTGTTCTGCGCGAAGAACATCGAGCGGATCGGCGATCATGCGACCAACATCGCAGAAACCGTCCACTATCAGATCACCGGCGTGACGCTCGAGGACGAGCGGCCCAAGGATGATCGCACGTCGACCTCGCCGGTCGACCTGCCCCAGACGGATGACTGACAGGCAGCTCGTCCTTGACCGGATGATTGCCTGGGAGACCAACGCATGACCCCCCGCGTGATGATCGTTGAGGACGAGGAGCCGCTGACGACGCTGCTCCGCTACAACCTCGAAGCCGAGGGCTACGTGGTCGAGGCGTCGCTCCGCGGTGATGAGGCGGAACTGAAGCTCCGCGAGAACATCCCCGATCTCCTGCTGCTCGACTGGATGCTGCCGGGCGTCTCCGGCATCGAACTCTGCCGCCGCCTCCGGCTGCGCGACGAGACCCGCGAGCTGCCGATCATCATGCTGACGGCACGCGGCGAGGAATCGGAGCGCATCCGCGGTCTCGCCACCGGTGCGGACGACTATGTCGTCAAGCCGTTTTCGGTGCCGGAACTGATGGCGCGGGTCCGGGCGATCCTCCGCCGCGCCCGGCCGGAGACGATCGCTTCGATCCTTCGCACAGGGGATCTCGAGCTCGATCGCCAGACCCACCGTGTCCGCCGCTCGGGCCGCGAGATGCATCTGGGCCCCACGGAGTATCGGCTGCTCGAGTTCCTCATGCAGAGCCCGGGGCGCGTGTTTTCCCGCGAGCAGTTGCTCGACGGCGTTTGGGGCCGCGAGGTCTATGTCGACGAACGGACCGTCGACGTCCATGTCGGGCGGTTGCGGAAGGCCATCAACCGCGGCCGCGCCAAGGACCCGATCCGGACGGTGCGCGGTGCCGGCTATGCGCTCGATGAACAGTATGACGGCTAGCGACGCCGCCTAGCCGCGCAACTCGCCGCCGGTTGCCTTCGCAACGGCTTCGACGATCTTCGTTCCGAACGCCTCGATTTCCTCGTCAGTGAGCGTCCGCTCGGTCGGCTGCAGCGTGACCTCGATTGCGACCGACTTCTTGTCGGCGCCGAGCGCCTCACCTTCGAAGAGATCGAAGACCGCAACGTCGGTGATCATCGTCTGGTCGGCACGCCGGGCGGCGCCGACAATCTGATCGGCGGCGACGTCGCGGTCGACGACAAAGGCGAAGTCACGGCGGACCGGCTGGAGGTCGCTGATCGTCAGCGGCGGACGTGTCCGCGTCGGCTTCGCCTTCGGCTCGGGTACCGAATCGACAATCAGCTCGAATGCAGCAACCGGACCATCGAGATCGAGCCGCTCCAGCGTTGCGGGATGCAGTTCGCCGAACCAGCCAAGCGTGTTCTTCGGGCCGAGCCGGATTGTGCCGACGCGGCCCGGATGGAACCAGGCCGGCCCTTCGGCAGCGATCTGAAGCTTGGCGACAGGCGCTCCGAGAGCCTCGAGCAGCGCCATCAGATCGGCCTTGGCGTCGAACACCGAAACCGCCGGCGCCGGCCCGGACCAGTGACGCCCTGTCCCCAGCCTTCCAGCCGTTCCATGCCGAAGGCCCGTCGCCGCCAGAAGCTGATCCTCCGGGCGTGTGCCGCGATAGATCTGGCCGACCTCGAACAAAGCTGTGTCGGCGAACCCTCGGTCGGCGTTGCGGCCGGTGGCTGCAGCGAGGCCCGGTATCAGGCTCGGGCGCATGTGCGACATCTCCACCGAGATCGGGTTGGAGAGTTCCACTGTCGCGCCACCGAACGCGTTCGCCTCGGTCTTCGAGATGAAGGACCACGTGACCGCCTCGGTGTATCCGGACGCTGCCAGCGTCCGCTTGGCGAGGCGCGCCCGCTTCTGCCCCGTCGTCAGGATCGGCGGCGCTACACCTGTTATCTGCGGCAGCGGTGTCGACGGCACCTCGTCGACGCCGACAATGCGGACAATCTCTTCGACGAGATCGGCCTTGCCCTCGATGTCGGGGCGCCAGGATGGGACTGCGACGGTCAGCGACTGGCCGCGCGTGCCGGAGGCGTGGAAGCCCAGCGCGCCGAGGATCGACAGAATCCGCGTGCTCGAAACGTCGAGCCCGGAAAGGCGCTTGACTTCCGTCACCGGGAAATCGATCCGCCGCGTTTCCTCCGGGATCGTTCCCATCAACAGGAGTTCGCTCGGCTCGCCGCCGCAAAGGTCGAGGACCATGCGCGTCGCAAGGTCGAGGCCGGGCACCGTCATCGCCGGATCGACACCGCGCTCGAAGCGGAATCTTGCATCAGTGTTGATGCCGAGCGTTCGGCCCGTGCGGGCGATGTTGAGCGGCTCCCATAGCGCGGACTCGATCAGGACGTTGGTGGTCTCCTCGGTACAGCCCGACGCTTCGCCGCCGATGATCCCGGCGATCGACTCAACGCCGTTGTCGTCGGCGATGACGCACATCGTGTCGTCGAGCTGGTGCGTCTTGCCGTCGAGCGCCAGTAGCGTCTCGCCCTTGGCGGCGCGCCGGACGACAAGATCGCCGGCAACCTTGTCGGCGTCGAAGACGTGAAGCGGCCGGCCGCGATCGAAAGTGACGAGGTTGGTGATGTCGACGAGCACGTTGATCGGCCTGAGGCCGATCTCACGGAGACGGCGCTGCAGCCAGTCGGGCGACGGGCCGTTTTTCACCCCGCGCACTTCGCGAAGGGCGAACGCCTGGCAGAGCGGGTCCGTGTCGCCGAAATCGAGGCGGACCGAGACGGACGGTGCTGACGAGCCCTCGACCGGCTTGATCGACCGCTGCTTCAGCTTGCCGACGCCTGCGGCCGCGAGATCGCGCGCGATGCCAGTGACGCCGAGGCAATCGGGCCGGTTCGGCGTCACCGCGACATCGATGACCGGATCGTCGAGCTGCATCCACGCGGCGTACGCTTCGCCCACCGGCGCATCGCCGGGGAGATCGACGATGCCTTCATGCTCGTCGGACAGGCCGAGCTCACGCTCCGACAACAGCATGCCGTGCGATTCGACACCGCGGATCGTCCCGACCTTCAGTTCGACGCCGGTGCCGGGAATGTATGTCCCGGGCGGCGCGAACACGCCTTTCATCCCGGCGCGGGCATTGGGTGCGCCGCAGACGACCTGAACGGTGTTGCCATCGCCGAGGTCGACCATGCAGACGCGAAGCCGGTCGGCGTTCGGGTGCTGTTCGGCCGCAACGACACTGGCGATGCGGAACGGCGCGAGAGCTTCGGCGCGATTCTCGACATGCTCGACCTCGAGGCCGATCGCCGTAAGCCGCTGCGCGATCTCATCCGCCGAAGCGGACGTGTCGAGATGCTCCCTCAGCCATGACAGGGTGAACTTCATGTCGACAAACGTTCCCGGTTGTGGGCGAGCGGCGGGCCCGACGGCGCGGTGCGATAGAGCCTCCGCAGCGGCCATGTGAGCGCGAGGACGGCGAGCGACAGAGAGCGCGGCATATCACGCCGCCACGCATCATCGAGTTCGATCGCGATTTCGTCGCTGCGGCGCATGCGATTACCGGCAAGGGCGTGGTGGTTGTCGAACTTGTTCTCGATGCGCTTGCCACGAAGCGGGTCGGTCGGTGCCAGTCGCGCCAGCGATTGGGGAAGGCCGTGCCGGATCGCGTGCTCGTAGCGGACGCGAACATAGTCTTCCGGAAACCGCCGCTGAAAGCGGAGGCACGCATAGTTGGCGTAGCACCAGCCGACACTCACGCTGATCGCGTGCCACGCCTGAGCGAACACCGAACTGCGTCGATCGGCGGCGCGTTCCCGCAGTACCGACCACAGAACGCCGCGCGGGTCGCGCACCAGGTGAACGAGCGTGAAGGCATACGGCTCGACCAGCGGCTTCAGCCGGATGGGATCGGAGGCGTGGCCCCAGGCGGTCTTCGAGGAGTCGACGACTGTCCGCCACCGGCCCTGCTTCAGCATCGAGCGCAGGATCCCTGCATGGCCCTCGAGGCCACCCTTTCGCATCATCCTCGCCCTGCGTTTACGGCTCGTGCCCCAGGCAGGGCATTCCGCCACCGTCCGCCCACAGGTGCACATCCGCCCGTGTTTTCGCGCCTTCGGGAGGCCGCGATGGACCTCACCGAGATGGAGCACGTTGCGCTTCTCGGCGAAGACGCGGCCGAGCAACGTCGAGCCGCTGCGGCCGTAGCCGCCAATATAGACGACACGGCGCGGCGGTTTGGGCGGCGCGGGCGGCCTGGGCTCCGGCGTGCTCACGAACTCAGCCCCGCGGCGAGCGAAGGCATGTCGAGCGGCCGGAAGCCGTAATGGCGCAGCCAGCGGACATCGGCGTCGAAGAAGGCGCGAAGGTCCGGCATGCCGTATTTGAGCATCGCCAGACGGTCGATCCCCATGCCCCAGGCGAAGCCCTGATAGCGGTCCGGATCGAGCCCGCCCGAACGAAGGACGTTGGGGTGAACCATGCCGCAGCCGAGGATCTCCATCCAGTCGTCGCCCTCGCCGAAGCGAACCTCGTTGCCGACGCGTCGACAGCGGATATCGACCTCCATCGACGGCTCGGTGAACGGAAAGAAGGATGGCCGGAACCGCATCTGGACGTCCTTCACCTCGAAGAACGCCTTGCAGAACTCCTGCAGCGTCCATTTGAGATGGCCGATATGGGTCGTCTCGTCGATGACCAGACCCTCGAGCTGGTGGAACATCGGCGTGTGGGTCTGGTCGGAATCGCAGCGATAGGTGCGGCCGGGGATGACGACCCGGATCGGCGGCTTCTGCGTCTCCATCGTGCGGATCTGGACGGGAGAGGTATGAGTCCGCAGCACCAATTGTTCGCCGGATTCGTTTGGCTGCAAAAAGAAGGTGTCGTGCATCTCGCGGGCCGGGTGGCCCTCAGGGAAATTGAGCGCGGTGAAATTGTAGTAGTCGGTCTCGATGTCCGGCCCCTCGGCGACGGCGAAGCCGAGATCGGCACAGATCACGGTGATCTCGTCGATGACCTGCGAGACCGGGTGAATGCGGCCCATTTCGAGCGATGACGGACGAACCGGCAGCGTGACGTCGACCGCCTCGTTGCTGATGCGGAGCGTCAGTTCCTCGCGCTTCAGCGTATCGCGACGCGCTGCGATCGCCTCGCCGACACGCTGCTTGAGGCCGTTGAAGGCCGGACCGGCGGTCTGACGTTCCTCCGGAGACATCGCGCCGAGCGTCTTCAGGAGCTCTGAGACGGAGCCCTTCTTGCCAAGCACGGAGACCCGCACCGCTTCCAGCGCGTCTTCGCTATCGGCCTTCTCGACGGCGGCCCGGATTTCCTTCTCCAGGCTCTCGACATCCGTCATCTCGTTCCCCTTGCGTCCTCGCCCTGCTCAACTTCGCGACCCGGGCGCTCGCTTCGCGGCCGGAATCGCTGCGCGCCCGCCCGACGGAGCCGGGCAAGCTTTATCATCTACGGGCTCGGATGAAAGGGACTGAGCGGTCCGCCGGCGCGGCGTCTAGCCGAGAGCGCCCTGCGCCCGCTCGACCAGCGCCTTGAACGCGTCAGGCTCGTGGACCGCGAGATCGGCCAGCACCTTGCGGTCGACCTCGACGCCCGCCTTGCCGAGCCCGTCGATAAATCGGCCATAGGTGAGCCCGTGCATGCGGGCGGCCGCGTTGATGCGCTGAATCCACAGCGCGCGGAAGGTGCGCTTGCGGTTCTTGCGGTCGCGATAAGCGTATTGCTGCGCCTTCTCGACGGCCTGCTTGGCAACGCGAATGGTGTTCTTGCGCCGACCGTAATATCCCTCGGCCTTCTTCAGGACCTTCTTGTGGCGGGCATGGGCGGTGACGCCGCGCTTCACTCGTGACATGGCTTGGGTCTCCTATCCGCTAGCCGTTGGGCAGGAAATGGCGCTTGACGACCTTTGCATCGGACTCGTCGAGCACGGTCATGCCGCGGGCGTTGCGAACGAACTTGTTGGTGCGCTTGATCATGCCGTGACGTTTGCCGGCCTGCTGCACCAACACCTTGCCTCTGCCAGTGAGCTTGAAGCGCTTCTTGGCGCTGCTCTTGGTCTTCATCTTGGGCATTTGGCTCTCCAATAGGGATTTCAGGCGCCGGGCGCCCAAATCCAGGGGTTCTCTCGATTGAGCTTTCTCCGCCGCCACGGCATGCCCTACAGGCCGGGCCACGGAAGAAGCGGCGTTATAGTGGCGCCGGGCCTGGGTGGCAAGCGGGGTGGGTACAGCCGGTCGCGCCGCCGTTCCGGACGGCCATCAGGTCGATCCGGAACCTCGATCTTGGTGTTTCCGTAGGAGGTTCCGGCGCTTCGCTTCACAACCGCCGGAACGACCGAGACCGCCCTCAAAGTCCGGGCTGCGCCGCTTAGCGCGGCGCCAGCACCATCACCATCTGGCGGCCTTCGAGCTTTGGCTCGGCCTCGACCTTGGCGAGGTCGAGCGTCTCTTCCTTGACCTTGTCGAGGAGCTGGATGCCGAGTTCCTGGTGCGCCATCTCGCGTCCGCGGAAGCGAAGCGTCACCTTCACCTTGTCGCCCTCGTCGAAGAACTTCTTCATCGCCTTCATCTTCACGTCGTAGTCGTGCGTGTCGATGTTGGGGCGCATCTTGATTTCCTTGACCTCGACGGTCTTCTGCTTCTTGCGCGCCTCGGACGCCTTCTTTTGCGCCTGATATTTGAAGCGGCCATAGTCCATCACCTTACAGACGGGCGGACTGGCGTTCGGCGAGATTTCGACGAGATCGAGACCGGCGTCTTCCGCGATGGCGATCGCGTTTTCCGTGGCGGTGGGACCGAGGTTCTCTCCGTCCTGGCCGATCAGTTGGACTTCAGGCACGCGGATATCAGAGTTGACGCGTGGCCCCTCCTTCGTGGGAGGGGGAGCTCTATGGGGTCGACGAATGGTTGCTTTCTCCTGGTTGACTGCAAGAACGACACCGGCGGCGCGGCTTCTGTGCCGCCGCCATTCAACCGCTAATATGGCAGTTGAACGCGATGTCGCAGGCAAAACTGTGGTCGGACCCGCCCGAAGTCAACTGTTGCCCCGTCGCGACGGGACGTTTTGGCTAACGTTGTGACATCGTCCACCCGGAGTTGCCCATGACCGAAACCGACGAAACAGCTCCGAGCCGAAGCCGTGTGACGGTCGGAGACGGGCCAGAGCATCGGGACCTCGCGGTGCTGCGGCGGCCGGGTGAGTCCCCCGGCCTTTTCTGGCTCGGCGGCTATCGCTCCGACATGCGCGGCACCAAGGCCGAGCATATCGATCGATTCGGCGCGACAAGGGGGCTCACCGTCACCCGCTTCGACTATTCCGGCCACGGCGAATCCGGCGGCTCCTTCAATGACGGCACGATCTCGCGCTGGCTAGAGGACGCCGAGGCAGTGTTTGCCACGACGAGCGGCCCGCAGATCGTCGTCGGGTCCTCGATGGGCGGCTGGATCGCGCTGCTTCTCGCAAAGGCGTTGCGGGAGCGCGAAGAATGCCACCGGCTGACCGGCCTCGTCCTCATCGCCCCGGCAGTCGACATGACGCACGATCTGATGTGGCAGCGCATGACAAAGGCGCAGCGCGCCAACCTCGAGGCCACCGGCCTGCACCTCGAGCCGAGCCCCTATGGCGACGAGCCGATGCCGATCACAAAGAAGCTGATCGATGACGGCGAGAAGCACCGCTTCGGCGCCAACCTCATCGAGACCGGATGTCCGGTGCGCATTCTGCAGGGCGTCGAGGACGCCGAAGTGCCGCCCAGCCACGCGGCGGCGCTCGTCGAGCGGCTCGCGTCCGACGACGCCGTCCTGACGCTCGTCAAAGACGGCGACCACCGCCTGTCGCGGCCGGAGGATCTCGACCTGCTGAGGAGGACGATCGAGGCTGTCCTGACGGCCGACTAGGCCCTCGCCTAGCCTTTGACGCGCACTTTCGAGGCGATCGGGCCGGTGTCGCCGACCTGCTCGACATAGTGGACCTCGTCGCCGCGGTTCAGCTTGTCGAAGTCGCCGTTCAGCAGGCTGTTGCGGTGGAAGTAGAGGAGGCCGCCTTCCTTGGTCAGGAGGAAGCCGTGATCGTCGTCGGGGTGCATCTCGGCGACCTGACCGAGGAACTCCGCCACGTCGGCATGGGCCCCCATGGTCTTGCGGTTGCGGAGCTCCTTGATGTCGTGGAGTTGGCGCTCGGCGACACGGAACGCCTCGTTGATGGCGTTGTGGAGATCCGGCTGCTGGAACCGCCGCTGCAGGTGCTCCGGGTCGGACGCCACAACGATTTCGCCGCGGCCGGGAATGCCGATCTCGATCTTCACCACCGGCGGCACGCCGTGCGCCTTGTTCGGACGCTCCACGCGCACCCGGCACGAGACGATGCGGTCGTAGATCTGCTCGAGCCTGCCGACACGCTCTCGAATCTCGTTCTCTGCCCATTCGGTGCTGTCGACGTGGTGAAAGGCGAGTTCGAGGGGGACTTGCATGTCAGGCTCCACTGCTGGGTCACTTCACACAAAGATATAGGCAGAGTGGGCCGACTTCGCGACCACCCCGATCAGTCGCCGCCCTCGCCCGCTTCCAAAAGCGCGCGCAGGCCCTCGCGGTAGGTCGGATAGGCGAACGAGAGCCCGAGCTCCGATTTCGCTCTGGCATTCCGAACGCGCTTGTTCTCGCCGTAGAAGGAGCGCGCCATCGGCGACAGATCGGCTTCCTCGAACGCGATCTCCGGCGGCGGTTCGACGCCCAGCAGCTGCGCGGCGAAGGCGACGACATCCTGGGGCGGGGCGGGTTCGTCGTCGGTGACGTTGATCGTTCCGTCCAAGTGGCGCTCGAACGCGGCGACCGTGGCCGCCGCGATGTCCTCGACATGGATGCGATTGAAGACCTGACCCGGCTTGACGATTCGGCGCGCAGTCCCGGCCCGAAGATTGGCGAGGGCGTTGCGGCCAGGACCGTAGATGCCCGACAGCCGCAGGATTGCGAGCGGTTTGCCGGCACCCGATGCCGCCTCGCGCCACGCCTCCTCGGCCGCGACGCGGGCGATGGAGCGCTTGCTTTTCGGGCGCGTTTCGCCCGTCTCGTCGACCCAGGCGCCACCGTGATCGCCATAGACCCCGACGGTCGAGAAATAGGCGATGCTCGCGAGATGGCGTGCCGAGGCGAGGTGGCCACGAACGGCATCAAGACCCGGATCGCCGTCCTCGCCGGGCGGAATCGACACGAGAAGATGAGTGGCGTCGGCGAGCGCCGATCCGGCATCATCGAGCCGCACCGGCTCGATGCCCCGGGCTTCAAGTGCCTCCGCCTTCTCGGCCGAACGCGCCGTAGCGGTGATGGTCTCGGCCTGTTCCTGAAGGCGCGCCACTGCCGCCTGTGCGGAGTAGCCGGGCCCGAGAATCAAAAGCCTCACGAGCGGCCGATCCGCCGGCGGCGATCGTCGGGAACGACTTGGCCGATCGACAGCCGTTCGACACGAAGGTTCCGAATCGTCGCCTGGCCAATAGCCATCCGGCCGATGGCGACGGCGCCGATGGCAAGCGCTCCGCCCGCGACGGCTCCCAGCAGCGCCGCACCCGTCAACGACGCCGGCGACGGCCGGTTCTCCGGCGCCAAGTCAGCGATGCGATGGCAGATCGCCCGCTCGATCTTCTCGATCAACGTCATGCTTTTGTCTCCCGCTCTTCACTCGGCCGCCGAAGCGGCTTGACCTTGCGGCCGGCCGCCGAGTCCTCGATCAACGTCGCCAAACGCCGGGCACGCGTCTCGTCGCGCTTGGCGCTCACGACCCAGAAGATCGCGGGCTGCCGATAGGATTTCGGCCGCGCCGCGAACCACTCCCACGCCACACCGTTCTGACGGAAGGCGGCCTCTTCCGCTTCGCTCAGCGCCGCCTCTCGGTTCTCGAAGGAGTAGCTGCTGACCTTCTTCGGGTCGCGCCTTTCCAGCGCCTCGAGCCCGGGCGTGGCCATTCGGCCCGCTTCGCGCAGTTCCTCGACCCGGCGGAGATTGACGTCGCTCCAATTGCTGCCGCGCTTGCGCGGGGTGAAGCGGATCATCCAGCGTTTGTCGTCGATCGAATTGCGGACGCCGTCGATCCAGCCGAAGCAGAGCGCTTCGTCGAGCGCCTGACCGTAGTCGATGCCGACAAGCCCCGACCCCTTCTTGACGAGACCGACCTGTATCTCCGAGGC
>Ga0180431_10006829_pt1 | contig 13472 bp, 12 predicted proteins | sample SS_ome_11_FD_132459 | JGI IMG/M metagenome (GOLD analysis project Ga0180431, IMG submission 132459) | Hypersaline lake sediment archaeal communities from the Salton Sea, California, USA - SS_1_MS_1 metaG | ecosystem: Environmental > Aquatic > Non-marine Saline and Alkaline > Hypersaline >... | reverse complement strand
GCCGCGGCGCTCTCGGCTGCCCTGCTCACGGCCGTCTCCCCGGCGATGGTCTTCTACAGCCGGTACTACATCCAGGAGATGCTCCTGGTGACGTTCACGTTCGGGGCGATGGTCGCCCTCTGGCGATACGCCCGGCTCGCCGGTGACGTCGCGGCTGAGCAAGACCGACTCCGTCGCGGGAGATGGCTCCGGCAAGGGCTCTGGCTGGTGCTCCTCGGGCTGTGCCTCGGCATGATGCACGCCACGAAAGAGACGTGCGTGATCTCGCTTCTCGCGATGGCCGTGGCGGCCGCGGTGTGGCTCTCGCGCTCGGCGCGGGTCTCCCGACCCCGCCGAGATGTGGACCGAAGGTCTCCTCCCGACTCCGAGAGACCTTCGGTCGACGAAGGTGGCTCGGTCAGGAGACCGGCCACAACCGGCGAAGGACGGGCCGCAGCGCGTATGGAACATCTGCTGCTGGCCGGCCTCGTCGTCGTGCTCACGGCGGCGGGCGTCTCGGCCCTCCTCTTCTCGTCGTTCCTCGAACACCCGCGAGGGGTCGTCGATTCCTACGCGACCTACCTCCATTACCTCAACCGGGCCTCGGGCGAGGGGAGTGCGGGCTCGCAGATTCATGGGCCGGAGTACTACTTCCGCGTCCTCTTCTGGTGGCATCGGCCGGGCGGAGCCGTTTGGACCGAGGCGACGATCGCCGCGCTGGCCGTGGTGGGCATGCTTGCCGCGGTCGCGGGCAAGGGGCTGGGACCGGTCCGGCCGACGACCGCCCGGTTCCTCGTGGTCTACACGCTGATCTTGACCGCCGTCTACTCGGCCCTGCCGTACAAGACGCCCTGGTGCGCGTTGGGCTTCCTGCACGGCACGATCCTGCTGGCGGGCGTGGGGGCGACCGTGCTGGTTCGCGCCGCACCGGGGTACGCCCTCAAAGCGGGCGCGATCCTCCTGCTGGCCGCGGCGGTCGGCCATCTGGCGTGGCAGGCCCACCGGGCGAGCTTCGTGGCCTACGAGGACCCGAACAACCCGTACGTCTACGCCCACACGACCGGCGAGGTCCTGTCGCTCGTCGAGCGGGTCGAGGCGATCGCGGCGGCCCATTCGGACGGCCGCGCGATGCCCATCCAGGTCATCTGTGCCGACGACGACTACTGGCCGTTGCCCTGGTACCTGCGCGGCTTTTCCCGTGTCGGCTGGTTCGGGCGCATGCCGCACGGCCCCCCGGCCCCGCTGATCATCACGCAGCCGGAGTGGGAGCCGTCGCTGTCGGAGTACCTCTACGTGGATCAGCCGCCCGGTCATCGCCACTTGTACGTGCCCGTCCCCAAAGACGCGGAGCAGGGCGATTGGCAGTTGCGTCCGTACGTGCCACTGCGGATGTACGCGCGGCTCGATCTGTGGCAGGCGTCTGAGTGAGTGGGCGGCGGGACGGCGGCAAGCCCGCTCGGCCGTCGCTGAGAGCTGGGGGGGACTGGACATTCCTTGCACGCTGGTCGTAGGGTGCCACGGGCATCTTGCCCGTGCACTGGCGAGACGCCAGTGGCACCCGACTGCGCAACCCTTTCCCGGTCCCGCCTAGAAAGCGCAAGTCACCGCGTCGCCGCCTCGGCCGCTTCGTCGGCCTCTATGCCCTCCTGCTGAGTGGCGGGCACGATCCGCTGATCGAGAGACGCCCGCAGTGCCTCGACGTCGGCCTTCGTCGAAATCACCTGGGCCTCCAGCGCTTTGACGCGGGCGCCCAACTGGCGTTGCACCTCCCACATCCGGTAGCCCAGCCCGGCCAACGCGATCACGCACGCCACCACCAGGATTCCCAAGGCCGTTCTCACGAAGATCATCGGGCCACCTCGCACGTGGTTTTGGAGCAGACTTCGTGCTGGGCTTGAGCCGGCCCCCTTGATTCGCGCCGCGAAAGGGGACAGGTCCATGTTTTCGGCTTGCGCGTCGAAGGTGACGAAGCATCAACCGGCCGAAAAATGGACCAGTCCCCCGTGAACGGTTACCTTGATTCTATCACGGATCACCGTTGCTAGCTCCTGGCACGCGCGAGGGCTCTCCTGCGTGGAGCCTCCGCCGCAGCCGCCACAGCCCGACCAGCGTACGGCCCAGCTCTCGCCCGAGGCTCAGGTGACCGCCGGGGACGTCGGCCCAGTTGATGGGCACCTCGACGACCCGGTAGCCGAGCCGGTCGGCCAGCACGAGCAGTTCCAGGTCGAACAGGTAGCCCGACTCTTGGCTTCGGGCGAACAGCGTCCGGCCCGCCTCGCCGCGGAACATCTTGAAGCCGCACTGGCTATCGCGGACCGAGACGCGGAGCCACCGCCTCGCCGCTCGGGCGAAGAGCCTCCCGGCCAGACCGCGGGTCCACGTCCGCTGCCGGGTGACGTCCGGCCCGGCGACCAGGCGGGAGCCGATGGCCACGTCGGCGCCGGCCGAGATCGCCTCGGCGAGCCTCGACTCCTCGTCGATCGGCGTGGCCCCGTCGGCGTCGGCAAACAGGAGCCGCTTGCCGCGCGCGGCCAGCATGCCCGTACGCACGGCCGCCCCTTTGCCGCGGTTGGCCGGGTGCTCGATCGCGGCCAACTCGGGCCAATCGGCGCGGAGCCGGCCGAGCACGTCGGCCAGGCCGTCCCGGCTCCCGTCGTCCACCACGATCACCTCGTACGAGCCCGAGTAACGCTCGTCGAGGTACACGCGGACCCGCGCCAGGAAGGACGGCAGACGCTGGGCTTCGTTGTAGGCCGGGATGATGAGCGAGAGGGGAAGCTCCACTGGCGAAGCCCGTCGCGTTGAAGAACCGTAACCACTCACGGCGTTCGACTGAAGTAGCAGGCACACGCCGTGTGCCGTCCGCCACGGACGTGCTCATTTCGGACCGCCGACACGGGGAGGCGAGTCTGGGGGCATGCGGAGCCCCGTGCAGACGGCACACGGCGTGTGCCTGCTACATCCCCCGCCCTGAACGGCATCGAAGAACGTTGCCGGGGGCGGCAGCCTCGGATCCATCGGTGCGGTTCGATCGACGATTGCCTGACGTTAGCCCCAAGGCGGCCGGAACGCAAGTCGTCCCGCCGCGGCCGCATTCGCTCGGCCCCTTGCAGCCCCCCCGGGGCACCACTAGAATGCCGGGGTGCCGCGGCTCGGGCAATGGGGGTGTGCGCTCTGCTCTCGTTTCCCCCGCCGGGGCGGGCGGATCGAGCGCCGGGCGCGGCTGCCCGGAACACGGCCCGTGCGGCCGACCGTCACCTGGCCAGCCCGTCTGTGGGCGAAGGGGCCTTCGCGGCTTGGGCGGGTGATTGCACGTCTGTTGGGAATTCGGACGGTAAGCCAGCCTGGGGATAACCCCGAAAACAGCACGCAGCGAAGGCAGCGGCAATCAGCCGTCACCTTCCAGCAATCAGCCCTCCAGGGCGACGCGCTTCCCGGACAATCCAGGCTGAACGCTGATTGCTGACGGCTTGCCGTCTGAGGCTGAGTTGGGAAGGAGCAGCGACCGCGTCTCGAACGGGGTGTTGGGCTATGAACAAGGAAGAGAAGATCCAGTATCTGGCGAACATCTACTACGCGTTGCTCGCCGACGGCCAGGTCGACCGGATTGAGGAGCGGGTGTTCGAGGAAATCTCTCGCGATATCGGGGCGGGATACTTCGAGCGAAAGGACGCCGCGGAACGGGCCCGGCGGCCGGGATACGAGGTCCGGCCGGCGGGTCGATGGTCGCAGCGGATTCGCAACCTCGAAGACATGCTCTTCGCGGGCTACTGCAACGATGTGATCGATCAGGCGGAGAAGAAGGCGGTCAAGCAGTACGCCGCCCAGGTGGGCATCGACCAGAAGCAGTTCGGGCTGGTCATCCAAGAGGCCAAGCAGCGGTACGCCGAGTTCAAGGAGAAGAGGAAATAGTCTCGCGTTCGAGGGAGAACTGATGGAAACGTTCGAATCGGCCGACGCACTCCTCGACTTCGCCATCGCCCGGGAAGAAGAGGCCGTCGAGTTCTACACCGATCTGGCCGAGAAGGCCCAGGGGGCGGCCCGGAAGGCCTTCGAGGACTTCGCCCGGGAGGAGATGGGCCACAAGCAGAAGCTGCTCGCCGTCAAGGCCGGGCGCCAGCTCACGCCGGTCGAAGGCAAGATCGCCGACCTGAAGATCGCCGATTACGTGGTCGACGAGGAGCCCGCCGGCCAGCTCGACTACCGCCAGGCCCTCGTGCTCGCCATGAAGAAAGAGAAGGCCGCCTTCAAGCTCTACATGGCGATGAGCGAGGCCACCGAGGACGAGGGCCTGAAGAGCCTGCTGGTCGCGCTGGCCCAGGAAGAGGCCAAGCACAAGCTCCGCTTCGAGATCGAGTACGACGAGCAGGTGCTGTCGGAGAACTGAAGGCGAGCGATTGCTCCTCCGATGAAGGGGCGTGCGTACCCCTTCCTCCTTCACCCTGTTGGGGCACGGTCTTCTGTTGTGGCACGGTCTCCCGACTCCTGTTGGGCCCCGGTCTCCCGACCGTGCCCCCCCCTGTTGGGGCACGGTCTCCCGACCGTGCCCTTCCCCGTGCAGTCTCTTGGGGCGGGAGACCTTCGGTCAAGGCGTCGGCGGGGTCAGGAGACCCTCGCCGAACACGAGGCGGGGTCAGGAGACCGTCGCCGAACACGAGGAGACCGTCGCCGAACACGAGGAGACCCTCGCCGAACACGAGCGCGTCCCCCTTCTGCTTCACCGCCCTGCCGCAAACGGCTGATACGGCAGGCGCTCCTCCACGTCGGGCAACAGCTCCATTCCCAAGCCCGGCGACGTCGGCACGCGGATCGCGCCGTTCTCCGGTCGGAGCGGGGCGGCGACCATCTGGGCGTGCAGCTCCAGGTCGTCGGGCGAGCCGATCATCTCCAGCATATAGCCGTTGGGGATCGCCGCCAGCAGGTGGACGGCCATGGCCGTGGCGATGGGGCCGTTGGGGTTGTGGGGGCTCAGGGGCACGTAGTACGACTCGGCCATCGCCGCGATCTTCTTCGCCGCCGTGATCCCGCCGCAGTTGGCCACGTCGATTTGGAGGAGGCTCAGGCTCCGCGATTCGAGATAGGGGCGAACGCCGTAAATCGTCGCCAGCCGCTCGCCCGCCGCGATGGGCGTGGTGCTGCGAGCGGTCACCTCGCGGAGCGCACCCGGGTCTTCGGGCGGCACCGGCTCCTCGATGAACAGGAGGTGGTAGGGCTCCAGGGCGTCGGCCAGCCGGATTGCGGCGGCCGGGTTCAATCGTCCGTGGCAATCGACGGCGATCTCGAAGTCCGGGCCCACCGCTTCCCGCCCGGCCGCGAAGAACTCGGCGATCCGTGAGAACGTGCTCGTCGCGAGCCACTCGGCCTCGCGGAGCCCTGGGGCGATGCGCCCGCCGTGGCCCGAGTAGCCGGTCCCGGCGCCGCCCCGGTCGAGCCGGTCGTGCCCTTTCGCCTCGCCCTGCTGCCCTTTCGCCTCGCCGTAGAAGAGGGGCAAGGTCGTCTTCGCCGCCCGATAGCCTCACGCGCGGCATCGCTTCAGGCCCTCGGCGAAGGCTTCGGGCGAGTGGCCGGCCGGGGCGTGGCAGTAGACGGGGATCGACGTACGGGTCGGCCCGCCCAGCAGCCGCCACACGGGCGCGCCGAGGGCCTTGCCTTGGATGTCCCACAGGGCGGCGTCGACGGCGCTAATCGCGCTGGCGTGCAGCGGACCGCCCACCCAGAAGCTGTCGCGGTACATCCGCTCGTTGTGCGACTCCGGGCCCAGGGGATCGCGCCCGACCAGGTCGCGAGCCAGCTCCCGGACGTTCTGCTCGACGGTCTTGCTGCGGCGTTTGAGCACGGTCTCGCCGAGTCCGACCAACCCCTCGTCGGTGTGCATCTCGACGCAGATCGCGTTGCGAAACCCCAGCCCGACGAGCCGCGTGGTGAGCTTCGTGATCTTCATGGGTACCCCCGCATGGGTGGTCCTGGACGGCCGGCGCCGGGCCGAAACGTGGTGATTCCTGGCAGTTGACAGCCGGAAATGGATGATTTTCGCCTCGCCTGCTGCTAGTATTTTATGGTTGTATCGGGTGAAAGATACCGGCGGCACGGGCTGCCACGATGGGAGCGCCGGGACGACGCCCCGTCGGCAGCCGTGGTCGCCTCCCGGCGCCGGCCGACTCGCCGGCGCCCAGGTTCACACGCAGCGAAGGAGGGTTTCTCCCATGGCACGAGCGACGAAATGCCTGATTGTGGTCGTCACGCTGGTACTCCTCAACACGGCCCATCTGGCCAGCGCAGCCTGTTGGCGCCCGTTTCGGTGGCGGCCCCAACTGAGGGCCGGGCTCTACCAAGCCCAGTCCGCGATGGAAAAGGCCGAGGAAGCCAAGGAAGCGGCCGAGCAGATCCTCGAATCGGTCCAGACCGAGAGTGCCAAGGCGGAAGCCGCCAAGGCCGACGCCGAGAGCGCGGCCCAGACGGTCAAGGCCCAGATTGACGAGGCCATGGCCGCCAAGAAGGCCGCCGAGGACGCTGCCGCCGCGGCCAAGGCCCAGGCCCAGCAGCTCCAGGCCGCGCTGGCCCAAGCCCAAAAGGCCCTCCAGGCCGCCAAGCAGCAGGCCGCCAAGGCCGAGGCGGCACGCCAAGCGGCCCAGAAGGCGATGCAGGCGGCCAAGCAGCAGGCCGATCGGGCGGTCGCCGCGAAGGACGAGGCCCAGAAGGCCGCCGCCACCGCCAAGCAGGACGTGGTCGAGGGCGTCGCCCGGGCCACGGTTGCCGTGCAGGCCGCCCAGGGAGAAGTCGACAAGGCGGTCAACGCCCGGAAGCGTGCCGAAAAGGCGGCCGAAGCCGCCCAAAAGGCCGCCGAAGCCGCCCAAGGCGAGGGCGCCAAAGCCGCCGAGGAAGTGGCCAAGGCCCTGGGAGCCGCCAACGCCAGACCGGGGCAGGCCGACCCGGAAGAACAAGAGCCCGACGCCCCCGCCAAGCAGGAATAGCCCAGGCGATGGGCTGAAACGCACGCTCCCGCCACAAGCCTGTTGGGGCACGGTCCCTGTTGGGGCACGGTCTCCTGACCGTGCCCCTCTCGCGCAATGCGCCGTGCCGGGAGACCTTCGGTCGGGCCGTCGGCGGGGTCGTGAGACTCTCGCCGAGCAGGGGCCTCCGAAGAAGCGTCACCCTCGCCGCACCGGCCCGTGCACGTAGACGTCGGAGTCGACCTGCCGCACTTCGGGCTTGTCGAGCACGAGGGCGCGCGACATCTCGTCGATCCCCTCGCCCGCCGTTGGACTCACGGCCGACGCGCCGCCGACGAGCTTGGGGGCGAGGAACACGTACACTTCGTCGATCGACCCGGCGTCGAGCAAGCTCCCGAGGAGCTGGCCGCCCCCTTCGACCAGCACGTTCGTCATCCGGCGCCGGCCCAGCTCGGCCAGTAGCCCATCCAGCCGGGCGGCGTGGTCTTCGCCCTCGAAGACGAGCACCTCGCACCCGGCCTCGACCAGGCGCCGCCGGTCCGCCTCGGCCGACTCCGGACCGACGGCCACCAGCACCGGCACTTCCCGGGCGGTTTGTACGAGCTGACTTTGCGGGGAGAGCGACGCCCGCGTGTCGGCCACCACGCGGAGCGCGGTTCGCGGTCCCGGTGGTCGGGCGGTCAGCAGCGGGTCGTCGCGTTGGGCCGTGTGGCGGCCGACGAGGATCGCGTCGACCCGGCCGCGCAAGGCGTGGACGATCTTGCGCGACGCGTCGCCGGAGATCCATTGGCTGGAGCCCGTCCGCGTGGCGATCTTCCCGTCGAGCGTCATCGCCCACTTGGCCACGACCCACGGCCGGCCCGTGGCGAGCAGCTTCAGGTACGGCCCGTTGAGTCGTCGGGCTTCCTCCTCGAGCAGCCCCACCTCGACCTCGATGCCCGCCGCTTCCAACTCGGCGATTCCGCGGCCTGCGACTTCGGCAAACGGGTCGCGCTGGGCCACGACTACGCGTGCCACGCCCGCCTCGATAATCGCCCGGGTGCAGGGCGGCGTCTTGCCCTGGTGGCAGCAGGGCTCCAAGGTGACGACCATCGTGGCCCCGGCGGCCCGGCGCCCGGCGATCGCGAGCGCTTCGACCTCGGCATGCGGTCCGCCGAACCGCCGATGCCAGCCCTCCCCGATGATCTCCGCCCCCCGCACGACCACGCACCCCACCATCGGGTTCGGCTCGACGCAACCCTGCCCCCGCGCGGCCAGCTCCAGGGCGCGTTGCATGTGCCAGCGGTCGAGGTCGGAAGGGTGCATGGGGGGGAGTGGAGAGTGGTGAGTAGGGAGTTGGGAGTGGCGAGTGGTGAGTGGCGAGCGGCGAGTGGTGAGTGGTGAGTGGTGAGTGGACGGGGACGAGCCGAGATGCAGGGTGCCACGGGCATCTTGCCCGTGCACTGGCGACACGCCAGTGGCACCCTGCGGTGCAACCTCTCCCACGTCCCGTTTCCGTCGATTATCGCGAGTGGGGCCGTCGCCCGCTACTGGACGGTCACCCGGCTCACGTGATGGACCCGGTCCTCCTGCGGGGCGTCGATGGCCAGGCGGATGGCCGGCTTCCCGGTGTGGGGGTCGACGAGGGCGACGGCGAGCGTGTACGCACCGGGGGTGAGCGACTCGGGCACGTCGATCCGGCCGGCCACGTCGTGCTCGCCGGGCAGCCACGTGGTCGGATCGACGTCGGGCTGCTTCCGGCTTGCGGCCACGCGGCCGTCGGCATCCAGCAGATAGAGCACCAGCGAGTGCCGCCGGTAGAGCTTGCCCACGCCGACGTTCGACCACTTCATCTCGACCGCAAGGGCCTCGCCCGGCGATACGGTGGCGGCATGCGAGACCTCGCGAAGCACGAACCGATAGCCCGACCGCCGGGCAAGCTCGTGGAGCTTGGGCAGTTCGTCGTCGGGCACGGGGCCGAGGTTGTCGTTGATGCAGGTGGCGTGGTTGGCCAGGATGAACGCGACGGCCCGGTCGAACGACCACTCGCGCCGCCGCAAGAAGTCGTACGGCCCGAACCACTCGAACACGACCGGGGCCCGACGCCACTGATCGGCGAAGCCGTCCACCTGGGCGTACTTCTCGGAGCCGATCCAGGTCTTCTCGTGCCAGGGCGAGCCGACGCCGTCGCGGCGGAAGCCGGCCCCGTGGGCGATCGAGTAGGCCAACGCCTCGGCGTCGTCCGACATCTGCACCAGCGGCGTCTTGCGGAAGCCGTCGAGATACATGTCGATGATCTGCCGGCGGACCGCCCACGGCTTCCCGTTCGACGTGTGCCATTCGCCCCAGATGCCGTACGAGCCGATATCCAGGAACTCGATCCGGGGGTGCCCGTCGTAGCGCTCGGCGAGCGCCGCGATGAAGGCGCCGTGCTTCTTTAGGAACCGGGGGTCGGCGTAGTCGGGCTCGATCCGCGTGATCCGCTTGCCGCCGGACATCGTGTCGGTCCCGCCCCGCACGTACTCGTACGACCGGCACCCGGCGTCGAACAGCCACTTGGGCGAGCAGTAGTAGCCGCGCGTATGGGCGTTGGCCGTCATGATGCGGAAGGCGATCCGCACGTCGTGCTCCTGCCAGGCCGCGATCGACTCGTCGATCAGGTCCCACTTAGGCCGGCCCTCGACCGGCTCGATATCGCCCCAGTTCAGCCGGAAGTAGGCCACCGAGCACGGCAAGCGCGGCGTGCGACGGGGCAGGCGCTCGGAGGTCATCCAGCCCTTGCCCGGATTGGCCAACGGCTCGTCGGTCTCCGAGAAGCGAACCGTCACTCGCTCCGTCGCCCTCTGCGCGGCGCACGACTCCGGTTCTGCGTTGCCCGGGCGCGGTGCCAAGGCCACCCACACGCAGGCCGCCGATAGAACGGTCGTCGGCAAGCCCATGACGCGGTCGATCCGCACGGCCGACGAGCATCGTGCGTCCATTTGTGGTGCTCCTGTTCTGATCCCACGTTCCCCGACGGAACCCCATGTTGGCCGACCGCGGCGGGAAACGCAAGCCCGCGATCCCTTCGGCCTGGCGTTGGTCGGCCGTGGTCCAGAGCTGGGGCGCTCATGGCGTGGCGCTGCCAAGGATGCTTCACGTGCTTCTCGTAACCGTCCACGGCGTTCGACCGAAGTAGCAGGCACACGCCGTGTGCCGTCTGCCCGGAACGCCGCACGCCGCAGACTCGCCTGGACGCGTCGGCGGTCCGAAATGAGCACGTCGGCGGTAGACGGCACACGGCGTGTGCCTGCTACAACCCCCGCCGTGAACGGCTACTGCTTCTCGAATGCCGACGCGGCTGCTACACTGCGCCATACGTTCGGCTGCGACTCAGGACTGGCGAGATGCCGGTGTGATCCGTTCGTTGGGGACGTCGTCTTGACCGTCGGGCGTGCCATGCGATCACTTGCTTTGCTCCTCGTGGTTGGCGTCACCTTGTGTGGCTGCTCGGTCTCCCAAACGCCAGGGCCTCATGCCACGATCAACGACGTCGCGGCGAAACCCCAGCTCGATTCGGGGTACCGGCTGATCGCGGTCGACGGCCGGCCGGTGGAACGGGCCCGAAGCGCTTTGGCGACGGTCGTTCCTTTCGCCCTGGTCGAGCCGGGGCGCCGTGCGCTCACCTTGGAGGCCAAGCGTGATCCCGCGCTGGAGCACGTCACGATTTCAGCGGAGCTCGAGGAGGGGAAACGCTATCGGTTCGCCGTGGAAGGGGGAAACATCGTTGTGGTGGAGGACACCGACTGAGGAGGATCTTGACATGGGACTCTCGATCGAAGTGGGTATCCTTGCCGACCTGCTTGAAAACGACGAGGAGGGGGCACAGTCGTTCATCGAGGAGATGAACAAGCTCAACCCATTCCTTGTGTCCTGCGGGTTGCGTGCTCACACGGAGCCGGAGCAGTGTCCCGTCTTCTCGGCCGACATGCTCGGATACTCGGGGCTCCACTATCTGCGCCGGATCGCCCCGCATCTCAACCTCCGAGGATCGCTGCCGGCGCCGGGAGGAGACGACGCGGCGCACGACCCCATCCTGGACGAGTACTACCAGCTTCTCAATGCTCCGCGACCGGGGCTGTTCGGGGCCCTGATCGGAAGGAAGCAGGTTCGGCGTGAGTATGACCACTTGATCGTTCACAGCGACGCGGAAGGCTACTACTTGCCCCAGGATTTCCCCGAGGTGTTGTTCCCGCCCGAGGAGCTCGAAATCCCCGGCGGCATGATCGGCTCGTCCCCGCGACTGCTCGACGAGACCCGGAGGCTGGCGCAGGCCATCGAATTGCCGCTCGACATGGACCCGGAGGCCGACGAGCTCTGGAAGGCGGCCGAGACCCAGGGCGAAGGAGACGCGTTGTGGCAGCGATACGGCGTCGAGTCGTTCACCTGCCTGCGGCTATACCATGCCGCGCGGCATTCGATCGAGCACTCGGCAGCGTTGGTATTCGCGTAGCAGAGGGTGGATGAAACGCGCCATACTCGCCACGCTACGTCCTCTGACGCGCGTGGCATGCGTCGGGGCGCCGGCGACACGCCACTCCCCGGGGCGGGGCTTCAAACGTGTTCCGCTGTCGGCAGAAGACTCACTCGCTCACCGCTTCCACCGCCAACTGCTGGAGCGTGCGGCGGAGGTCGGAGGCGTCGCCGTTGCCGAAGCCGGTGCGCTGGATCATCAGCACGAAGATCATCTCGCGCTTCGGGTCGACCCAGCCTTGGGTGCCGAACGCGCCGCCGTGGCCGAACGTGCCGGGCGAGAGCATGGCGGTGACGCCTTGGGGCTCGCGCACGATGCACCAGCCCAGCCCCCAGCCGTTCCCGTCGGTGAAGCCGGTGGTCAGCTCGCCGGTCTGCACGCGGGTCATTGCACGAACGGCCGCCTCGGAGACGATCCGCCGGCCCGCGAACTGGCCGCCGCCCAAGATCATCTGGTAGAACCGGGCCAGGTCGGTCGCGGTGGAGAACAGGCCGCCGGAAGGGTTCGGTGATCGCTTGGGGCCCAGCTCGCTGAGCCAATGCTCCGTGGGCACGATCGACTTCTTGTCGTCGCCCGGCTTGTAGATGCGGGCGAGGCGCTTCTGCTGTTGGTCGTTGGGGAAGAAGGTCGTGTCGACCATGCCCAGCGGCCGGAAGATCCGCTCGTGGAGGAACCGGTCGAACGGCTGCCCGGAGGCCACCTCGACGATCCGGCCGCACACGGTCAGCCCGGGGCTGTACTGCCACTTCGTGCCCGGCTCGAAGCGGAGCGGCTCCTTGGTCAACCGCTCGACGGTCTCGTCCAGCGAGCCCTGGTTGCGCTGGCTGCCGCCGATGCCGGAGGTGTGGGTGATCAGATCGCGGATCGTGATCGGTCGCTTGGGCGGGCCGGTCGGCAGGGCGACGTCGGCCAGCGCGGGCACGTATTTCGACGCCGGGTCGTCGACCGACAGCTTGCCCTCGTCCTGGAGGATCATCACGGCCGTGGCGGTGATGGGCTTGGTCATCGACGCGATGGCGAAGATCGTGTCCTTCTCGATCGGCGTCTGATGCTCCACGTCGGCCTGCCCTACGGCTTCCAGGTGAACGATCCGACCGCGGCGTGCGACGAGGGTGACCGCCCCGGCAGTCTGCTTCCGGGCGACGAACTCCCGCATCCGCGGCGGGATCTGCGCAAGCGTCGCGGCGTCCATGCCCACCTGGGCCGGCTTGCCGGCCTGGAGCCCGCCCGGGTGCGGCCCGTTTGCCCCATGAAGCGGGGAACGCTCGGACGCGACGAGCACGAGCAGGACCAAGGCAATCGTCAGCCAACGCGGCTTCCTCAACGTGACACCTGTGGGAACGGACACCACGCACCTTCCTTTCTCGGTCAATCGTGCAGGGGGGAGATGGTCGATGACGCTGGGGCCGGCGAGGCACGCTCGGTTCGACCCGGGCCGTGCGCGCCGCGGCTTGCCCGACAGCATACTCGACCGGGGCGACGGAGTCGAAGCCGGCTGCTCGTTCTGCGGTCCGGGGTGGCGTTTCGCGGCGGGGCGTGACAATCGCCCCCCACCCGACAGAGTTACTTGCGTGAAATTGGAAGCGACGCTGGCGGGCGACCGCGGCGGACATCGCCCAGACATGCCCGGCGAGCCACCTTCCAGCGGGGTGTGTCATGCCCAGGTCGGGCCGCAGGATCGTGGGCTGGCGCCGACGGAGGCCTTTTCGCCGAGCGGATTTCTTGCTAAATTGGCGAATCTGGCTTCTGTTTCGAGGGAGGGGTCTCTTGGGCGGCGCTCCTTTGGGAAAGCCGGGCCGGACGGATGGGCTGTGGCGGCGTGGCCGTAGGTGCGTGGCGACAACCATCGCCGCCGGTGGCCCTCCCGGCCGGGAGCTTGCCAGCGTAGCTCAATCGGCAGAGCACGGCATTCGTAATGCCGGGGTTAAGGGTTCGACTCCCTTCGCTGGCTCTTGATCTGGCCCGATCGGTATTTGGGCAGGGTGGCTGTATTGGGAGATAGCGAAGATGGCGCAGGGCCTTCAGGTCGATCTGAAGCAGATGGTGTTGTT
>Ga0180431_10006828_pt1 | contig 13473 bp, 7 predicted proteins | sample SS_ome_11_FD_132459 | JGI IMG/M metagenome (GOLD analysis project Ga0180431, IMG submission 132459) | Hypersaline lake sediment archaeal communities from the Salton Sea, California, USA - SS_1_MS_1 metaG | ecosystem: Environmental > Aquatic > Non-marine Saline and Alkaline > Hypersaline >... | reverse complement strand
TGCCTTTAAGGAACGTGGTTTTCCGGCAGTCAAAGTAAAGCTGGGTACAACGCCATACGAGGATATCGAGCGTGTCCGACGCATTCGCGAGGCACTGGGACAGGAGATTCCGTTGCGGATCGATGCCAACCAAGGTTGGGATTGCGTCTCGGCACTGCGGGTTCTCAAGAGCATTGAAGGCCAGAATATCCAGTACTGCGAACAGCCTGTGGCGGCATGGGACGTTGCGTCCTTGCGGAAGGTGAGTGCCAACACAACGATTCCCATCATGGCTGATGAATCCCTGTTTGACGAACACGATGCCTTCAGATTGCTATCAACGGAAGCCTGCGACTACCTGAACATCAAGCTTGCCAAAGCGGGTGGCATTCACACAGCACTCAAGATCAATGCAATCGCTGAAGCGGCCGGTGTTAGTTGCATGATGGGCTGCATGAGTGAAACGCGTCTCGGGCTAACTGCTGCCGCCCACGTGGTCTCAGCGCGTCCCAATATCGAGTTCGCAGACCTCGACAGCGCCGACATGTTGTCAGCCGATCCGGTCATTGGCGGGTTGATCTACGGAGACGGGGGAACAGTGATCCTCCCCGATACGCCAGGACATGGAGCCGACATTGATCCGGCATTTTTGAAGGATCTGGAATCATATGTTGTAGACTAGTCTGGGTGTGCAGACCTATTCAATCGATTTGAGGAGGGCACGGACGTCCAATCCCCCTACCTGGGCCCAGCCTTCCTGTAGCATTCGCTGAACACTCCGCTTACGCCAAGGAGTATAAGTGCCATTCCTCCAAGGCTCCATCCGGTGATCGGCTCTCTGAGGATTAGCCAGCCGAGAATGACCGCAACCACCGGATTGACGTATGCGTAGGTCACTGCGATGTTCGTCGGTAGAAGCCTCAATACCTGCACATAGGCAGTGAACCCGAGCAGTGAACCAAGGACCAGCAAGAACGCCAATGCTCCCCAGGCTTCCAGAGTTGGGTTAGGGAGAGGTTCGCGGAAAAGGACCGCCAACACAGCAAACCCTATTCCGCCGAATAATTGTTGATATCCTGCGCTCACCAAAAGGCCCACCTTGACCGGTTTTCGTTGCTGCAGCAACGATCCGGACGCCCAACAGATCGGTGCTATGAGCAACGCGATGACAGCGGACCAATCTGCCCGAGTGCCCACTTTGAACACGGGAGCCGTCAGTAGCCCGATACCTGCAAAGCCAATCGCTAACGAGACAACCAGGAGCCCCGTGGGAGCCCGGCGATCAAGAAAGGACGCAATCACTGCTGTCCAAATGGGGATTGCTCCCATCAACAACGCCGCGTATCCTGAGTGAGCGTGCTGTTCGGCCCACATTACCAGGCCGTTCGCACCAGTCCACAACAGTCCCCCAGAAACTACTAAGACAGCAAGCTCCTTTTTTGTCAACCGAATTCGTTGCCCCCTGCATGCGGACCACAACAGAAGCAGGCCTCCGGCGGCAAGAATTCGCATCGCTCCCATGACGAACGGGGTAAATCCTGATCCTTCTCGCACTGCCACCCGGATGGCCAAATACGTACTTCCCCACACAAGATAAACGATGAGCAGATAAACGAGTCCACCCCAAGGGATATCAGACCCATGCTGATGAGGTCCTTCTTCGCACGTCTGTGTCGTCACAAAACCGGTCCTCCTCCTTTTTCGGAATCGATTCAACCTCGATAGTGAGGCAAATCTGAGACCGCGCTGTTGGCGCTAGTCGCTCAGTATCAACGGAGTCTGCCAAATGATCAAACAGCTCGCTGGGGTAACTTACCGATTGATCGCCGTAGTCACCGCCGGAACCGGTTGGGGGCTTTCAGCCGCTGTCTATAAAGGACTAAACCCGCTTCGTACGTCAAGGCACGGCCTATATGCTGCTACGATCACGACGGTTAAGGGGTTCTTCTTGGAAGAGATCCTCTGGTCTTGCACCAGCTCCAACAAGTCTTCGTACACCCAATCATGGTTCGATGACACTCTTCGCTTTCCTCTTCATTGTCCTCCTCTTGCACGAGCGCCGCTCTGCTTGTGCAATCCCTGGAGCATTCTTAGTGTTTGGCAGTGTCTTTCTTGTATCGATTTCGGGATAGGATTTCTCCTCTACGTCCGTTGATTCCTACAACCCCTTTTCCCCTCCATCCGTTCCTCGGGCTCGACGATAAATGCCTATAAAGTCATAGAAAACAGTAGAGAAAAGCCGCTTAAGGCGAATATCACCGCGTAGTTGAAAGGAAAAGATGGGCCGTTTTCGGCAAGCAACCTGGCAATGAGGTAACCAGCACCGACGGAAAGAATTCCTCGCAGTGCGGTACTGAGGCCCAGCAATTGCCCTCGTTGCGGGGCCGGAATTGCTTTGCCGAAGACGTCCCACCACACAACGCTGTCCAGTGCCAGGTTGATGTAGAACAGACCATGCAAAAGGAAGAAAAGGGCCGAACCCCGCGGTGGGTAAGCAGCTAAGGCAAAGCCCAAGGGTAATCGCGTACAAAAGACAACTCGGACGACCACCACAGGCCAGCCATGGTCAACCGAGGCTTTTTCGGATGTTTGTTCGTTACGAGGTTTGCGAAGATCAGCTAGGGCAATCGCCACGCCCCTTCGCTGAGGCTAACGATCAGTCCAACAAAAACCGCACTCCCGGTCAATCGGCTGACGAAATCCGGGAACGTAGTACTAACAAAGACAAGGCCAACACCGAACAGAGTCGCCTTTCCCAGAAACGCTGAATAATTCCGTCGGTAGTGAGGAAAGACCCTTTAAACTTTCACGTGGCCCTTGTGGAGAGCCTGAACTCTGTAACGTCGCAGGAAGATTCGCCCATGGTTCTCTCAGTTTCTGCAATAACCCCCATCACAAGGACATGCGATGGAACACACCAGGAATAAATGGAGTCAAGAATCTACTGAGAATCTCGGAATGGCAAAGACGAGAGAATAAGAACCTCATCGACTACCTGATGGGGTCTTCTGAAAACAGGACAAAAAGGATTGGATTGCGCACCAAGAAGAATATCTCTTGGATACAGCGCCAATCCAATCTCGGCGATCTATAAACCTATTCCCTTTCTAGAGATAGAAAAGAGAACCTCTCTTTTGCCCGCTCCTCTAGCAGCACCCGCCGCATCCGCACCACCAACCGGCGAAGGCGAAGATCCAAAATGCCCAGAAGAAGGACAGAAGCAGCCAAGTCGACAAAGGCATCGTGCACCTCCTTTCCAAATCAACATACCCTCAGCTACCGAAAAAGTTTCACCAACTTGTGCAAAACTCGCGGAGTCCTCTTGGAGCAATGTCCGCCTCTCATCCCATCCGCTTGGATGACAAGACAACGGCCCTTGCACTACTTCACTCGTGCCCGGTATAGTCGGTTACGGAATGACGGTTGATTACCGAATTGACATTGACGCACTCTTCTCCCACCACCCGTTCGTCAAGGAGATCCTCGATCGGTTGACAGAAGCGGGTCACGAGGCAGTTCTCATTGGAGGAGTTGTACGCGATGGGCTTCTTGCCGGTTTTGGTTCTCGGGTCACTTATCCACCTGAAGAAGTGGACATCGCGACCTCTGCTCTTCCTGATGAGGTTCACGAACTGTTCCCCAACCATCGCATCGTCGGTGTGGGAGAGGATTTTGGAGTTCTGATTATCGTAGCCCCTGATGGGGCCGAGGTGGAAGTGGCAACCTTTCGCGTGGAAGGGGAATACGACGGACGTTGGCCTGGAACAGTGGAACTCGTACGTGACCTGAAAGGCGACGTGACACGCCGAGATCTCACAATTAACGGCTTGGCTGCAGCAAATGATGGCACAGTAATCGACCTCGTGGGAGGAATTGAGGATCTGAAATCAGGTCTCATTAGGGCAATCGGTGACCCTCGAGTCCGCTTTGCCGAGGACTACTTGCGAATGCTACGAGCGGTTCGCTTTGCCTGCCAAATTCACGGGAAGATTGATCGTGAGACGGCAGAAGCGATTCGATCTAATGCCAAGAAGATCCGGATCATCTCCTGGGAGCGGATCCGCGAAGAGCTCTTTCGTCTACTCAAGACCGATCAAGCAGCTCGAGGGATAACACTCCTTGATGGATTTGGCCTGTTGGGGTCCATTCTGCCTGAGGTAACGGCAATGAAAGGTGTTCCCCAACCAGAGATCTACCACCCCGAAGGCGATGTCTATGTCCATACCCTTGCCGCGGTGCAAGTGGCCGATGGGTTTATTCGCGAACCGTTGGTGAAGTTAGCCGTATTACTACACGATGTCGGCAAGCCATACGCTTTGGAACGGAGTGGCGGCGCGAATATGGGTGGCCATTGCGCTGTCGGTGCCCACATCGCTAAGGCCATTGGCCAAAGGCTCCGTCTCAGCCGCCAGGAAGTCTCACGGCTTTGCTTTCTCATCAAGAATCACATGCGGATCGCCAACTTCCCTGAGATGGGCCGTGGAAAACAAGTCCGCTTACTCAGCGAGGAGGAGCCTCTCAAGACAAGCGTGCTCCATAAGCGCTACCCCCGGTTTTTCGGACTATTGCAGGTCCTCGTGGCGGACTGCGAAGCCAGTGCTCATCGCTCCTCAGGCTGGAGCCCGATCCTAAGAGAGACTCTACGCGTTATCGCGCACATCGATCAGGTCTGCTGCCTAGAACGCGCGCGGAGATTGATTAATGGGCATGCCCTGTTGGAGATGGGAATGCAACCGGGACCTGAACTCGGCAAGATCCTCGAGATCATTCACGACCGCATCCTCGCTGGCGAGATCACAACCCAAGAGGAAGCCCTCGTTGAGGCCCGTGCCCTCCTCCCCCATCCGGATTAAGAGGGGAACTAGTGCATCGCCCAATGGGACAACCGGCCTGGGAGAGCGTAAGTCCCTCTGATAGGCTTATCCCGCCAAATTTCAATGGAAGGAGATGGGCAAAGCTGCGATCATCACTTCACAACAGAGAAGCCTGTGGGACAAATGATCCGACCTCGATGACTCCCTGTAAGGCATCTCTGCACACAGTGAATCGCTTGCCTACGCTCACCACATGGGAGCCTCTCTTCACATCAGCAATGATCTAGCGCTTGACCTTGAACAGATCATCGGTCAATGCATCGCTATTCTCGGCATTCGTGGTTCGGGGAAGTCGAACACTGCTGGCGTAATCTTCGAGGAACTCCTCAAACACAACTACCCGCTGTCCATAGTCGATGTCGACGGCGAATACTTCGGGCTAAAAGAGAAGTTCGAGGTGTTGGTGGTCGGAAACGGAGAAGGGGTGGAGATCGAGGTTGACGTGGATTGCGCTGAAGAGATCGCTGAGATCAGTATGGAGAAGAACGTGCCGATAGTGCTTGACTTAAGCGGTTTTCTCTCCGAGGAGCGCGCTGAATTTCTTAAGGCGTATCTAAATGCATTGTGGAGCCTGGCTGCGAAGCTCCGTCGTCCCTACATTATAGGCATCGAGGAGGCTCACGAGTTCATTCCCCAAAGTATCCGCACTGAACTGAAGGAAATGATTGCACGCGTAGCCCTGCGTGGACGCAAGCGCGGCCTCGGTGCCATAATCATTTCCCAGCGTAGCGCCAAGGTAGAAAAGGATGTTCTCAGCCAAGCGGGAATACTCTTTCTGCATCGTGTGGTCCATGAGGCAGACATGCGAGTCTATGGAGAACTCCTGCCTTGGCGCAAGAGTGAGGTGAAAGAGGTGATCACCACACTGGAAACTGGGGATTGCGTGTTCATCAATGGTGAACGGATCCTTCCCATCTATGTACGAGAAAGAGAAACCTTCCACGCTGGGTTTACCCCCTCTTTGGAGGTCGTCGTCACGCCGCAGCTAAAACAGGTGAGCCAATCCATTGTAGAAGCGATCGAACACGCAAAAAACGGGAAGAGCAAGAAATCGCGTGGTCGTGCATTGGAGGAAAAGATCGATCATCTGGAGAGGCTTGTTGCAGAAAAGGAAGGAAAGATTGGCGAGTTGGAAGATGTGGCCCGTACCCTCGGGTACATCAAAGTGGAGGTTCCCTCACCGGCTCTTCAGGATATGCAGAACACCCCCCAGGCCGTGGTCCACTCGGTGCCCACGACGGGGTTGTCAGTCGGGCTGGCGAATTCATTCGATCGCCCCCCAGCCTCTTTGGACTCCAGCGTCCCACAGGAAATCAATGTGGAGAGTGTGATTGATATCGAAGGCCGCGAAAGTTCAGCAACGTCAGATCGGTTGCCAACAGCGGTGAAACGCCACATCGATCGGCTTGTTTTGCGCATAGCGAGGAAAGATGTCCTGCATCGACGCATGCTTGGCTTCTTAGTTTCACATGCCCCAACGTCCTACTCGGTCGACCAAATCGCGGTGTGGACTGACTGTGCCCAGGGGGTAATTGAGAGTGACCCGCCCCGTGACCTCCTTGATATAGGGATGATTGTCTGCGAGCGTCGGTCTGGTGTTCTCCACTATCGCAGCAACCTTAAAGCGTTTGTCGCTCGAGAGTTTGTGCTTTATCAGCCCGACGTTACAGCACAGGAGTTACGCCTAATCACCAACCAGCTCATTTCTCGACTGTCCGCTTTGGCGGGCAACGCGCACAACAAATAATACATTATATAAGCATACAAGCTGCGTCGGATTGTTGACCAATTCCCCCTTTTTCGCTACAATTACTTCAGAGAGGAGGGGGCATGAAGGTAAAGGTTGCAGAGCGGCATACCGCTCAGAGCGATGCGTTGCGTACATATGTCGTCGAAAAGACAGAAGTCCTTGAACGCTATTTCGACCGCATAATCAGTGTTGACGTTATCCTCTCGGTGGAAAAAGAACGTCAGATCGCCGATTTCCACGCTCACCTCACCAATCGAAAGATCATCAAGGCACACGAAGAATCTCCAGACATGTACACCTCGATTGATAAGGCGATCGACCGACTGAAACGCCAACTCGTCAAATACAAGGATCACCTAAAAGAAACCAGGCATCGTGGAATAGTGGAATCATCTAAGACGGCATCCGTCGCTGGGAAGGTAGATCACAAGGAGATCCTGCGAACAGATATTCACTTTCATAAGCCGATGACACCAGAAGAAGCCGCCTTGCAGTTGGACGCAGTTGAAAAGGGGTTCTTGGTCTTCATAAACTCCGAGACGGATCAAGTCAGCATTATCTACCATCGGCGGAATGGTCACTATGGCCTGATCGAACCGAGGCGTTGATGATAGCAATCATTGAGGAAGCTTTATGGTAAGGGTGCTTTCTCTGTTCTCCGGAAGCTTGGCTAGTCGGGTGGCGACCAGCTTGGTCGAACGCTCCCCCGAGATAGACGAGATCTTTCTCCTGCACTTCCGCTCTCCCTTCTTCGATGAGTACGATACCTTTCGAGAGCTCGTGAAGCAGGAATGGCTGGGAGTGAGCTTTCGGACACAATCTCTGAAGAAAGACTATCAACGCCTGGCCAACATTCCTCCCGGTGGTTGCTTCTCACTCAAGCGCAGCTGCTTAAGCTGCCGTACGCTAATGCTGTCTCGCGCCATTCGCTATATGGAACGAGTTGAGGCAGACTTCCTTGTTACGGGTGAGCTCGTCGGCAGAAACGAGCTCACCGAAAAGGAAATGGAGCGCATCACTGAAGATCTGGGCATCGGAGGGATCGTCCTACGGCCCCTCTCGGCAGGGCTTCTTCCTCCTACTCGGCCGGAACTCGAAGGATGGATCGACCGAGAGATTCTCGGAGACCTAAGGGCAAAGGACTGCGACCGGTTGATCGAACTGGCTAAGAGACTTGGGATTTCCACCGCCGATCCGATGGGCTGTAACATGCGCTGCAAACTCACTTTCCCTGGATTCGGAAAGCGATTAGAGTACCTGTTCGAGGAAGAGGGATTCACCATGAACGCTCTCAAACTCCTTGATTTCAAGCTCTATTACAAGAGGCCTCCCGACGTGAAGATTGTCTTGGCTACAGATGAGGAAGGAAAACGCACTTTACAGAATTACTTTCTTCCCCAAGATCTGCGGGTCTATCTTCCCACCCACCGGGGACCGATGACTCTCGTGCGGACCAATTGGAAGAGGAAGTCGGCCGTCGAGATTCAACAGATCATCGAACTTGCCGGCCGGATAACGGCTACCCACAGTGAGGCGGCACACCTTGCCAGCGTGCTGGTAAGCTATCGTTTTGAAAACGATGACGAAACCTCCCAGTTGAATGTTCTTCCCTTCAATTCCGTTGCGGAAATCGCTGAGTACTGTCTCGTCTGCGCGCTTCCTTCTCCAGTGGCCTCAAGGGGGCTTCCTCCGCCTTGATAAATTAATCCGTCACGATATACTTTGGTGAGGAATGAGGAAGTCCTCGATCATCGAGGGGGTGAGGATAACCCCGAAAGGTCAGCGGGGGTACTTCCAGAATGAGTTTGAAGTAGCGCGATCCCCAGAAGGGAGAAAGGGGGAGTGTGTTTTTTATCGTGAACATGAACAATGCGGTTCGATATCTATTTTGCTGCAGTGGAACGGCACTCTTATCAGTTGTCCACAATGCCGGAAGGGGCAAGCAACGCGGCTGCTTCCCATCACAGGAATAATTGGCAGAGGAACTGGATATCGCGTCACCAATTGCAGAAGCCAGCATTAACAGACCAAGGAAAGCGGTGATACAACAACCTTGACTTCAACAGTGGAGGAGTGAGTGGTTGATCTCTTCTATTCCCTTGCGATCAAAGTGTGTGGCATATTGCCGGGGTCCCGTAGGGCAACGGGACATTTCTATTTGTTTAATAGGAATTGTACTTATAGTTTATTGCAACGATCTATCTCAATGAGGGGTGAATCGATTGATCTCTGGCGATGACATCAAGCGGGTAAAGCTACAATTTGCCTCTCCGTCAGTAATGGTTGGCTGGTCACACGGGGAAGTGACTGAATCCGAGACAATTAACTATCGAACCCACCGGGCCGAACGAGGCGGTCTATACGCGGAAGAGATCTTCGGCCCAGAGAACGACTACGAATGTGCCTGCGGGAAGTACAAGGGAAAGAAATACGAAGGGATCACCTGCGAGAAATGCCACGTCCTTGTCACCGATTCTTCGGTGCGTCGAGTGAACATGGCGCATATTTCTCTCGCCAGCCCAGTGGTTCACTTCTGGTACATAAAAGGGGTCTCCAGCCTCTTAAGCCGCCTCTTGGGGATGAAGAAAAAGGAACTTCAGCGAATTGCCTACTATGAGACCGAACCGGTCGAACAGGCACTGTGTATCGTAACCTCCTCGGAATGCAAGGAAGTTCGACCAGGCGAGACGCTCTACGCCTCGGAACATGAAATCTTGGCGAGTGCATTCCCCTTCACCGTTGAACTTGCATACTACGTGGAGGAAGCCCCACCCGTCGTGGCCGAAGAAAAGGGTCGTATCACGGTCGAGGAACGACAGTTAACCAACGGAGAGAAGGTCCAGACAGTGGTAGTCGGTTCCCAAGAATACCCGATCGTTGGCGATGCCGACCTGATGGTGGATGACGGCAATGAGGTGAAAGCAGGAGCAACAATCGCTGAGAGACCGGTAGGAGAGATTTGCTCCAAAACCGCATTCGAGATGCTAACCGATCGTTATGGCCCAGAGATCAAAGGGGAGGCACTAGAACGCGAGTTTCTGGATAGTCTGATCTTCCTCGTAGCTCGGGTAAAGGATTCGGCGATTCCGCTCAATCTTGGAGACCGCTTGAATTACCTGGAGAAGAGAGCCTACGAACGAATCTATCCAGGCGGATTCGTGGCATTGACCGGCGCAGCAGGGATCAAGGGATTGCTTGAGGCCCTCGACTTGGACAAACTTCACCAAGCCCTGACTGAGGAGCTCCACCGTGAAACTGCTGTCGGGAACCAGCGGCGACTGACTAAACGATTGGAGGTGGTCGGTCAGCTTCGGGCCTCGGGGAATAACTCCCAGGATATGATTCTCGACGTGATTCCGGTCCTCCCACCAGCACTTCGCCCAATGATTCAACTCGAGGGGGGAAAGTTTGCCACCACGGATTTAAACGATCTCTACCGTCGGATTATTAACCGAAACAACCGACTGAAGAAGCTCATCGACATGGGAGCACCTGAGGTTATCCTGCGCAATGAGCGGCGAATGCTGCAAGAGGCGGTCGACGCCTTGATTCACAACGAAAAACGAGAAAACCCGATTCGTGGTCGTGACAACCGACCACTGAAGTCGCTTTCGGAGCGGATCCATGGAAAACATGGACGGCTGCGGCGCAACCTGCTAGGCCGGCGTGTGGATTACTCAGGACGAGCGGTGATCGTGGTTGATCCGAAGCTCAAGCTGAGCCAGTGTGGTCTTCCCAAGAAGATGGCCCTTGAGCTGTTCAAGCCGTTTATCCTCCATCATCTTGAGTCAACAACTTTTTCCGACTTCGACGAGATCAAGAACAAGGCTCTTCGCGGTGAAATGCCCGAAGTATGGGACATCCTGGAAGAGCTCGTCAAGGATCATCCGGTGCTCCTGAACCGCGCGCCTACTCTACACCGCCTTTCGATGCAAGCGTTCGAGCCCATCCTCGTCGACGGGGAGGCCATCCACATCCACCCCCTGGTCTGTCCGCCATACAACGCCGACTTCGACGGAGACCAGATGGCTGTCCACCTTCCGCTCTCCAAAGAGGCGATCGCCGAAGCGCGAGAATTGATGGCCGCACCCCGTAACATCCTGTCTCCGGCAAACGGAGAGCCTCTCAGTCTCCCCACTCAGGATCCTGTCTTCGCCTACTACTATCTGACCCTGCTGGAACCCGAAGGCAAGGGAGCCGGTCGGTGCTTCCGGGATATCCTTGAAGCACGCCGGGCTGAAGAAGAGGGTCTCCTCGAGCTTCATAGTCCGGTCAAGATTCGGATTGATGGGAACCTCGTGGAGACAACCCTCGGTCGGGCGGAGTTGAACTTAATCCTTCCGCAGGAAATTCGAAATTACCACCGGGTCATGGATCGCCGCGCCATCAAACGCCTCATCATGGACTGCTTTCACCGTTTCGGTTGGGAACAGACGGCGGAAGTGCTCGACAATCTAAAAGAGCTGGGTTTTAAGTACGCAACCCGGGCAGGGCTAACAATTTCGATCAAAGATTGTCTCATCCCACAAGAAAAGGAAGAGATCATTAGGCGATCTCTCGCAGTGGTCTCCCGAATAAACAAGCTATACGAACTCGGAATGGCAAGCGATGATGAACGCTCACAGGCGGTAATCCGCATCTGGAGAAAGACAGTAGACGAGGTAGAGAAAGCAACGATGGAGAACCTGCGCCTACATCGATTCAATCCGGTTTACGGAATCGTCACCTCGGGGGCGCGAGGTGGACCAGACCAGGTCAAGCAGTTGTGCGGGATGCGGGGGCCGATGACCGGACCATCTGGAGAGATCATCGAGATGCCGGTAATCTCAAACTTCCGTGAGGGGTTGGACATCATGGAGTACTTCATCTCCACTCACGGCGGTCGCAAGGGAGCAGCGGATACCGCGTTGAAAACTGCAGACTCTGGCTATCTCACTCGCCGACTCGTGGACGCCTCCTCGGATACGATTACTCGAATAATCGACTGCGGGACCACTCAAGGAGTAGAGATCAATCCTTTTCGTTTCTCTAAGACGGAGATCATGGAATCGATTGAGGACAGAATCTACGGTCGCGTCACTAGTCGGCCAATTGTAGATCCGAGCACCAGCGAGGTAATCCTGGAGGCAAATCAATGGATCACTCGCGATATGGCAGCGCGCGTCGACAGAATGGAAGTCGACCTGCCCCTCGGCAGCAAGAAGCAACAAGAACGCCTTGTCGGGACAAAGAGTGTAGAGGATGTTCGCGATCCCAAAAGTGGCCGCGTAATCCTTCAAACGGATGAGGGGATCACTCCCCGCTTGCTCGAGGCGCTGCGGGCAGCTGGAATCTCGCGCGTCAAAGTGCGACCTCAGATCGTGATCCGTTCTCCGATGGTCTGCGAGGTCAGTAATGGAATCTGCCAATACTGCTACGGCTTGGACATGAGTAACCATCGTCCGGTTGAACTGGGAACAGCAGTCGGAGTGATCGCTGCCCAGTCAGTCGGTGAGCCGGGCACCCAATTGACCATGCGAACCTTTCACACCGGTGGCGTTGCTGGAGTTGACATTACCCAGGGCCTCCCCCGAGCCGAGGAGTTGTTTGAGGCACGAAAAACCGTGAAGAGCGCGCAGGCGGAGATATCCCCTCTTGACGGACACGTGAGTGCAATCACATTCGAGACCACCGGCGATCAGGTTGAAATCACCGGCGAACGGAGGTCTGCCCAGATTCCGTCTCCCCTCGAGCGCGCCACGGTGGGTGAGGAGATCGACAGCACAGATCTCATTGATGCCAAAAGCCCCTGCACCGGTGAAGTGTATCTGTTGAGTAATGGCGAGCCTCGAGAAATGCTGGTCATCGATACCGCCTCTGGGGACCGTTCCTATCTCCTCCCCCCCGGGACAGTTCCACGGGTGAGAGATAGAGCCACGGTTGCCGCCGGCGAAACCCTCACTGAGCGATTCAACATTCCGCCAATCGTAGCAGACAGAAAAGGGATCCTCCGTCTCCCCGAAGGCAAGGAACGGTCGTTCCAGGTAGTGGGACGTGACGAGAACATCCAGACGTACGAAATCCCCTACGGCGCTCGCATGATGGTTGAGCCTGGAGCCACTGTGAAGGAAGGCGACCATCTAACATCTAAGTCCAAGCCCATCGTCATTGCAGCCGATGCGGAGGGAAGCGTGCTGCTGCTCCCCGATAGAATCCTCGTTTACAACCCACAGGGCCGAGCATTACGATTCCGCCTCACCCCCGACGTAGTGCCATTGAAGGGCACTGGTGAGCCAGTCCGCGAAGGCGAGAAGTTGGTCAAGTTGGCGATCCCTCAAACTACGATTCAGGTCGAGGACATCGAAGACAAAGACGGGATCTCGATCGTTCACTTCCATCCGAAGAGTACTGTAGAGATCAATCAAGCAGCGACTGTGCGGGCCGGTGATAAAGTAAAGGAAGGGGACCTACTGACCAAAGGAGTGGTTGCACCCCATACCCTGCTAGAAACAGCTGGAGTGCAGAAAGCACGTGAGTACTTGCTTGCTGAGATCCACAAAGTGTATAAGGCTCAAGGTGTCGATATCAATGATAAACACCTTGAAGTGATTATTCGCGAGATCTTGAACAATGTCCGCATCATCGATCGTGGAGACTCACACTTCCTCCTGAGCGATCTGGTTTCACTCGAAGAGTTCCAGGATGAAGTGAGGAGACTCATGCGCTGGAATCAGGAGGCAGAACAGGCCTGCAACGAGGCAATCGGGGAGAAAATCGCCGAGGACATCGTGGCGCAAGGCCGCTTGATTGCGACTGCTGATGATCCCCTCACTGAAGATGTGATGGCAACAGCACAACGGGCGAACCTCAGCCTGATCCGCGTACAGCGGG
>Ga0180431_10006827_pt1 | contig 13473 bp, 12 predicted proteins | sample SS_ome_11_FD_132459 | JGI IMG/M metagenome (GOLD analysis project Ga0180431, IMG submission 132459) | Hypersaline lake sediment archaeal communities from the Salton Sea, California, USA - SS_1_MS_1 metaG | ecosystem: Environmental > Aquatic > Non-marine Saline and Alkaline > Hypersaline >... | reverse complement strand
CAATTTATCAAAATCTAATTGTCCGTTCATATCCATATCAACAGCAAAACACACAGTATAATTGCCTGGGGGTAACCCTGGCAGATTCAACACCTCAATCGGCGGCAAATCAACCAGAGGACCTTGATAGCTAAAAGACAGCCCCTGTAACCAGGAACCGGTATAAATATCTAAATAAAACCAGCCATAAGGCGTAAAAATTGCCAACCACCAGTCCGCATTGTCTAAGTTACCTGAAGCATCAAGACTGATAGATATCGAAAGCGAATCATTTTTATCTATCGTAATCGGTTCGTTTGAGCCGTTTACTGTTACATCTGCAAAAGGACTATTTTGAGAATTTGCAGGTGTACCCCCTAAACCAAATATCAATATTGATAAAAGAAATAAAATAACACTTCTCATCTTACCCTCCTAAACGACAATCTATTTTCAATAGACAAAAGAAGCCGGATTGCATTCCGAATCCCCTCGGATTCCATTTCCAACCGACCTGTAACATAAAAAAATCGTGTATCAAATTGGCATTGGGCTGTCAAGAAATCAGATGTAAGCGAGAAACCCGGCCCTTGAAAAATCCACTTGGGACAGGTAGAAGATTTCGCATTACTGAAATTAAGATGTCCCGCCTTTAAAGCCGGGCATCTTAAAAAACTACGATGGGGATTGCATCCCCTATAACTCCGCTTCGCATTCATCCCCGCCATAAATGGCCGGGTATTCTGCGAGAATTTCATAAACGGAGAAAATGGAAATGACCAATGCGGCGATCCGCAGGTCCACGCTTGTAGTGGCCACGACAGGATCATTCCTCACCCCATTTATGGGGTCATCGGTAAATATCGCCTTACCGGCCATTGAAAAGAGCTTTAACATTGATGCAGTTACCCTTAGCTGGATAGCCACCGCCTATTTGCTGGCCGCCGGTGCCGCGCTTATCCCCATGGGCAGGCTGGCGGATATTTATGGCCGCAAAAAGATACTGGGCCTGGGTTTTTGTCTTTTTTCAACCGGTTCACTACTGTCCGCCATGGCGCCCAATGCCTATCTGTTGATCTTTTTCCGGGCTGTTCAGGGGATCGGCAGCGGTATGATTTTCGGTACCGGTATAGCAATGCTTACGTCGGTCTTCCCGCCTCAAGAACGCGGAAAGGTACTTGGAATCGCCATATCCTCCGTGTATACAGGTCTTTCCAGCGGGCCATTTTTTGGCGGGGTGTTAACGCAGCATTGGGGGTGGCGCAGCCTGTTTGGATTCAACTTCTTATTAAGTTTTATCCCCCTGCTGCTGATCTATATAAAGCTGAAAGGAGAATGGGCTGACGCCAAAGGAGAAAATTTTGATCTGACAGGCGCAGTTATGTACAGTTTGACCCTGATAGCCGTTATTTATGGATTTTCTATGCTGCCTCAATATATGGGATTTGTATTGCTGGTAACAGGAATAGCCGGTATTATTGCTTTTACTGTCCGCCAGACCAAGATCAAAGATCCATTATTTGATGTCAATCTATTTGTCGGCAATCGAGTATTTGCGCTGTCAAATCTGGCGGCTCTTATTCATTACAGTGCTACATTTGCCCTGAATTTTCTTTTAAGCCTGTATTTGCAGTATATTAAAGGACTTAATGCACAGACCGCCGGTCTTATACTGATCTCTCAGCCTGTGGTAATGGCCTTGTTTTCCCCTTTGGCCGGGCGCATGTCTGATAAAATTGAACCACGTATCATTGCCTCCACCGGTATGTCCATTACCTGTATAAGCATTTTATTACTCGCCTTTATCCAGCCTGCCACCCTGATTCCCAGTATCGTTATTTATTTAATTGTCCTGGGATTCGGTTATGCACTTTTTTCTTCACCAAACATGAATGCGATTATGGGCTCGGTGGAAAAACCTTATCTGGGTGTGGCTTCCGGTTCAGCAGCCACCATGCGAGTGCTGGGTCAGATGTTTTCCATGGGCATTGCAACGCTTATTATCTCAATCTTTATGGGCAGCGCGCCGATTACAGAAGCCATATTCCCAAAACTGCTGTTGAGTATTCGAACAACATTGATCATATTCAGTTTGCTCTGTATAATAGGGGTTTTCGCCTCATTATCCCGGGGGAATGTTCGAAGCATATCATAAATTTTTATCTTCTCCCTTGGCCATGAAATGTCACTGACGAACGGATTAATTAGATGAGACCCTTCCGGCTTCATTTCCCTCGTAAGCAATTAACGCGGTTTTACAAATACCTTCGGCAAAGCTATTAAAACCTGTCTGAGGCTTACCGCCTGATTAATTTTCTATATGCGGCTTAATGCTCTGTCCAGTTTTTGGGTAAAGGTTGCCTGTCGTTTCCAGCCCTGTTTAATGATGATTTTATGATATCCTTTTCTCTCCCTGAATTTCTGTTGAACGGACGTGTTTTTTTGTAACTATTATATTAGATAGAGTCGCACAAAAAAAAGGCGGAAACTTAATGAAATGGAGTAAAAATCATAATCAATATAAAAAACCAGATTGTTGTCTTTTAAAATGTGATGAATGGGGATTGCGAAACGAATTCTCTTGAACATTAGGGAAAAATATTTATGAAAAAATTTATTTTAATCTGCATTTGTTTTTCTGTCTGGTTATCCGCGCTCCCTGCCGATGCAGAAAGCAAGAAAGTCATCGGCTGGTTGGAAATGGTCCGGATATATCCGGGAAATTTAAAAATGCGGGCCAAAATGGATACGGGCGCCAAAAGCTCTTCCATAAATGTATATAAACTGCAAAAATTTGAGCGCGCAGGCGAAACCTGGATAAATTTTGAAATAAGGGAAAAAACAAAAAATAAAAAGGGAAAAAGCGCAACTTTTGAGAAAAAAGTGATAGATTCAGTAAAAATTAAAAAAAAGGGAGGCGGTCTGGAAGAACGCATTGTTGTAAAACTGGAAATCTGTCTGGCCGGTGTTCACAAAGAGATTGAGGTGGGTCTTTTAGACAGAAGTAATTTCCATTATCAGGTCTTAATCGGTCGAACGGATTTGGAAAATATTTTTGTCATTGATCCGGCTGAGGTGTTTACCCATAAACCGGATTGTAAAATAACTGTGAAAATGGATCAGTAAAAAGGATCAAAAGCAGGAACAGAAAGACCCGTATGAAAAATTTACACTTAATCTTATTATCTTCAATGCTGTTAGCCGTCGGACTGGGAATTTTCATCTATAAGTATCAATATCTGGATCTGCCCCTCACACCTGATAAAACATCAAATATATGGGATATCGAAATTCGAATCTCTTTTCTCAACGAAAACAAATCATCAAAAGTCGACTTGTTTATACCGATGGAATCACATAACTTTAATATTATTTCTGAGTATTTTCATTCAGGGAAATACGGCTTAGTAACAAAAAAAAGGGAGGGGAACCGACAGGCAAACTGGTCGATCCGAAAAACAAAAGGAAAACAAAACCTTTACTATCGGGCCACTATTCAAAAACTTGAAAGCAAGGGGCAAGAGGAGCCAAGCTTAAAGAAAACCATCCGGGTTACACCGCCTGCACTTGACGAACCCTATTTAAACGCAGCCAAGGCCCTGTGGAATGAAATCTACGAACATTCGTCTGATCTGGATTCCGTAATCGGCCATTTGTTTAGAAAGCTGGACCAACCGGCGGCCGATGAAAATGTTGCTCTTCTACTAGGAGATCATAAGGATTCAACAATCAGGAAAATAGAAACAGCTGTCCAAGTACTCTCTCTGGCCGGGATCCCTGCAAGACCTGTTCATGGATTTGAGCTCGAGGAAGAGACGCTAAGTGTTGAAATGGTACACTGGCTGGAAGTCTATCACCAAAAAAAATGGTGGGAATACTGTCCGGGCAAGGAAAGTTCGGATTTGCCGGAAAGCTATATTGCCTGGTGGAGAGGCACAGATCCGCTCTATAAAGTCAGAGGAGAAAATCCACAGATTCATATTACAGCTCAAAAAAAAGAAATGATGCCAAACAGGATAGCACAGAAGGAACTTGTTTCTGCAGGATTACTGAAATTTTCTTTATTAAATTTGCCGACTGAAAATCAAGGCGTATATCGTATGATGCTGCTCATTCCCCTGGGGGCACTGTTAGTGGTTATTTTTCGAAATTTCATTGGTATTAAGACGTTTGGCACCTTCATGCCTGTACTGATCGCCCTGGCTTTCAGAGAAACCCAGTTGTTATGGGGAGTGATTTTCTTTTCATTGATTGTCGCCCTCGGGCTGGTTGTCCGTTTTTATCTTGAAAATCTGAAATTACTGGTTGTGCCCCGTTTATCGGCTGTCCTGGTTACCGTAATTATTATCCTCATCATGTTAAATGTAGTCTCTCATAACATGGGACTTTCACTCGGTTTGTCCGTCTCTCTTTTCCCAATAGTTATTTTATCCATGACGATAGAGCGAATGTCCGTTCTGTGGGAGGAGAGAGGTGCCGACGAGGCCATCAGACAAGGCATTGGTACTTTATTCGTTTCCATACTGACCTATTTCATTTTCGCCAATTATACCCTGGAACACGTAATGTTAATTTTCCCTGAACTGCTTCTGGTATTATTGGCCGTTATGATTCTGATGGGACGTTATTCAGGTTTTCGTTTACTTGAATTATATCGCTTCAGGGAATTAGGCAGAGATAATAAGTAATGTGGACCCCATTCAAAAATCTTTCCCGCCAGGGTGTTCTGGGTATCAATAACAGGAATGCCAATTATATACTAAAGTATAATGTCAGGCGGAATTATCCGATTGTTGATGATAAGTTGCAAACCAAAAAACTGGCCATAAAAGCCGGAATACCGGTCCCAGAACTTTACGCCGTAATTGAAATAGAACGTCAGATTAAAAGTATTCACAACCTCTTAAAAAATTTCCCGGCCTTTGTCATCAAGCCGTCCCGTGGAAGCGGTGGCAATGGAATCATGGTTATTTCCGGTCACTTTAAAGATATGTATAAGAATGCCTCCGGCCGTTTGATGCATAGAGAAGTATTCAATTTCCACGCGTCCAGCATATTAAGCGGATTGTACAGTCTGGGTGGGCAAACAGACAAAGCGTTAATTGAATATCTGGTGCAACCCGACCCTATATTTGAGTCTATCAGCTATTCTGGTGTTCCGGACATTCGAATCATCGTTTTTTTCGGCATCCCGGTCATGTCCATGGTCAGGTTGCCTACAAGCCTTTCAGACGGAAAAGCAAATCTTCATCAAGGGGCGATCGGGGTCGGAGTCAACATCGCCAAAGGTACTACACTTTCGGCCGTATGGAAAAATTCTGTCATTACCGAACATCCTGATACCGGAAACCCGGTCACCGGAATTGAAATCCCCTACTGGGACCAATTGCTCAGCATATCGTCCCGTTGCTATGAATTGACCAAGCTTGGTTATCAGGGAGTAGACATTATATTAGACAAAGAAAAGGGCCCGATGATTTTAGAAATTAATGCCAGACCCGGGCTTAACATTCAAATTGCTAATAGATCCGGTTTACTATCTCGATTGAGAACGGTGGAAAGGCATCGTCATGAAAGGTACTCTGTTGAAGATCGAATTCATTTTGCCATGGATCATTTTGGAAACGCAGTTTAATAATCGATATGCCCTTCTCATTAATAATTCTCTTCTCTATCTGGAACCTGCCTTTTGATTTCCGAAAGCCGTCTCCTGGAAGAGGCAAGTATATTATGCAAGCCGCGGATACGACGTTCCGGATCAAACAGACAGACCTTCATGCCATACAGAAACGTCATTCCGCTGGGATTAAGCTGAATCGCTGATCGCGTGAGACACACCCATAAGAACGATGATCTTCAATCTTATGCCTCAAAACTCAGCTTTCATCCTTCGCATGCCCTCAATACTCCCCAGACGATCTTTTCGAGAGGATACACCTTGTCGACGCCTCCCGGCTTGGCGGACTCCGGGGACATACTGAAGACGAACGAAGTGGCCTCGTCCCGGGCAATAGTATACGCACCCGCCTCCTTCATATCCAACATTCCCTTGCCCCCGTCGTCTTCCATGCCGGTCATAATGACTCCTACCACATTGGCCCCCGGCATATATGGCCGCAGAGCTAAAAGGAGGTCCACAGAGGGTCGGGGTCTGAATATCAGGGAATCATCCTTAACTGCTGTTGAGTATTTGAACAACATTGATCATATTCAGTTTGCTCTGTATAGCAGGAATTTTCGCCTCATTATCTCGAGGAAATGTTCGAAGTGTATTATAAATATTTATCTTCTCCCTTGGCCATGTAATGTCCCTGACGAACGGCTTAATGAGATGAGATCCTTCTGTTTTAATTTTCCTCGTAAGCAATTAACGCCGTTTTACAAATACCTTCGGTAACGCTATTAAAACTTGGCCAGTGACCATATTGGGCGAATATAGTCCCTGGGCCGTCTCCATCAAATTTATATCCGTCTACACGTTTTAAGCCTTCGCCTATTCTGATATCAGTTGTCCAGCCGTCTCTTTCCAGTTTTTCCACTATCTCCCAGGCAGCAGACAAATATTTCGTATCTTCCAGACCCCCAAGTGTAACGCTGAATCTATCATGAACTAAATCCAAGAGTTTTTCTTCTCCCATTGATAAAATTTCTTTTCTATCCATTTCTAATCCCCCCGAATAAGCTTTTACTAATATCCTGCAGTCCATTTCCTTATTAAAACTCACTTAACTTTGATGCCATGACATAGCTTTGCTTCCAGCCTGTTTGTCGATTAAATATCGCCTTGATTACCTTTGGCAGATTCCTTCACACAAAGCAAGCCCGATTTATGATTTACCAGAGACCTGCAGATATTGTCAAAAATACTTATATACCCTCGGTTTGGAATCAGAGTGCAATTGCGTAACTCTTCGATTTATTCAACAAGTTTTTTTGCCGTATAAGGCCGCCCGCCTGAATTCCTTAATGGAGCACCTTACTGTCTGGATTAGGCCTTAAAAGGCAAGACGAAAAAAACCTCTTGCAGTATGCCCTAATAAACCAGTTCCAGATAACTTCGAAAAACCAACCTTGTTATAAGAATCCGTATCGACAGACAGGGCTCGCACACTGATTTTGTTTAAAGAAATGGATTTGTTAGAAATAAAGGATTACAGCCCTCTGCCTAATTCAAGGCTTTGCCTGTTCACACTTAATCCCAAATCATCCTGTATCATGTCATTCCTGGTTTCCCTGAAAGGAAGAAAGACAAGCTTTTTTTTCTTAATATTCAAATTAATCTTGGGAAGGTAGGGATAAACGTTCCTCTTTGTTATAGCAGAAGCAGCCAATATAATCTTCAAAGACTGGACAGCTTCTGAAGATGGAAGGGTAACGGGGTACAGGCCCTTTTCAGGAATTGAATCGGTATTTTCAAAAAAATTCTGCATTACTGTAAGTTGCTTTGACAGGTTGAGAAACATTTTCGGCCTGATCTTGAATGCGGGACACCAGTAACTCATATCAATGGTTTCATGTTCTTCATTCAAGATTATTGGTTGATTAGTGATACGAACGAAGTCTGCAAAGGATTTTATATTCACCCCCTTTGTTTTTGCCGTTATCTTCCAGAAGGGTAAATAAACTGAATTATTATTTTTATTTGAAGCTATTACCCTTTCTAACTGAACGAATCTCGTGCCCTGCGGTTCCCATGCATTTCCACAGTTATCGCATAAGAGGACAACGCTGTCCTTTTCCCCGCTCATGGTCCACCCGCATCGAGGACAAATGGTTGGTATAAAAGTTACCGTTTCGGGAAATCTTTTTATCAACACAGGTTCAATCGTGTCTCTGCCCCCCTTGATTCCGGTAATGGGTCTTTTAAGTATGGCATCAAATATCCGGTCTCTCTCAACATAGACTGGCAGATAGATAATGCTCATTGTTTCACCAATAAATGCCCTGTGCAGTAGTTTATTTCCTGCTGATTCCTGTGTTAATTTTGATGCCCTGGCAAGAATATCCGTGGCCCTTAGAGAAAACCTCATAAAACTGCCGTGAGTCTCATCAGTTGCAAACCTTGCCGTCATTGCCTGTGGTCTTAAACCGAGAGAGATTGGAATACCTTTAAACCTAACGCCTGTTTGAGTAATATCAATAATGCGGTGTTTGATTTTTATTCCGTCACAAAAGAATACGATTCCCTTGAAACGCAGGTATGGGACATAGATTATATCCTTATCTAATGCTTTATGAGGTAAAAGATACCTGAAGTAGCTTGGTGTGTGCAGGTAACTCATTACATCACAATAAGGACAGGTGAAAATGTGATCGGTTTCTGAAAGTTTTATAGAAGCGCCGCATTGGGGGCACTCCTGTTCTATTACCAATCCCATTCCTTAGGCCAGTTTCTCACCACATTGATTGCAAAAGGAAGCATCCGGCATATTTTCTGACGAGCACTTGGGACATTTCTTTGGCACTGGTTTTTCATCAGCCGGATGACCGCATTTCGGGCAAAACTTCGCGTTTGGCGGCAGGTTCTTTCCACATTTAGCGCACCGGGCAAACACAACTTGCTGATGACCGCAAAGCGGGCAGAATTTTGATTCCCTGGGTATAGAGTTGCCGCAGTCAGGGCATTGTATGAAGTTCCCTGCCGGAGCAGTATTTGTTTTTGTCTGTGATTTAAAAGTCTCTGAAAACATCGCCGGCAGCATGAATCCCAGGCCCATTCCCATTCCCGCACCTGCCTCAGCGGTTGATTCGGAGGCCTTTTCCATGGCCATGGCAGCCTTCATCTTTACAAGCTGATCAAGATCATCGAATACACTCATGCGGCTTTTATCATCTATTGCCTTTTGTACTTCAGTGGGTGGCGTTATCGAAGTGATGTAGAGTTGCTTAAGGCCGAGACCCAATCTTCTGAAATCATCCTGCAGCCTTTTCTGCAGTCCATACGCAAGTTCGTCATATTGACCAGGTAAATTAAGAAGACTATCCAGATTTTCACCCAAGTGATCATTAAAACGGGATATAATAACTCTTTTCAGGTATTCACTGATTTCCTTTGTAGTAAACATACCCATAGTTCCTACAAGGCTGTTTATAAACAGGACCGGTTGAATAACCTGAATATTAAAAACACCATGAGCCCTTAAACGAACCAGGCCGAGTTCGGAATCTTTAAAGGCTACAGGATCTCTTGTCCCCCATTTGAGGTTCGGGAACACCTTGAGGTTGGTCATATAGATTTCAGCCCTCAAAGGGCTGGTCATTGCCCATGGAATTGAAAGAATTTTAGTGAGAATGGGGATATTCCAGGTCTGCAATGTATGTCTTCCAGGGCCGAATGCATCAATAGCTTTGCCTTTGTAATATAATACACCTGCCTGGCTTTCTCTTACTGTTAGCTGTGCCCCGTATTTTATTTCACCAGAGCCCTTTTCAGGAATCCTGTGAACAAGTTCGTTTCCCGTTTCATCAAACCATTCAATTACTTCCAGAAAAATAACATTATCAGTCCCCATATTTCACCTTTTTTGTTTTTAAGTTTATATCATTGGGCAATGTCTATTCAAAAGCCTTTCGATCCCGATTCATACGCGGCCTTATCTGCCCGGTCAATTAATGCTTCCACGTATCACCTTCCCTTATAGATACAGTCTCCTGACTAACGGTCAGGCAATGCAACATTGTGTACACCATATATATCGGAAATAATGTATCTAGGGCTCAATATATCTTTTGCAACGCCTTTGGCCGCTTGGTCTTTTATCCACGATTAGATATTCGACCTTTTGCGATCAGGCGCTATCACTTGTACGATATAGGTCAAGGATCACAAGAATATCCTGGGGCCAACTCCGGGTTTTCGACTTACTGTTCTCTTAAATATGGGAATGAAAGTTTTAAGGCAAAAATAGCGGTATGGACATTAGAGTAAGGCATTACACTCCCTTCGTCTATATGTACGTATAGGATTCCCTGCAGAATTCCATGTTCAGGACAACAGTTCCAGACAAGGCCGGATTCGGTAATCTCCATCCAGGTCGACCAGAGATAATAAAAGCTGGGTGAACCGGGTGGCGCAGATGCAAGGAGATAAAAGGTGTATTCCCCGGCAGGCAAGAGATTCACTGCTATCTCCCCGAAAAGGTATTCGTCAACAGCGCCTGTTACAGAGCTTTTCCAATGCTTTCCGTACCGCATCTTTGTTGAAATAAAGCCGCCATTAACAAAACCTCATTGACTGGTGGCCATATTTTGCTAGAATTGCCTAAAAATCGGGATGTTGGAGGTGATACACATGAATAAATCTCAACTGGTCAAATGTATTAGCAAAGATACCGGCTTGTCTCAGGCCACTGCTGGGAAAGTGCTTCAGAGCGTCCTCAATGCTATTACCGAGACAATTCAGTCTGGGGAAAAGGTCTTGCTGGTGGGTTTCGGGACGTTCTCGGTCACAGAGCGGTCGGCCCGTGAGGGCCGGAATCCGGGAACCGGCAAGAAAATCAAGATTCCAGCCCGCAAGGCAGTGAAATTCAAGGCAGGGACGAAGTTCACAGATTCCATCAACTAGTTAAACGAGCGAGGTAGGGGCATGACACCTGCGCGAGTTGTCAAGCCCCTTTCAACGAACAACTATAATCAGTGTGGAGGGATTTGGAAGGTCTGGTCGAGTCCGTGTGTGGTGCGTTGGAGTATTGCTTCAGTACAAATTGGAGTATTGCTTCAGTACAAAATTGCTCAATAAGCGATTTCCTGTTACCCCTTCATTGTTCAGAGTTCTTTACCAGATAATAGAGAGATAGAATCATGATCTTTACAATCGAAGAATTAAAACAGGAAAAGAAATTAATAAATGACATCGATTGGGATATGACACCTGAAGAGGCCGTAAGACTCTATTTGGAATGGGGCAATATTCGATCGTCCGTAAGAGATGGCTTTAGTATCCGTTCAAAGAGCGATTACATCACCTATTTTGTAGTCAACTGTTGGGAAAGACCTTTTTATATCTATTTAATCAAAAGAAATTCAGAAGAAGCGATAGAACTTGCAAAAATAGACCTGCCAGCAAGGTTCGAAAAACCTGTATGTGAAATCAAAGGAATATATGCCCTTGATAAAGACCTTAAGCAATGGCTTAAAATGGAATTAAATGTCGATCGGTGATCAAACTGCTTTTAATGGACTGGCTCAGCACAGAGACCGTAAAAAATGCGTCACGCCAGAAAGCGGAAGATACTGTTGTCAGGTTTTGGGTTTGGACGAACGTAATTATTTCTCTTCCGTGTCTTGTGCTCTTAATAACCAGCGTAACTTCATCATATACTAAGTCAAGTTAGATCAGATTTATTTTTTAGCACTTTGGTTGCTTTCAAGCCAAGGATTTTTTGAGCAGTTGAGGAAAAAGAACCCAAGATGAAAAATGGCGTTTCCATCCTTAAATTGGTATTGAAGGTTGGAAATAGGGTTGGAAATACTTTTTTGACAAAAGAAAAAAGACTCAGGAAAATGTCCTAAATCTCTGTTTTTTAGTATGGTAGCGGGGACAGGATTTGAACCTGTGACCTTCGGGTTATGAGCCCGACGAGCTACCAGACTGCTCCACCCCGCACCTGAAGGACTTATAAAGTAGACAAAAAAACAGACTAATTGATAACACTTGAATTTATTTTGTCAACACATTTGGAAACTATTGGTTTTAGAAGAAATCTACACAATCAGCATAGCGTCTCCATAGCTGAAAAATCTATAGTCTTCGTCTACTGCCTCTTTATAGGCAGAAAGTATTCTATCTCTGCCTGCAAAGGCGGAAACCAATATCAACAAAGAGGATTTGGGCAGGTGGAAATTGGTAATTAAGCAATCAATGACACGAAAACGATGACCAGGCATAATATACAGGTCACACAACCCTTGAAAGGGCCTTATTTCACCTCTATCATTCACGATTGATTCCAGTGCCCTGGCTGTAGTCGTGCCTACTGCTACAACTCTACCGCCTCTAATGCGCGTGGAAGCCATCTTTTTCACAGCACTCTCAGTTACTGAAATCCATTCATGATGAATCCTGTGCTTACGTATGTCAGAAGTCCTTATCGGGGCAAAGGTGCCATAACCAACGTGCAGCGTTATCCGAACAATATTAACACCCTTTTCCCCTGCGAGGAGCAGTTGGTCTTCAACAAAATGGAGACCTGCTGTAGGAGCGGCCACTGAACCTATCTCTCTGGCATAAATTGTCTGGTACTGTTCTATGTCGGAAGCAACTGGAGAACGTCTAATATATGGGGGAAGGGGGACATCTCCGCAGGACTCCAGGACTGATAACAGTTCCCCCTGGTATAAGAGCTTTATGTCCACCTGACCTGCGGATCTCACCTGAAGGATCTCTATCTCCAAAGGGGCTTTACAACGAATCTTTTGGCCCTGTCTTACCGGTTTTGAGCTGCGATACAGGGCTTTGGCAAAGGCCACGCCTTTTCCGTTTTCTCCGGGAAAGTGAAGCAGGAAAAATTCTACTTTTCCCTTGGTCGCTTTTACGCAATTAAGGCGGGCTGGAAATACTCTGGTGTCATTCAGGACAAGACAGTCCCCCGGCTCAATATAGTTTAATAAATCACGAAAGGATCGATGACTTATTCTGTTGGTCTTCCGGTCCAATACCATAAGGCGGGCAGAAGACCGGTCACCTGATGGATACTGGGCAATCAGATGGGAAGGCAAATGATAATCATATTCAAATAAGCTGAAGTCTACTGTCATGAAAAAATGCTGGTCTTTTGAACAACATAGCATATCAATAGACCTATCAACGTGGAAACGAGACCAGCCAGTCTCAAGTGATCAGGATTCATCTTTTCAATTTGTCTCATAAAGGCCTGCATTTTTTCAGGGAAGGCGAAATAGGGGAGTCCTTCAAGGACCATTAATAAACCTAGCACGGTCACAAAAAATTTCATACCTATAATAACTCCGACTGGATCTGGGTAATATGACAGGGAATCGGGACATAACTGATAGAAATTGGTGGCGGTGCAGGGACTTGAACCCCGGACTCTGCGGATATGAGCCGCATGCTCTAACCTGCTGAGCTACACCGCCATGTAGCGCGACACCTATTAACCATTTTACGAAATGTGTCAAGGAGAAATTCGTCGCCATATGTCTGATATTTATTTATTGTCAATTATAATCTCTGTAAGAAATTCTACTGTAAATATCTTTAGGTGACGTCACTTTTTTGATTTCCTGATCAATGTGATGTATAATTCAGGTTATTTTCATCCATTGATAATCTATGGTCTTTGCATCTGGAGCATTTTAACGAAATCAGTTACTATTATAAAGTCAACCCTTCGGGCGAGTTTAAAAGGGGCTCTGACAAGGATTTCACTTGTCAGCCACCCAATACGTGTACAATAGAAATTCTTATATTTTGTAAATATACACCCATTTACACCTTTAAGACAGGATTAGAAGGAGGACTTTCATGCAGGAACT
>Ga0180431_10006823_pt1 | contig 13475 bp, 7 predicted proteins | sample SS_ome_11_FD_132459 | JGI IMG/M metagenome (GOLD analysis project Ga0180431, IMG submission 132459) | Hypersaline lake sediment archaeal communities from the Salton Sea, California, USA - SS_1_MS_1 metaG | ecosystem: Environmental > Aquatic > Non-marine Saline and Alkaline > Hypersaline >... | reverse complement strand
AGGGCCTCGGGCAGGGCCTCGGGGTGCAGGCGATCGGTGGCGACGGACTCGAGCAGGTCGGAAAGGATCTCGGGAGTGGGGCGCAGGCCGGTCCGGCGCCGGAAATCCACCACCTGCGAGGCGAGGAAGTTGAAGAGGAGTCCCACCGGCAGGTTCAGTTCCTCGATCCCGAAGAAGAGCAGTTCGAGCGAATCCTCGATCTTCCAGAGATCGTAGGCCGAGATCCCGCTGCGTTCGCTCAGGCGCGTGATCCGGTCCTGCAGGATCTCGGGCAGGGCGGCCCGGGTCTCGGCGACCTTCTCCGGGGTCATGACCACCGGGGGAATGTCGGTCTCGGGATACATCCGGGCCTCACCGGGCAGGGGGCGCATATACTGGGTGTTGCCCCGCCCGATCGCGCGGCGCGATTCCCACGGCACACCCTTCCAGCAGGCCGGTATGCGGGCCCGCAACTTGTCGAGGGCCAGCGGCACGACCTCGGGCCGGGAGGCGAAGATGAGCCAGGCATCCCCGGGCTCTGCCGCCAGGCGGGCCTCGAGAGCTTCCCGTTCGGCGGTGCTGATTCCCCGGGCGGCGGTGTCCTCGTCGCGGTGCAGGAGCCCGCGGATGCCGAGCGTCAGAAGCTGATCCTTGAACTCGGTGGCCAGACGCATGTTGGGGCACAGCAGCCGGCTCGGCATGCCCCGCAGGCCGGGAACGGCGATCGCCGTGACTTCGCCTCCGCGGTCGATCACGCGGCGCAGGGCCCGGCATTCGGTGGTGCGGAAGAGGTCGGTCACGGTGGCGGTGCGCCGGCGCAGGTCGTCGGGGTCGGGAGGGGAACAGCGGTCGGTGAGTTCGCGACCGATCTCCCACAGGCTCTTCTGACGGCGGGCCTCGTTGGCCATGATGAGCGGAATCAGGCGGTGTTTCTGGACGCCCTTGATCTCGATCCGATCGCTGTAGCGGGTCGAAACGTTGACGTCCTGGCGCACGCTGCCGATGCCGCGGCGCACCTGCAGACTGCGGATGATGTGGCCGAGCCGGTCGGCCACCTCGCCGGCCTGGACGGGGGAAACGAAAACGGGACCGGTTACGATCTCGAGCAGGGGGATGCCGAGCCGGTCGAGCCGGTAGCGCACGCTGCGGTCATCGGTTTCGATGATGCGGGCTGCGTCTTCTTCCAGACAGAAGTACTGCAGGACGACATCGCCCTCGCTGGTCTGCATCACCCCGTCGGTCGCCACCAGCATGGTGCGCTGGAAACCCGCCGTGTTGGAGCCGTCGATGACCGTCTTGCGCATGACCTGGATTTCGTCCACGATCCGCGCCCCCAGCATCAGCGAGGTCTGCAGAACCACTTCCAGGGCCCGGCGGTTGACCGGGTGGGGGGGTTCCTCGTCGAGTTCGACCAGGCAGACGCTGTCCTCGTAACTCTCGTAGAAGAAGGTCCGGTCGCGGTGGGCTTCGTGCAGGGCGGCGGGGTCGTACTCGCCGAGTTCGGAGGCTACCGCGTGCAGCTTGCGCCGGGTGCGTTCGTGGGGGGTGTCTTTGCGGATCGCCGGCTGGCACTCGCAGAACAGCTTGCGGGTGTCGATCTGCTGGTGGATCTCGATCCCGCCCCGGAACTCGATCTCGCGCCAGTCCAGGGGTTCGAACCCGGGTTCGGCCGCCCCGCCGGTATTGCCGGCCGGACCGGTCTCGGACTCGTCCTGCCGGCCAGGACTCACCGCACGTTCCTCTCGGGGAACTGGTAATAGAAGACGTTCGAGGAGGTGCGCTCGGCGATCTCGCCGGCGTATGAGGTGAGCATCATCTCGCGGGCTTCGGTCTGGTCGCGGGTCTGTCCCAGAACCCACTTGAGCTTGACCACCGCAACCTCGCTGAGCATGTCCTCACCCGGGATCACGCCGGCGCTCTGCAGGTAGCGGCCGGTGCTGTAGACGTTCATGTTGATCCGGCCGAAGAGCGAAGCGGAGGTCATCATCACCGTTCCCCCCGCCTCGATGAACTCCGCCAGGGCCTGCAGGATGTCGGGATGATGGGCGGTATCGGCGTCGAGTTCGTTGACCGGTACGTGCCCCAGACCGGTGCCCTCGAGTACGAGCCCGCGGTACCCCCGTTCGGTGAAGAAGCGGATCACCTCGGGCTGCATGCCGCAGTACGATTTGACGAGAGCGACCTTCGGTTCGAAGTCGAAGAAGAAACAGGGTTCGCGGCCGGGATCGCGACGGGCGTACCCTTCGCGAATAAACGTGGCCCGGCCGTCGGGCCAGGCCCGGGCCCAGGGATGCTGGTTGATACTGCGGAAGCTATCCCGCCGCGAAGAGTGCATCTTCTTGACCTTGGTGCCCTCATGGATGAAGCAGGCTTCATCCTCCATCGATTCGTGCATGCAGAGTCCGACCCCGGCGAAATCGGCCTCGGTGGCGAAATGGGCGGCGCACATCAGGTTCATTTTGGCATCGCTCGAGCCGCGGTCACTCGAGCGCTGGGAACCGACGAAGATGGCCGGTACCGGCAGATTCTGGGCCACGAACGAGAGCGCGGCCGAGGAAATGTGCATGGTGTCGGTGCCGTGGGTGATGACGATCCCTCGTGTGCCCCGGGCGATCTCGTTTTCGATCCCCCGGCCCAGGGCGACGATGTGCTCGTACTCGATGTCTTCCGAGAACATGTTCGAGACCAGATGGGCGCGGAAGTTGCCGACCTGTTCCAGCTCGGGGAAGAGCTCGAGGATTTCCTCGGGGGTGAAAGCCGGCACGACCCCCCCGGTTTTGTAGTCCACCCGCGAAGCGATTGTACCGCCGGTATGCAGGATCGAAAAAGTGGGCCGGGATGGATCGTGAACGGGGGTGCGGTGCTTGTACGTGCCGACGTCCTGATGCACCGCCAGGCTCTCGATCGTTTCGGTCCCGTCGATCCGGATCCCGACGTTGTAGCCGTTCACGAGCTTCATGACGATATGCTCCGAATCGCCCAGCTCGGTCCGGGGCATGACGATCCCCTCATAAGGACCTTTGGCGGTGCGGAGGATGATGCGCGAGCCGACATCCACACCGTAGCGGGTCAGCAGTTCTCTGGAGGTGCCCTCGTATGCCACGCCGGGTGTTCCTCTCCCGCTCCGGCTTTTCCCGTTCCGGACCTGAAGCATGGGTGATGTCATTCGGTACTACCCGCAGAACGCTACGCCTGCGAATATAGTGCTCAACCGGTTCGGGGGCGATGAACAGTTCGTCTCCGACGGGCGGCGGTCGTCCCCGCCGGGTGCTCCCCGCATCCGGGAGTGGCAGGGAAACGGGAGAACGGAAGAAACGACACCACCGAATGATCATCGGGCGTACAACAGCAGCGTGGCGTCTTGGGGCGCCGATCCTCCTGGCGGTGATGGTGAGCGCCTGCGGCAACGGTCTGATCGATCCCCGCGGTTCGGGTTGGAGCCTCGAACCCGTTGCGATGGGAAACGAGCTCGGCTATCACTCCGCCGTGGCCGTATCCGATGACGGTACGGTCCACCTGGCCTATCACGACGCCTATCATCTGCGTCTCTTCTACGCCCGGCGGGCCGCTCCCGGTCAGTGGCTCAGTACGCCGATTGATACCGTCGGCTGGAAGGGCGAGGCAGTAACGCTCGAAGCCGGTATCGGCGACACCCTGCACCTGGCGTACAAGGACATCTTTCCCGAAGATCTCCGGTACGCCCGCTTCGACGGCGAGTCGTGGCAGTACGAACGGCTCGATACCTTCCACAGCGGGGGCGAGAATCCCTATCTGGTCGCCACCCCCGACGGGTTCTCTGTCGTGGAGATGAACACCGAACGCAGTTTGGTGAATTACTGGCGGGGCGGTCTGGGGAATTGGGAACGGGTCGGCTGTGTCAGCTTCACCTCCTCCCGGGCCTCCTTCGCTTTCTGTCGCGGGCCGAACAACCTTGAGATTGCAGCCTTCGCCAAGTCGTCATCGTGGCGTTCGAGCAGCTGGCAGATCGAGCACCGCTCCGCCCTCACGCCTGAAAGCAACTGGACCCGCAACACTCTTCTATCCGGACTGAAGAGCGACGATTTCTATCATCGCTCGCTCGTGATGGGCTATGACGCGAACGATCGCCGGCACGTGCTCTTCCGCAACGGTGCCGGGAACCTGGTCGACCTGGCCCTCGGCCGGCCGGTCGACTCCGAAGTACGGAAGGCTTTCGTCCAGCTCCGTCGCGACAGTGAGGGAAAACTCTGGATTCTATACGCGCGTGATCGCGCCCTCATCCTGGCGACCTACAACGAGTTGTCGGCGCGGTGGGACAAACGGACTGCAATCACCACTCTTGATCCCGCCGGGCGCTGGGACTTTCAGGTCGACGGTGACGGAGCGGTCCACGTCAGTGTCTACAGCTCGGCCGGCCGGCTCTGGTACGGTTGCTGGGAGGATGACTGATGCACCGGGTTCTCCTGCCGGTCCTGCTCCTCCTGTTCTCCGCCGTCCGTCCGACCGCCGCCCAGAGGATAACCGACCGGATCATGGTTCTGCCGCCCCTCGCGGTAGGGCTGGATTCCACCCTGACGGCCGACATCCACGATGCAATCCGGACGGGCACACGGGTCTACTCGACGCAATTGCTCATCGACAAGGAAGAGACCGCAGAAAGACTCGGATCGCGGCAGGTCCGTCAGATCCTGAACTCACGGCTTACTCTCCAGGAGTTCGCCGAAACGAGCGGAGCCCGATTTATCATCGGCTCTCTCGCCGCCAGGAACGATTCGGGGTTCGTCGAGATCAGCCTGCTGCTCTATAACGCTCTCGAAGATGAGATCAGAGAGGTCCGGTTCGGCACCTGGGAGCGGAGCGACGTCGTGGCGGGCACCCGGGAGCTGGCCCGGGACCTGACGCACCCGCGTTTCTATTCTCCCGCAGACACTCCCTTCTTTTATTCGCTTTTCATCCCCGGTCTGGGGCAGTTCCAGCAGGGCAATCACGCTCATGCAGCCCTCAGCGCTGGTCTGGTGGCGGGCGTGCTTCTCTACCAGGCCGCCATCCCCAGCCCCGACAATTATCGGCTCAAGTGGGAACGCTACCAGGCTCAGCGAATCTTCGGCACCAACGATTATCTCTTTCTGATCGACGGCCGGGTCTGTGCCGAGGAGGATTTTTACGCCGAGCTGAGCGAGGCCCGGCGGCATAACATCAGGGCCGAGCGGGAACGGCAGGAGGCCGAGAAGCGCCGCCGGCGGGCCAGCCGGATGCTGGTCGGTGCCTACGTCTTCAATTTGATCGATACCCTGCTGCTGTCCCGCCGCCGGGTCGACACCCGCACGTTCTTCCTCAACCTCGAGGCGCTTCCCGCCTCCGGGGCCGGGGTCGGTGGCGGCGTACGATTGCGTCTGGTCGTTCCTCTCGGCACCGGAGTCATCGGCGGAAGCGGGATCCCGCCGTCTCGCGGGTTCCCACCGCCAGGCCGGCCGCCTGCAGATCCTTCAGGAAAGTGACGATGGTATTCAGTTCGATCGGTTCGTAGGCGGCCGAGATCGCCTGCCAGATCTCGAGCGCACTGCGCGTGCCGTTCACGTGATTGACGATCTCGTATCGCAGAGTGGACTGCCCCCACAACGACCGTCCCCCGCCGTCCTGGTACCAGGCCCGCCGGGAGGCGGGCAGGTGGTCGAGAAACCAGTCGTCGCTGATCGGCCCCCGCGTCGTGCGCTGCAGAACCAGGGCGCCGGCTTCGGCCCGCTCGGGAACCCGGGCGATGGGGAGCAGCTGGGGCAGGGGCCAGCGGCCGGCCTCCTGGGCGATGCGGGTCAGTTCGGTTTCCATGACCCGGGTTCTGATCACGATCCCGTGCGCCTCCAGACGGGCGTGAGCGCGTGTCACCGCCGCCTGGAACGCCGCTGCGGTCGCCGAGTCCGCACCGGCCGGAACCAGCCGCATCACGCTCGAGACCGCCCGCATCTCGCGGTCGAGTTGAGCCTCGAGCAGGTCGTTGGCATCCTGAACCAGCAGGGCGAGTTCCACATCCTCCATCTGCCGATCGATTCTTTCCAGACTGTCGATCACTCTCTGCTGATCGAGGCTGAGACGGTTCAGGGAAGCGGCGACCTGCAGATCGAGCAGGGGATCGACCGCCTGCCTCGAGAGGTTGCCCAGCGACCAGGCCGCCGCCGCCGCCAGCAGGCTGGAACGCCGCAGGGCGGTGGGATCCACCCGGTCGGGAGTATCCTCGCTGGAGTGGTAGTACGGGTCGGGCCAGGTGTTGAGCATGATTGAAGGCACGCCGATGGCACCGTCGATGAACATGTAGTGATCGGAACCGCCCGAATAGGGTACGACCCGGTAATTCATCGGGCCGGTCGTGCCCCGCGGTTCGTGCCCGGGCAGATCGGCGACCCAGGCGGCGGCATCGGCGGCCACCAGATCGAGCACGCTGGCGGTCGAGGCCGGGTTCAGGATGACCTGCAGCACGCTCAGCTCGGCCGGGGTTCCCACCATGTCGAGATTGACTGCGAAAGCGGTTCGCTCGCCGACCTCGGGATGGGCGTCGAGCCAGGCGGCTGTTCCGTGCATCTCGGCCACCCAGAGAAAGCGGATTGTCCGCTCGGGCCGCGGCAGGCGGCCATCGGCGATGAGCCGGTTCAGAGCGCGGGCGATCTCGAGCAGAGCCGCTGAGCCCGAAGCGTTGTCGTTGGCGCTCGGGCGGGGATGGTCGAGGTGAGCCATGAGAACGATCTCGTTGCCCGGGTAGCGCGCGCCCGGGATGGTGGCGGTGACGTTGTCGAGCGATCCGTCGGCCAGGACGGCGTTGGTGATCCGGGCGTGCAGACGCACCTCGGTACCCGTTGCGAGCAGGTCCTTGAGTTCGGCGGCGGCGGCGTAGGAGATGTTGAACCCCCAGCGGATCCGCTCGCGTTCCCCGGCCTTGGGCCACATACCGGTGTAGCGTACCTGGTCGGGGTAGCCGGGACGGTCGTTGTAGCAGACTACGCCGAGCGCCCCGTAGCGCAGGACAGCCATGCGGTGCACATCGCCGCCGTAACCGCTGGCCAGGACGATTTTACCTTGCACCTCGGTGGAATCGTAAAAAGCGGGATCGAGGCCGGTTCCGCCGTCAATGAGAAGGCCTTCTTCGTCGGCCGAGGCCGAGAGCGTGACGAGCGCATTGGCAATCTCGGTGTAGCGGGTTATCCGGCGCCGCTCGGGAGCCGTCAGCCACAGTTCGGCTTCCTCCACGGTCCAGCCCACCGGCGAGAGCCAGGTGAGGTACGAACGACGGCCGTCGGAGGGAAACGACTCGATGGCGGCGTCGTTCAGGCCGTATTCCTGCAGCCGGGCCAGAACGTATTCGGCCGCTTCCCGCATCATCGGCGAGGCCTGGATCCGGTGCCAGCGGGCGATCCGGCGCACGTGATGCATGGCGATTTCGCCAGAAAGTTCTTCCTGCAGGGCCGCGGTGGTCTCGGGGGAGAGCGGCAGACCCCGTGACAGATTGCCGGAATCGCTCTGGGCCGGCAGCGGATTCGGGAAACTGGAAAGCAGAAGCAGGACCGCACCCAGACCGGCGAACCGGCACAGGGGCGGGAACCAGATTGCAGGAAAGGAACGGGGGCGGGAGAGGTTGACCATGGTGTGTTTCAGTCTCCGTTTCGGGAATGCCCTTCGGGGGCCGGTCCCGGCTTTTGAACTGCCAGGTCGCATGTCATGATAGTCAAAGTGGCCTGCCGGCGGGAGTCAATGCCGCAGGTGAAACACGCGACGGCGAACTTACGTATCTCTGTAGGCGGGAGCGACGTGCTCCACGCCGCACGCAGGTGGGGGGAAAGTAGCATGATTGTCTTATCCAACACCCGGGTTGACCCCCGGTTCCTGAGATCGCTGGCGATTCTTTCGGCCGTTTCGCTGCTCCTTCTGGCCGGTTCTCAAGCCGGCGCCCAGGAGTCGGACCGGTACACGATCTCGGGCCGGGATATCGCCGTCTACAATATCGCCGGCACAGTGACGGTGGAAACGGGCAGCGACCGGGAGGTAGTAGTCGAGCTCGAATACCATGGAGCCGATTCCCGGGCTCTCGAAGTGGCTGTCGATCGCATCAACGGCCGGGAAACCCTGCGGGTCATCTATCCCGACGACCGGATCGTCTACCGGGAAATGAGCCGCTTCAGCCGCACGGACATGTCGGTCCGGCGGGACGGTACCTTCGGGGGGTCCGGTTACGGCGCCCACCGGGTTCGCATCACCGGCTCGGGTTCTGGCCTCGAGGCCTGGGCCGACGTGCGTATCAGGGTACCCGCCGAGCGTGATCTGGCGGTATACATCGGGGTTGGAGAGATCACCGCCACCGACGTGACCGGTGATTTCAGGCTCGACACGTACAGCGGCGACGTACACGCCACGCGCGTGCGGGGCAGTCTGCTGGTCGATACCGGCTCGGGACGTGTGACCTGCAACGAGATCGAAGGCGATCTCGATATCGACACCGGTTCGGGTCGGGTCGATGTCTATGACGTGAGCGGCGAGAGCATCCGGTTGGATACCGGCTCGGGACGGGTAACCGGCGAAGGCGTGCGGGCCGGCCGGCTGGTGGTGGATACCGGCTCGGGCGGTATTGTCATCGATGGACTGGCCGCCGAAGATATCGTCCTCGATACCGGGAGCGGATCCGTGACGGTCGAACTGCTCGAGGGTGTGCGCCGCATGATCGTGGACACCGGCTCGGGCGGGGTGACGGTCCAGGTACCCCGGAACATCAACGCCGAACTCGAGATCGATGTGGGCAGCGGCGGTATCGATGTCGACATCCCGATCGATTACCGCAGGCGGAGCCGCTCCTATGTGCTCGGGACGCTCGGCAGCGGGAACGGCCGTATTTACATTGACACCGGCTCGGGAAGCGTGAGAATACATCCCCGGTAACCTGCCGCCGGCCGGGCGATCCGCGGTCGGGCGGGCAGGGGAACCGCTCCGACCGGGAGGCATCATGTCCGGCCCATCAAGACAGCGATTCCGTGCTCCCAGCACCCCGGCGGCTGCCGCAGCCGGGGTTTTTCTGTCCGGGCTCACCGCCCTGATCCTGCTCGGCTCTGTGGCTCGGACGGTATGCTCCGCAACGGTCCCGACCGATCAAACCCCTCCCTTCCAGACCGCCCGCTGGACCCGCACCCTGAGTCTGCCTCCCGGGAGTCGTCTCGATCTGACAAATATTGCCGGCAATGTCACCCTGCTCGGCACCGCGGGGCGACAACTCCGGCTGGCAGCCGTCAAGGAGGTGGCCGGGCCGGCGGGAGAAAGCGCCCGGGCGCTGCTCGAAGCGATAAGGATCGAACTCACAGGCGGCGACGAGAGCGCAGAGGTGCGTGTCACTCATCCTCCGGCCGCCGAGATCAGACGCCTGACCGGGCGGCAGTCCGATGCCGCCCTGATCGGTGTCAGCTTCACGGTCGAGCTGCCCCGCGATTGCGATGTCTCTATCACGACCGGGAGCGGCGATATCACGGCTCGCGATACCGGGGGTGACGTGCGGCTCGAGACGCGAAGCGGCGAGGTACTCGTGACCGACGCCGCCGGGGTGGTGGAGGCCGGCAGCATGCAGGGCGACATCCGTATCGAACGAGCGGCGGAAGTACGGTACGTCAACACCGTTTCGGGGGGGATCGTCCTGGTCGCGATCGCCGGTTCGATCAAGGCCACCTGTGTCAGCGGCGATATCGAAATCCGGGGGGGCACCCCTCTTTCGGTCGATGCCAGCTCGACCGGGGGCGGTATCCGCTGGGAGGGGGCCGTTCCGGCCGAAAGCTCATTCGCCCTCTCGAGCCACTCGGGCGCCATCGAATTCATCGCTGCACCGGGAGCGGGTTTCACTATCAGCTTGAGCACGGTTTCGGGCAACATCGTCGCCCCCCTCGATCTGGACCTGCAGGGCCAGAATGTGAGCCGCCGCTCGGTGTCCGGTACCTGGGGCGTACCCCGGGCGCAGGTGACGCTGACCACCTTTTCGGGCGATATCACTCTCACCGTACGTCCCTGACGACGCGACCGGCCGTAGCCGGTGACGGTGCCCTGGTGTATATATGGTCGGTGTGTCGAGGCTGCAGAGGGGCCGGTGCGTCACGGCGCCGCCTGTACGAGGAGGAGGGAGAACCGATGGATCCCGTTCTGAAAACCGATATCGCCGGGGTGGAACTGCTGGGGCGCGGCAAGGTCCGCGACATTTACGGGCTGGAGGATCACCTGCTGATCGTGGCCAGCGACCGCCTGAGTGCCTTTGATGTCGTTCTGCCCACTCCGATCCCCGACAAGGGCGCGGTCTTGACCCAGATATCGCGGTACTGGTTCGACCGTCTGGGATCGATCGTTCCGAATCACATGGTCAGCACCGATCCGGCCGACTACCCCGAGGCCTTTGCTCCGTATACCAAGCTGCTGGCCGGACGGAGCATGCTCGTCAGGCGGGCCGAACCCCTGCCGGTCGAATGTGTCGTACGCGGTTACCTGGCAGGGTCGGGCTGGAAAGAGTACGGTACGGTCCGTTCGGTCAGCGGGGTACCTCTGCCCGAAGGCCTCGAACTCTCCTCGCAGTTGCCCGAGCCGATCTTCACCCCCGCCACCAAAGCCGAACGGGGCGATCACGACGAGAATATCAGCTTCGAGCGGATGCAGGACATCATCGGCACCGAACTGGCCGGGCGGATGCGCGATCTCTCCTTCGAGATCTACCTGGCCGGAGCCGCCGAAGCGGCCGGGAAGGGAATCATCATCGCCGACACCAAGTTCGAGTTCGGACTCATTGACGGCGAACTCGTCCTCATCGACGAAGTCCTCACCCCCGATTCCAGCCGTTTCTGGCCGGCCGAGAAATACACCGTCGGGGTGGCCCAGGAGAGCCTGGACAAGCAATACGTGCGCGACTGGCTCGAGACACTCGACTGGGACAAGACCGACCCCGGTCCCGAATTGCCCGAAGAGGTGGTCGCCGAAACCTCACGGCGCTACCGCAAGATCTATACCTGGCTGACCGGCTCCGAACTTTGAGCGGAATATCATCGCAGGCGTTTCAAGCCGGCCGGTGTCGCAGCGGTACTATCTGAGAACGACGGCAGTTGACCGACGGGTGTGACGGCGATAGTTTGGCCGGCGCCCTGCCTGCCGACTATGCCCGACACCGACCACGCCAGCGGGAAACGACCTGAAAAGACCATCGCGATGCAGCCCGGAATCCGAATCGTCACGCGCAACCCCAATCAGGTCGGGAACCTTCTCCCGGTTCTGGCGGCGCTCGGGCTGGCGGTTACCGGCAGCCTGCCCGCCTCCTCGTCGGTCCTGGCTCAACAGGGCCCCGCGGCCTACGATCCGGCCGATTACCGCGTCACGGCGGTGCGGGTCGAGCGAGGTCCGGTCCTCGACGGGCGGCTCGACGAAGACATCTGGCGGCTGGCCGAACCGGCGACCGGCTTTACCCAGCGCAATCCCGATGAGGGGGCGCCAGCGACCGAGCAGACCGAGATCCGCCTTCTCTATACCGATCACGCCCTCTATCTCGGGGCCCGGATGCACGACGCCGCCCCCGAAGAACTGAACATCACCCAGCTCACCCGTGACGGCCGCATGGAGCGCGACGACCGGCTGCAGTTCGTGCTCGACACCTTCCGCGACCGCCGCAACGCCTTCGTCTTCACCGTCAATCCCGCCTGCGCCCGTCACGACGGGTACATCACCGACGAGGGGCGGAACACCAATCCCGATTTCAATATCGTCTGGGACGCCTGTACCTCGGTCGACGGGACCGGCTGGTCGGCCGAGATCGAGATTCCCTTCAGCCAGCTCCGCTTCCCCGGCAACGGCGGCGAGCATGTCTGGGGGATCAACTTCTTCCGCTCGATCACCCGGAACAACGAGGAGACCTACTGGGTTCCCACCCCGCGCGATCTCGGCTACCGCGGTCTGCAGCGGCTTTCCAACGCCGGCAGTCTGCACGGTCTGACGGGCCTGCATCAGGGGACCAACCTGCAGGTCAAACCGTATGTCGCCGGGGGTGGCGAACGATTGCAGCAGGATGAAGGCGGCTATGGGAACAACACCGTGGCCGACACCGGGCTCGACGTCAAATGGGCCCCGACACCCAACCTGACCTTCGATTTGACCCTGAATACCGACTTCGCCCAGGTCGAGGCCGACCAGGAGCGGGTCAATCTGACCCGCTTCAGCCTCTACTTCCCCGAGAAACGGGATTTCTTCCTCGAAGGAGCGGGTATTTTCGGCGGCGGAGGGGGCGGCTACGGGTATGGGGGCGGTGGGGGTGGCGGTGGAGGCGGAGGCGGACAGGACCTGCAGCTCTTCTACTCGCGGCGCATCGGCCTGGCCGAGGGTGAGGAAGTGCCGATCACCTACGGCGCCAAACTCACCGGACGGGCGGGGGCGTGGTCGCTGGGTGTGCTCAATGTCCTGACCGGCGGCAAGGACCTGGAGGACGACGGCGAGGTCAGCGGGACCTCGTGGTCGGTCCTCAGTCTGCGCCGTAATATCCTCGAGCGCTCCTCGATCGGAGTGCTGGCCACCAGCATGGATCCGAGTGCCGGGGACTATAACCGGACGCTGAGATTCGATACCAATCTTGCCTTCGGTACCTCCACCACCATCCGGGCCGAAATGGCCCGGGCTTTCGATCCCGCCATCACCGGCGATGCCCTGGCCTGGTCGGGGATGTTCAACTGGGATACCGACCTCTGGGAGGTACGCCTGCAGCACCGCAAGATCGGTGACGATTTTCAGGCCGACATGGGTTTCGTGCGCCGGACCGGGCTGCGGGAAACATCGGGGGAATTCGGCTGGAGCCCCCGCCCCGGGGTGCTCGGTATCCGTCAGATCTCGTTCACGACCGAAGCCAGCTATCTGACCGACCTCGCTGACTGCCTCCAGACCCGCGAGCTGCAGGCCAGGGTCTGGGTCTTCATGGAGAACACGGCCAATCTCTTCCTGACCCTCTCCCGCGAGTGGGATCTGCTCGACGAGTGTTTTACCATCTACACCGACCCCGGGACCGATAGCACGGTCACGATTCTGGCTGGACCGTACGAGTGGACCGGCCTGCGATTGAACGGTTCGACCGACAGCCGCCGCCCACTGCGGCTGCGGCTGGGCGGTTCGTGGGGCAGCTACTACGACGGCATGCGTCTGAGCGGGGATGTGAATCTCACCTGGCAGCCCTCGCCTCACTTCGGCACCAATCTGGGGCTGAATCGCAATGTGCTCACCTCGATGGGACCCGAGGCCGAGGATTTTACGACCAACGTGGTCAACCTGCGTGCGGCCTACAGCTTTTCGCCGCAACTGCGGGCCAAGGCCTACCTGCAGTACAACGACGCCACCCGGGCGATTCTCTCCAACTACCTGCTGCACTGGATCATCCGCGACGGAACCGAAATCTACCTGGTGTACAATGACGTCTTCGATTCCGGTCCCGACTTCACCCCCGTCTCAACCGGGCGTACAATCATGTTGAAGGCGACCTATCTGTTCCT
>Ga0180431_10006822_pt1 | contig 13475 bp, 12 predicted proteins | sample SS_ome_11_FD_132459 | JGI IMG/M metagenome (GOLD analysis project Ga0180431, IMG submission 132459) | Hypersaline lake sediment archaeal communities from the Salton Sea, California, USA - SS_1_MS_1 metaG | ecosystem: Environmental > Aquatic > Non-marine Saline and Alkaline > Hypersaline >... | reverse complement strand
TCGAGAAAGACTACCCCGCGAGCGTAAGCGAAGCGGTAACCAGGTTTTCTTTGCTTACTTTCTTTTTTCCAAAAGAAAGTAAGGGCGTTCCGGTCTCGTCGGACTGTCGAAAACTCGGCCATTCGATGCAGTTTGCCGAAGCTATTGTGCGGGATATTACGCTTCCTACAGATCCGTACGGACCCACGCGGCTGGCGCGCATGTTTTTGAGGGATTCTTTGCCGGACAGTTATTTCAAAACCGGTTTTTTTTATATCCCCATCTGCCTGCCGATGATTTCCTTCATTATTTCGGTGGTTCCCGCAAAGATCGTCTGTATTCGAGCGTCGAGGAATGCTTTTGCGATGGGGTATTCAAGCATGTATCCGTATCCACCGTGGATTTGCACTCCTTCGTCCACCACTCGCTTTAGCATTTCGGTGGTCCACCACTTGGCCATGCATGTTTCCGTAGCGACGTTTTTTCCTTCAACATGCGCCTGTATAAGCCTGTCGACGAAAGCGCGGCTGATCGCAATTTCTGTAGCCATCTCGACCATTTTGAATCTCAGCACCTGGAATTTGTGTAACGCTCTTCCGAAAGCGGTACGTTCTTTCGAGTAATTTATGGAAATATCCAATGCGTATTCGGCGGCGGTCTGAGCGGCCATCGCCACCACCAGTCTCTCCTGCTGAAGTTTTTCCATAAGGATATAAAATCCCTGTCCTTCTTCGCCCAACAGGTTGGAAACCGGTATGCGGCAATCTTCGAACAACAATTCGGAAGTGTCCTGGGCTTTCATGCCTATTTTTTCGAGCTTGCGTAATTTGACGAATCCCGGCGTGCCGTCCTCGACAACGAACAGGCTGAAGCCGCCGTGCCCGGCGCCCTCGCCGCTTTCCGTACGACATGCCACCACGCACAGGTCGCATATCCAGCCGTTAGATATGAAAGTCTTCTGCCCGTTAAGTACCCATTCGTCCCCGTCGCGTTTGGCCGTAGCGCGCATAGCTGCCAGATCGCTGCCTGCGTCAGGTTCGGTCATTGCCACCGCGGTGATCGTATCTCCGGAGATACATCCCGGCAGCCATTTTTCTTTTTGCTCCTCGTCTCCGTAGCTGTAAATGTACGGTACCACGATGTCGGAGTGCAGGCTCAGCATCAGTCCCGATTCGCCTGCTGCCGCGAGTTCTTCGGCTATAACAACCGAATAGTAGAAATCCGCTTCCAGGCCGCCGTATTTCTCATCGACCCACGGGCAAAGGTATCCCTGCTCGCCGCATTTCTTCCATATCTCCCTGGATACCATCCCCTGTGCCTCCCATTCCTCGCGATAGGGCACAACCTCCTTCTCGACGAATTTCCGGAAAGCATCCCGGAATATGTCATGCTCCTCGCTGAAGATATTCCGTTCCAGCATGGTTTTTCTCTCCTTTATTCGAATTTTCGGTTTTGATTGCGTTTATTTTTCAATTGAAATGCAACGCGGCCTTAAGATAACATTTGTTATTCACTTTGCAAAAAGACGTGCCGGTAATTCAGACGCGAAGTCCTGACAGTAACACCGTCTTTTTCTTCGGACACAGACGTGTGCGTATGCATCCGTATGAACAGGCGGTATATGCGTACCCGTATGGGCGTATAGCTTAACCTCAGGCTGTTGGGAATTTTACTCGCCGAGCAATTTGCGGATTTTGGGCAATATTTCTTCCAGCCCGAACGGCTTGGTGAGATAGTCGTTGAAAAGTTTTGCGCTTTCCCCTAGAGATTCCGAAGAAACTCCCGTCATCGCGATAATGGGAATATCGGACGTTTCCGGCTCGCACCTCAAGGTGGCGGCGGCCTTATCTCCCCGGTAAGGCATCTCGATGTCCATAATAATAAGATGCGGTTTAAAGGACTTCGCTTGGTTTAGCGCCTCGTCGCCGCTTTTTGCCACCTCGACTTCATAGCCCGCATCCTCCAGGGTGTCACAAGTCACCGCCAGGAAAGTAGGACTGTCGTCAACCACCAGAATACGCATGCCGTAATACCTTGTAAAGTATTTTAGCAACTCGCAAGTCTAACTTCAAGCGGCCCCGTCGGATTGCGGCTTCGAGCCCGATCATCTACCATGATGATTTAAAAGGAGGAAGTCCATGGATAAGAATGAAGAGATTTCCAAAAAAATCGAAGTGGCGGTGGACGATGAGGTAGCCATCGGCGCATATATAAATCTGGCATTTGTCAACCACTCACCGGACGAGTTCACCATGGACTTTGTCTACGTACCTCCCAACTCGCCCAAGGCCAAACTTCGCTCGAGGATAATATCAAGTCCTTCCCACACCAAGCGATTTTTAATGGCGCTTCAGGAAAACGTCAGGCGATATGAGGAAAAGTTCGGAACCATCGATATTACATCGAAAATATCGCCCGGCTTCCCGGAAGGCGCGGGGCATGCCTGATTATTATGCGCTCATTCCCGCTGTTTCCGTTAAATTTTACGCCTTTATGCGGAAAATGGCTTGACGTACAAGCAAATAATGTGATAGATTCAATAAGAGTATGATTAGCGAATCCGACGGTTCCGAACTGCCGATTGACGAAAGAGAAGGATTGGTGTTGTTTTTTACCGTTGGAGGGCATACTTTCGGTATAAGGCTGACCGAGGTGATCCGGGTCGATGACTCCGGCATAAATGAAGCAAAGGAAGCTTCGTCGGCCTACGAAGAAACGGAGTGGGTAGACCTTCGGCGCTTTTTCAATTTGGGCGCCGGAGAAGAATGTGAGAAAACCATAACAATCGTTCTCGAGGGGGAAGAAGATCGGTTTTACCTGTTGGCCGACGAGGTGGATAAGATAGTTTCCGCGCAAGATGCTCAGGAGGTTCAATGGCCCCGGCAACTTGCCGGGGAGGCGGCGGAAATCTTCAGTGGGTTTTTTCGCGATGGGGAACGATTGGCGCCGGCGGTCAATGTTTTGGCCGTCAGGGAAGCGGCGAAGCGTGAAGGCCGGTGAAAAATCAAGATACCTCGGCTGATAAAAGTAAAGTGATCCTGTTTCGCGCGGGAGAAACGCTGCATGGAGCTAAACTGGACGAGGTTCTAAAAGTGGTGACGGAGGACAACCTGACTTACATACCCAGAACGCCGAATCATGTTAAGGGCGCGATCTACCATGAGGGTAGAGCGATACCGGTTTTCTTATGTGAAACCGGCAAGAATAACGGGGAATCCGAAAACCTGGTATTGCTCTTCGAACACGCTCATGGCCCGGTAGGATTGGCCATAGACAGGGTGATAGGCGTGGTGGATGAAACCGAAGTAGAGCACAACGAGGAAGACGAGCTATTATACGGGGGTGAACGCGTGAAATTGGTAACCAACAAAGACCTGCTTTCACCCCCCGCCCCCGATAAGTAGAGGAGGAGGGATATGGCAAAAAAAATATTGCTGGCGGACGACAGCATCACTATCCAGAAAGTGGTGAGGATTACTCTTGCCGATGGAGATTTCGAACTCACCACCGTGGACAACGGGGACGATGCTCTCACGATGGCCGGACAGATAATGCCGGACCTGATTCTTGCCGATGTGGTAATGCCCGGCAAGAACGGTTACGAGGTGTGCGAGGAGGTTAAGCGTAACCCCGCTCTCATGAACATACCCGTACTTTTGCTGGCAGGCAGTTTCGAGGCTTTCGATGAGATTAAAAGCGCTCAAATAGGCGCCGATGGGCACATCACCAAGCCCTTCGATACGCAGGCCTTTCTGGATAAGGTAAATGAATTGATCGAGAAAGGAGCGCGCCAGGAAGTCGCACGGCCTGCCGAAGCGCCGGCCGCCGCCGCTGCACCGCCTCAACCTGAAGCCGCTCCGCCACCGCCGGCGCCCCCTCAAGAACCTCCGCCGCCAATGCCTCCACAACCCGCAACGCCTCCACCTCCTCCACCAGCGCCTCCGCCCCAACCCCAGGCCGCACCACCACCCCCAATGCCTCCACAGCCTGAAGCAGCGCCACCTCCGCCTCCGATGCCGCCTCAACCGGAAATGCCGGCTCCACCTCCACCCCCACAGCCGGCCGCGCCTCCACCACCTGCTCCTCCTCCACCTTTCCAACCGGAAGCCGCTCCTCCTCCACCTCCTCCTCCGACGCCACTCACCCCCGAACCGCCCACAGCTCCAGAAGCTGAACTGCCTGCGGCGGATATTTTCGCCGAACCTACGCCGCCATCAGCGCCGGCAGAGCCCCAGATCGAGCAACCGACCGAGATGCCGGCCTTCGAGGCGCCCGCGCCAGGACAGGAGGCCGGTTTCGAACAGCTTGCTCCACCTTCGGAAGAGGCATACTGGCCTGGAGGAGAAACTCCTGCCGAAGAGCAACCGGAAATACCTGCAGAAGAACCGCCACCTGCTCCCTCACAGGATGCCACTATGCCAATGGCCGATCCATGGGAAATGGCCGCCGACATGGGACCGTCCGAACAACAGGAAGCTCCATCGGTGGAAGAGCCTCCATCGGCTCCCACCCAGGAGGAAGGCATGCCCATGGCCGAGCCGTGGGAGATTGCCGCCGATATGGGAGCGCCCGAGGAACACCCTGCCGGCTCGATAGAGATGGAACCTGTCGAAAGCATGGAACCGATTGAGCCGACTTCCGAGGTGGAAGAAGCGCCCGAGATTGTATCTCAAGAGCCTTTAGCAACTGAACCGCCTCCTCTCGAAGCTCCGCCCATGGCTGCCGAACCGTCTCCTTTCGAAACTCCGCCCATGGCTGCCGAACCGCCCGCGCCCGAACCGTCTCCTTTCGAAGCTCCGCCCATGGCTGCCGAACCGCCCGCGCCCGAACCGCCTCCTTTCGAAGCTCCGCCCATAGCTGCCGAGCCGCCTGCGCCCGAACCGCCTCCATTCGAAGCTCCGCCCATGGCTGCCGAACCGCCAACGCCCGAGCCGCCTCCTTTCGAGGCTCCGCCCATGGCTGCCGAACCGCCAACGCCCGAACCGCCTCCTTTCGAAGCTCCGCCCATGGCTGCCGAACCGCCAACGCCCGAACCGTCTCCTTTCGAAGCTCCGCCTGAGGTTGCCGAACCGCCCGCGCCCGAACCGTCTCCTTTCGAAGCTCCGCCTGAGGTTGCCGAACCGCCTGCGCCCGAACCGCCTCCATTCGAAACTCCGCCCATAGCTGCCGAGCCGTCCGAGCCGCCTGCGTTCGAGGCTCCGCCCATGGCTGCCGAGCCACCTCCTTTTGAGGCGGCACCGGAAGCTGTTGTGGAAGAAGCGGCCGAACCCACACCACAACTCGTCGAAGAGGCGCCGGTTCCGGTAGAAAGGGAAGTGCCGGAAATGGCCCCGGAAGCAGTTGAACCTATCGAGGAAGTGGCCGCTGCACCGCCGCCGTTATTGTCGGAAGAAGTGAAGGAAAAAATCGAAGAGGCAGGCGAGGAAATAGCAAAAGCCGCCGGCCTGAGTTCAATACCTGAGGAGCTGCTACAACTAATTGTAGACAAGATAGAAAAGATAGCATGGGAGGTAATTCCGCAGATAGCGGAAGCCGTAGTAACCGAACGAATCGAAAAGCTGGAGAAGGGCAAGAAAGAATAGCGAAAAATCAAATAGGGCCCCGATCCGGTAGGCCCCTATTGAAGGGGATTGAATATCCAATCCCCTTAAATTTAAGTTCATCTTTGTGAAAATTTTGTGTGCTCATCGGAGGAAACCCCACAGTGGAGGAAAAAACCAAAGGATATAACCCACGGGAAACCGAAAAGCAATGGTACGACTGGTGGGAAGAACAGGGCTTTTTTATGCCCGATCCTGATGCAAGCGACACTGAACCATATTGCATCGTCATTCCCCCACCCAACGTCACGGGTTCACTTCACATGGGCCACGGCCTTAACAATACCCTACAGGATATTCTTATACGTTATTACCGTATGTTGGGCCGCAAGACCCTTTGGCAGCCCGGAATGGATCATGCAGGTATCGCCACCCAATACGTGGTTGAAAGGGAACTGAAAAAGGAAGGGACCAGCCGGCAAGAGGTCGGGCGGGAGAAATTCCTCGAACGTGTCTGGGAATGGGTCGACTCCAGCGGCGGAATAATATTAAAACAATTGCGCAAATTGGGCTGCTCGTGCGACTGGAGCCGTCGGCGATTTACAATGGACGAAGGTCTCAGCCGGGCTGTTCGCGAGGTTTTCGTCCGGTTATGGGAAGAAGATCTTATATACCGTGGCCACCGGCTGATTAACTGGTGTCCTTCCTGCCATACGGCGTTGAGCGACCTCGAGGTGGCCTTGCCGAAGGATGCGAAGAAGGGCAAGCTGTGGCATCTCAGGTACCCCTACAAGGAAGGTGAGGGCTACATCGAGGTGGCCACCACCCGCCCGGAGACGATGCTCGGCGATACAGCCGTCGCCGTGAATCCCAACGATGATCGCTACAAACACCTCATAGGCAAGACGGTTGTGCTGCCTTTTGTAGATCGCGAGATACCTATAATCGAGGACGAGCTGGTATCGGTGGAATTCGGCACCGGAGCTTTGAAAATAACGCCGGCACATGATTTCGATGACTTCGATATCGGCCAACGCCACGACCTCGAAATGGTCAACGTTATGGACAAGGACGCCGTTCTGAATGAAAACGCCGGGCCGTTCAAAGGACTCGATCGATATACGGCTCGCCAGAGAGTACTTGATGAACTTGATAAAATGGGTCTTTTGGGCCCAATCGAGGATTACCCCTTGCGCCCCGGGCGTTGTTACCGGTGTAAGACGGAAATCGAGCCTATGCTTTCCGACCAGTGGTTCGTCAAGGCAAAGGGATTGGCCGGGGAAGCCATGGAAGCGGTGCAGCGCGGCGATACGCGTATAGTACCGGCGGTATGGGAAAAGAACTATTTCGATTGGCTCACCGACATACGCGACTGGTGCATCAGCCGGCAAATATGGTGGGGTCATCAAATACCGGCATGGTATTGCGACGATTGCGGCGGGATAACCGTAACACTGCAAGACCCGACGGAATGCTCCCATTGCAAAGGCGGCCGGCTCAGGCAGGAGACGGACGTGCTGGATACATGGTTCAGCTCGGCGCTTTGGCCCTTCAGTACTCTCGGCTGGCCCGACGAGACGGACGCTTTGAACACTTTCTATCCCACAACGTGCCTGGTAACGGGTTTCGACATCCTCTTCTTCTGGGTGGCGCGTATGATGATGATGGGATTGCATATTATGGGAAAGGCGCCTTTCGAAGACGTCTACATCCACGCGCTCGTGCGGGACGAGTACGGCAAGAAGATGAGCAAGTCCAAGGGCAATGTTATCGACCCGCTCGAGGTGATAGATAATTTCGGCGCCGATTCTTTCCGGTTTACACTGGCGGCATTCGCGGCCCAGGGTCGCGACATCAAGTTGAGCGAAAGTCGTATCGAAGGGTACCGGCATTTCTGCAATAAAATCTGGCAGGCCGCTCACGGGGTCGTGTTGCGAAACCTCGATGGCTTCGATTACGAAAGTGCAAAAAAATTGCCCCGATCTCTGGAAGAAAAGTGGATAATATCCAAGCTCGGCAGTACCGCCCGGAGGATGAGAGAATATATCGAGTCGTATAAGTTCAACGAGGCTGCAAGCGCCATTTACCATTTTATATGGATGGATTTCTGCGACTGGTTCATCGAGATGTCCAAACCCGCGATTTACGGCGAAGACCCTGAAAAAAAAGACGCATTCAGGCGGACGTTGCTCGATGTACTCGAAGGTTCATTAAGGCTGCTGCATCCGTTGATACCGTTTCTGACGGAAGATATATGGCAGAAGCTTCCGGTTCCCAAAACGTCTCAAAGCATAATGATGGCGCCCTACCCTTCTCCCGAAGATTATCCTTACGACGAGTGGGCGGAGACTGAGTTGGCTATTGTTATGGAAGTTATAAAAGCCCTCAGGAACATTCGCGGCGAGAACGACATCAAGCCCGGTACCCGCGTGCCCGCCGTGCTGCTGGCGGCAGACGATCCCACCGGCACACTGCTGGAAAACAACCGCGTGCATATCGAGTCGTTGGGCAAATTAAGCTCTATCGATATTCAAGTGGGCGGCTCCGCTCCTGAAAAGACCGCCGTGCAGTCCACATCTATGGTCGAGGTGCATATCCCGCTCGAGGGGCTGGTGGATTTCGCAGAGGAGATCAAACGGCTGGAAAAGGAAAGCGGCAAGATCGAGAAAGACCTCGGCATGGTAAAGAAAAAACTTGCCAATGAAGAATTCCTCAAAAACGCCCCGCCCGAAATTGTGGAAAAGGAAAAGAACAAACACGAAGAGTTGATCGATAAGCTCGATGCGGCCCGCCGGAACATCGATCGAGTCCGGCAGTATATTTAGGCTGTCAATTGGATCGAAAATATATGGGCAGCGCCGCGATGCCGAAGAGTACCGGCGCAATCCACGCTGCAATAAGAGGATTTTGAATCACACCGCCCCGGCCGAGGCTTAACGTCCAGGCGAAAAATTCATAGTAAGAAAGGCATATCAAAAGGCTCCATACGATTCCCCCGGCCACACCCGCGCCCTGGCCGCTCTTCAACCCCAGCGGAACGGCCAATACCAACAATATCAGGCCACTCAACGGATAGCTGACCTTTGCCCATAAATCCACCTTGAAAGATCGCATGTCGCTGCCACCTCCCTCGAGAGCGGATATATACAGCGCCAGATCGAAAAACCCCGTCTCTTTAGGGTCTTTTTTCATCCTTTCGAGGTCTTCGGCGGTTTCGGGGATATTTACAGTGATAATTTTGTGATGGCTGACCGTCACCTCGCCTTCGGGCGAAAAATTGCGTACGACAACTCCCTCACCGACCCATTCGTCTCCATCCCAACGGGCGTTTTGGGCCTCCAGTCTTCTCGTAACCTTGAAATCCTCACCTACTTCCAAAACCACAAAATTGATAATTTCCTTTTTTTCTATCCTGTACTCTTGCAGGAAGTAAATCCCCCCGGCCCCTCGATACCACCCGCTCACGGTGCGGCCGGGAGTTTCGAGCTTTTTTCCCTTAACCGCCGCGTCCCGATTTTTTTTGAATTGCTTTATCCGAACGCGAGTTATTTCTTGTCTCGTATTTGATCCGGGCAAGACGAATTCACCCATGCAAAATAAGGCCGCGCCGACAAGAAGTGCGAAAAAAAATACCGGCCTCATGGCCGCTCTGACCGGAATCCCTGCGGCGCGCATGGCCATAATTTCCCTTCTCCGGTTGAGCAGGCCGAGTGTAATCAACGCCGCAAGAGGTAAATTTAGAGGAGTAATGTCATACACCACCTGGGGCAGTTTGTATGCCAGATACACCAGCAGCAAGCTAACCGGCGCGCCGCCTTCCCCCACATACCTCTGCACACGATCAAAGAAATCGACAAGAACGAAAATCCCGGTCAACGCTGCCAATGCCGCGAAAAAAATCCCAAAAAACTCCCGAAAGACCATCCTGCGAAGTATCTTCATTGCCGCGATTCCCGTTGAAATCTATCGACAAACCTTGCGACCCATTCAGCAACCCAGGTCGCAGCCACCGAAGTCGGCAAAGGCCGATCATTTAAAACGCGATGAAAAAAGAAAATGCCGGATAACACCACGATTACGTTGGGACCCCATAGCGCCCAGAAGGGCGGCATAAACCCTTTTACGGCCATCATTTTACCGCCGCTGACCATGATGTAGTAGATCATCGTGAGCGCGATGCTGGTAATTATGCCTTGATGCCTGGTGGTTCGCGGTGGCTGTATGCCCAGGGGAATGCCCCAAAGCGCCAATATAAGGCATGCGAAAGGCAAACTGAATTTCTGGTACCGGGAAATTTCTATCTGCCTCAATGCCACACGGTACCTTTCCGCCGCCAGCCGCGTCGCTTTGGTCTGAGGTTTGGAGGATTGAACCTCCCGGAGACGTTTGCTCAGGTCTTCTTTTTTGCGGTCAAGGTCTGCAATATTCATCAACTCGATATGACTTCCACGTTCCACCTTACCGCCCTGTTTTTTTTCCTCCAAATCGATTTTAACATCGAAAACATCGAACTTTATCGACCGGAAGATTTTCCCGTTTCTATCGGAGGTTTGAATTTCACCATCCGTCAGTTGCAGGTTATTTTTCAGATGTTCCGGATCCAGATCCATGCGGCCTTGCTTTGCAAACACGTAAACGGTTTCAGTTCCTTCTATTTTTTCCTTTTCAGTCTGTGTTTGAGCGATCATTACTCCTTTGAGCGTTTCGTTTTCCATCGCGTCAACATATATAGTGAGGTTGGAACCCAAATTGACGAACCCCTTCAGCTTAATGGCCGCCCTTACGCTTGTGCGGGCGATTTCCAGTTTCATTTCGTTCGTCCATTCGGCGGCACGGGGGATGGCGTACAAACTTAAAAAAGCGGTCATGACCGTGCACAAAACGCCCAGAACCAATACCGGAGCTAACAGACGGGCAATACTTATGCCCACCGCTTTCATCACCGTAATCTCGCTATCGGCGCTGAGTCGATTCACCACCAGAAGCGTCGCCAAAAGCAGTGCGACGGGTGTCACAATAGTCAAGAAAAAGGGAAGCATGAGACATACCATCTGAAACACCCTCAAAAGCGGCACGCCTCGATTGACAACCCACTCGGTGATCTGTATCATGCGTTGAATCAGCATAATGATCACCATCACGAGCATCGCAAGAGCGAAAGGCGTCGCCACTTCCTTGAAGACGTATTTTTCCAGTACCAGCTTCATCAGGTCCAACCCGGCGCTTTCCCCGGTTGCTTTTTACGGTATATGCCTGTTCGATCACTGTCAAGGAACAAGACAATGAAGGTTCTGAGCGGGGCGGACATCGCGCGAGGCGGCACGGCACAAAATACATTCAGCGCCGGGACCGCCGTTTCCATCGGCAATTTCGACGGCGTTCACCGTGGCCACCGGGAAATACTTGCGCGGCTTATGCGCAGGGCCGAAGAGTTGGGGACGTTATCCGTTGTGATGACCTTCGATCCGCACCCCCGAAAGGTGCTTTCCGGCCCCGAAGGACTGAAGTTGATTACCGGCCTGAACACAAAATGCCGCATTTTCGAGTCGCTGGGTCTTGACTACCTGATTAAAATGGATTTCACAAGCGAATTTGCAGCACTTAGCCCCCAAGAATTTATCGAAAAATGGCTTATGCTGCTTTCGCCGCGTGCCGTGGTGATAGGATATGATTTCAACTTCGGTCGCGGCGGAGCCGGCACGTTCGATATACTAGAAGCGGAAGGCCGCAAGCGAGGCTTTACCGTCGAGATGGTCGAGGCGTTGAGCGTGGAGGGGATGACCGTCAGCTCGAGTCGTATACGCAACCTTATCGAGGGCGGCGAAGTCGGCACCGCGGAAAAGCTGCTTGGCCGACCGTACTCGGTTTTTGGAAAGGTGATCAAAGGACACGGCCGTGGACAACGCCTGGGATTTCCAACGGCGAATGTGGGCGCTACCGAGGAGTTGTTGCCGTGTGACGGAGTTTATGCCGGCGAGGTTGTGATCGACAATCAAGCATTGCCCGCCATGGTGAACATAGGCGCAAATCCCACCTTCGAGGACATGGCTCGAAGCGTTGAAGCGTGCATCCTTAACTTCAACGACGATATTTACGGCAAAGAGATCGAGGTGCGGTTCAGAGATCGGATACGTTCCGAAATTAAATTCCCCGACCCGGAAGCCCTGGTCGAACAGATAAAACACGACCAAAAAACCATCGAACGCTTCTTCCAGTCACGCGGTACGAGCAAGTGACCAATATTATCTAAAAACCGCCGTTCTCCATGAACTCCGTAGGGGCGACCCGATCCGGGGACACAATACAGATTTTTTTTGAAAATCTCTTTACTATGTTAAAAAGGAGAAAAACCCCGTATCGTGTCCCCGAATCCCCGGATTCGTCATTAGCTCTTTCCTCCCACCGTTATCTCGGGGATTCGTAAAGTGGGCTGGGCGTCGGAGACGGGGACTCCCTGGCCATCTTTGCCGCAGGTGCCGATGGCGAATCCCAGGTCGGAACCGACCATGTCTATGGACTGTAATATTTGCGGCCCGTTGCCTATCAGGGTCGCGTTCCTGACGGCATCTCCCGTTTTGCCCTTTTCGATAAGGTATCCCTCGGTAACTTCGAAGACGAAATCTCCGTTAACCGTGTTCACCTGCCCGCCGCCCATTTTTTTTACGAACAACCCTCGCTCGACGCTTCGAACGATTTTCTCCGGGTCATGTTTACCGGCCGGTATCATGGTGTTGGTCATTCTCACTATGGGCCTATGCCGGTAGCTTTCACGCCTGCCGTTTCCGGTACTTGCCGCGCCGGATTTCATCGCCGAGAGGCGCGAATGCATATAGCTTACAAGTTTCCCGCGATCTATAAGCGTTGTTTTATTCGCCGGTACTCCTTCGTCATCGAAAGCGAACGACCCTCTTGCGCCCGGCACAGTTGCGTCATCCACCACGGTGACAAGCGGTGAAGCGATATGCTCCCCGATGCGTCCCGTGTACACGCTTAAGCCTTCCTCTGCGAGGTCCGCTTCGAGCCCGTGCCCGACGGCTTCGTGTATCATGGTCCCGCCCGCTTCGCTGGACAAAACCACCGTCATCCGCCCCGCCGGGGCCGGGGGAGCTTCGAGCATGAGAAGTGCGCGGCGCACGGCGCGTTCGGCAACTTCTTCCGGAGGATTTTCATCGAACAACTCCATACCGCGCGTGCCGCCGACGGGTTCATAGCCCGTCTGCACCACTTCTCCGTCCGCCGCAACCACGTGCACCAGAAAAACCAGTTGCGTAAGCACCTCTCTAACGAGTGAGCCGTCCGCAGTGGCTATCTCAATCTCGCGCCGGCTGTCGCCGAAGTTCACCCTTACCTGCCGAATCCTGGAATCGATCTTGCGCGCCGCCTCGTTGGCACGGACGGCAAGTTTTACCTTGTCCTCGAGACTCACTCCGGCGGGATCGGTCTCTATCTCCATCCACGGTTTGCCGACGCGCTCGCCAAGCGTCGAGGGAGAAGTTTCAGCGCCCGTACCTAATGCCGCCGCGAGGTCATCCGCCAGTTTCGTGCAAGTTCGGTCGGTTAATTCGTTGGTGTATGCGTATAAAGTACGCTCTCCGGCTATAACTCGAAGTCCCGCGCCGGAGTCGATGCCCATTTGCGCGCGCTCGATGCGATCATCCTCGATCTGCACCGCAGTAAGCGCACTGTGCTCGACAAACAAATCGGCCCAGTCACCGCCTTTGGCAAGGGCGGCTTTCAAAATTTTCGAGTGATTCAGGGCGTTGTTTTTCACGGTTTCCTCCGCACTTACTTTATAAGACTGATGTCACCAGGTTGCTCCATAGGACTACCCATCTTTTTTTTCCAATGAGGACATTTAAACCCGGATTTTGCGATTGGAATTACCGCACTTCTGCAATAATAGTGTAACCATATGAAAATGCTCCTTGTTTTGCTAGAATCAGCAATAAAACAAGG
>Ga0180431_10006820_pt1 | contig 13481 bp, 15 predicted proteins | sample SS_ome_11_FD_132459 | JGI IMG/M metagenome (GOLD analysis project Ga0180431, IMG submission 132459) | Hypersaline lake sediment archaeal communities from the Salton Sea, California, USA - SS_1_MS_1 metaG | ecosystem: Environmental > Aquatic > Non-marine Saline and Alkaline > Hypersaline >... | reverse complement strand
GGAAAAGATAAATACTCCAGCTTGGGAAAACAATATGGTTATGATGGTGCGGATGGCATCCTTGAACCGGATAGTGACGTGGTGAAAAAGTGCAGGGAGATCCTGGAATCTTATGGGCTGGAAGTGGAACTCGGGAAATAGCTTGATGATTGGAACACATCAGAACACTAGCGCTTTGTATTTGGAATCTTCGCCTTCAAATATCCTTTCTCTGAATTTCTTACTTGTAGCAGGTCTCGCTTGTGAGTGTATTTCCTAAAGGTGTAACACCATCAGATCAAATCGAAAAAGGAGGCAAGGGATTCTCGTCTTTCATCATTGTTTACTTCCAAGAAAGAGGGCGAGGGTCATAATCCCTTCTCTCGCTCAATTGGCCCGGTTGCTTTTTGATGAAGCTGCAATCCAGCCTGACTGCATGGCCATTACTACAGCTTGCGTTCGGTCGCTGGCATTGAGTTTGCGCAGGATGGATGTCATGTGGTTTTTGATAGTTTGCTCACTGATGCCAAGGGCGTGGGCAATCTGTTTGTTGCCGAATCCCCGGGCTGCATAGCCGAGAATTTCGGTTTCCCGATCGGTAATTGGGGCATGAGAGGAATCTGTGGAAATCCCTTTGGCTGAAATGTCCCGGAAGCTTCTCAGGACTCGTTCCAAAACACGGGGGCTGGCGATAAGATCATCGACGATGGGCAGAGCACCATCGGCCATCCGCCTGATGGAGTTGACCAACTCATTATCGTCAATATATCTGCTGAAATAGGCGACGGCCCCGCACGTGGTCGCCTGAACGAGTTCGTCCTCGCTGAGATAAGGAGTGAGCATGGCAGTAGCAATGCCATCAGCTTGCTGCGCTATCTGGCGGGCCAGTTGTATCCCATCGTACAGGGGTGGGTTTATGTCAATCAGGACGACCCTGGGAGACAGGGATTGAATCAAAGCAAAGGCATAGGAATCGATATTTGATTCCCCCACCACTTCGATATCTTCATATTTTGCCAGTGCTGCACTGACACCCTGTCTGAAGAAGGTGGTCCGGTCAGCCAGAAAAACGCTGATTCTATCGGAACGGCCTTCCCCGTCAAAGTACTGCATTCGGTATTCCTTTTTAAAAAACGGCTACATCATCATGGTAACCCCTCAACTCATGGTGCGACTAGCGTGTAGAACCTGAATTTGAAGGGTGGTTCTCCCTGATTTTATCGATGGGGCTAGCACCAATCGGGCTGCGGTTCCTAACGTGGCTGGTTTTTCCAGGGCAGGCTTTTACCCGCTTTTTACCAGGCTTTACCTGATCTTGACCTGTGTTTTTACCAGACTTGCCTATAATGATGGCAAAGGCTCATAATCAGTGGTTTCAGGGAGGATCAGCAATGGACAGCTCGCAATTTGTGGAATATCATATCGTCGATTGTATACGGGTGGCGATTGTAGAAGCGAATGGTGAAAAGGAGCAAGCTGCCCGATTGCGTGCTCAAGCCAGATTACGCCTCGTGTGCATGGCAGATGATGAAGTGTGGGAACTGGCAAAGAAAACCTGTTTTCCTCCCAAAAGAACCGCCGAGGATGCCTACCAGGATATAAAGCAGACAATAGAAGAGTACAAAACAACCGCCGGCGCCTGGCTCAACCGGGCATTTGTAGAGAATTCAACCAATTCTAATCAATAAATTCAAAATCTTCCTCCTTATTTATATCAGGCTGCATTGTACGGGAAAAGCCCCCGTTGATTTGACCCCACCTCCCTGAAACCCTACAATGTAGCCACATGCATACCAAAGGCAGCTACATACTCCTCATCCATCTGGATAATGATGCTTCCATTACTATAGGGAAGATGGGGAAGTTTGATTTTCCTGGCGGATATTATTTGTATGCCGGTAGTGCTCTCGGGGGGCTCCGGGGGCGGATAAAACACCATCTTAGAAAGGAAAAGAAACTCCACTGGCATATCGATTATTTGCTGGTGCAGGCGAGAATTGTTGAAGTGTGGGTGGTTTTGGCTGAGGAACGATTAGAATGCCTCCTGGCTCAAGCGGCTCGAAATCTGCCGGGGGCCACAATTCCGGTGGCTGGCTTTGGTTCATCCGATTGTCGATGCCCAACGCACCTTATCCATCTACCCGAAAGACCGCAACTGGAAACTTTTCAAACTGCTGTCGGTAGAGGTATCACTTTAGAGCCGCTATCAAATCTCGATGCTCACTGAAATCGCTGCAGGCAATTACCTGCTTGTTCCGCACCGTGGCCGGCTTACCTTCCCAATCAGTGATCTCCCCGCCGGCTTCCCTCAACAGCAGTATCGCCGCGGCGATATCCCAAGAGTAGAGGCTTCGGTGGAAATAGAGATCCAACCGGCCACAGGCCACGTAGGTGATTCCCAGAGCTGCCGACCCCATAAGTCGAAAGGTGGTCCGGGCTGACCATAAATCATTAGCCATGGAAATCATCTCTTTTGATGCGGTATCGTCATATCCCAGATCAAACCCGATCAAAGTCATCGCGAGACCGCGTTCGCGTGCCACGCTAATTGGGATGTCGTTGAGGAAAGCCCCCGCGCTTTTTCGAGCCCGGAACATTTCATCTTTTAGCGGATCGTAGATCACTCCCAGCAAAACCTCTCCGTTGAGGGTCAGGGCAATGGATACGCAGAAATGCCCGATTCCAAAGGCGTAATTTGTGGTGCCATCCAGTGGATCGATGATCCAGCAGTACTCGCTTACCGTTTCACTTTCCCCGGATTCCTCACAAAGGACGCTGTGTTCTGGGTACTCATCGTGGAGGATTTTGAGGATGCTCTTTTCGGAGAGAAGGTCAGTCTCGGTGACGAGGTTGCGGTTCCCTTTGCTCTCTATGCGTTTTTCATGAGAGTAGTAATCTTTGAGGATAGTGCCCGCCTCTCTGGCCGCACGAATGGCTATTGTTTGAGCGTCCTGGCCGCTTCGGGATAGAGGCAGGTCATTCATAGCAAACACATTTTTTCTTTGACTTCCCGAATGGTCTCACGGGCTATGACACTGGCTCGGCTGGCTCCGTCAGCGACAATCTCTTCCACGTATCCCGATCTGGCTTCAAACTCGACCCTTCTTTCACGGAAGGGTTCCATAGCAGCATTAATCGCTCCAGCCAGCACTTTCTTGCAGTCAACACAGCCGATCTCCGCTGCGCGGCACCCCTGACCGATTTCCTCCAGCTTCTCCGGATCGTAGAATCCGTGCAGGCTGTAGATGTTGCAAATCTCCGGCCGACCGGGGTCGTTGCGTCTTTGCCGTTGCGGGTCGGTAAAGGCAGCCATTATTCGCTTCTGAGTCTCTTCCGGTGTGGCGGCAAGTTCAAGGTGATTATCCAGGCTTTTGCTCATCTTGTTTTCGCCGTCCAGTCCTATGACCATAGGGACAGTAGTCAGCTTGGCCTGTGGTTCCGGGAATATGGGGGCAACCAGGTTATTGAACCGCCGCACAATCTCGCGGGCCAGCTCGAGATGGGATAACTGATCCTCCCCGACGGGAACGGAATCTGCCTTATACAGGATAATATCGGCGGTCTGCAAAACCGGGTAGCCAACCAGTCCGTAGTTGACATTCTGGGGCTGATGGCGGGCCTTTTCCTTGAAAGTAGGAACCCTCAGCAGCCAGCCCAGCGGGGTTATCATGCTCAGGAGCGTATGAAGCTCCATCACTTCCGGGACGTGGGATTGCACAAAAAGGATGCTCTTTTCGGGATCGAGTCCGGCGGCCAGCCAGTCGAGCATCATCTCGCGGATGTTGTATTGCATGTTGTGGAAATCATCGAGGGTGGTCAGAGCGTGGATATCGACAACGCAATAGATGCATTCGTAATCATCTTGGAGCTTTACATAATTCTGAATGGCTCCCAGGTAGTTGCCAATGTGCTGCCTTCCGGTGGGCCTGGCGCCCGAAAATACGCGGCCTTTCATCCATTACATCCTTCGGAACCCCTGATCAACTCTTTTGATTCCCTAACCCCCCAAAGTCACCTTTCATTATTCAGGTTCCCTTGCTCTTTTTTCTAAGGAAGTCTAACATAGAAACAGCTTCACAGACAAGGAGGAAAGGTGCTGGCCAGCTTTATGGGGAAAATACCCCGCGTTCCTGATTCATGTTTTATCAGTGATGCGGCTTATATAATGGGGAATGTGGAATTTGGGGAAGGTTGCAGCGTCTGGCCCGGAGCTGTCATAAGAGGGGATACACCCGGTGGTGAACATGGCAGCCTGATGACCATCGGGGCAGACAGTCATTTTGAAGATAACACCACCGTCCATTTCACCAAGAGTATCGGTGATCGGGTGGTTCTGGGGCATGGGGCCGTGGTGGAAGCGTATTCCGTAGGGAATAATGTTTTGATTGGCGATAATGCCACGGTGCTGGCTTACAGTACGATTGGAAATAATTGCATTATCGCGGCCGGATCGATGGTCAAAGAGGGGATGGTCATCCCGGACAACTCCTTTGTCACCGGGTCTCCGGCTAAAATAAAGGCAGAGATCACGGAAAAACAACTTCAGATGCTGGATGAATTGCTCTCTTTCATGCCCCCCCTGATTGCTGAGCACAAGAGAAATTTAGTCAGTAGTCTTGGGAATAGGTAATTATCCGCTACGAGAATCTTTGCTATTAAACCGCGGAGAGAAATTTAGAGGATAATTAGTCAATCTATTGCCCCCAACTGAGGGTTCTGCAATAGGAACAGGAAGCCACTTTTCTACTTTTCAGCCTGTTCCAGTTCTTCCTCTTTATCTTTACTGAGATCTAATTTGTAGAAATCGCTACCCTCTCCCGGCAGAAGCATGAAGAACTCGGACGTATGATCGAGTAATAATTCGGCATTTGCTACTTCAAACTCCAGAACATGTCCTCCTGCTGTGCGATCACTAGTAATAAAATGCAGGTGATAACCCGGCATGTTAATTCCGGTTACATAGGGCGGAGAGCGAAAACCTACGAGCGTGCCTTCAATATCGGTGAATTCAAAGATAGGTTGATTTGCGGTCACTTCCACCAGTGGCGGGTATGGTTTTGTCTGTTTGGGAACGCTGCGTGTTTTCATATAAGAAAAAGTGCCATTAATCTTAATGGCGAAAAAGATGTTTTCAGTGGGAATCAGGTTGTCGATGGTAGCCTGAACATTCTGATAATTTACTCCTGTTTCTAATGCGGTTCTCTGATCAGCCTCAAAATACGTCAGAACTGCAAATGGAGTAGTGGTATCAGGATTAACCTCGGTGGCAATCCCATCGGCTCTTACCTGGAAGAAATCCCCCTCCAAAGCAACCATCTCTCCATCCAAACCTTCAAATGTTCCAATCCCAAAATCTCCGTATTTTTCCAGGTCATTGTAGGAAATCATACCATCGTAATCGCCATTGAGAACGGCGTCAATGGTCGATACCTGAGTCAGCGTTTCCTCATAGTCCGCATCTTCGCTTTCTGAAAGACATCCAGCAGTGACTATCAGAAGAGCTGCAATCGAGATAATCATGGCTGTTCTGGTTTTGTTGATCATCATATTTCCTTATATTTTTATTAACGTTGGTCACATCCGCTCAGGAGCATTCATCCCCATCAGATGCAGGGTTTTGGCCATGACGATCCGGGTAGCCTCCACCAGCTTGAGGCGGGCCGAGGTCAGGTTTTCGTCTTCGGTGATCACTCGACACTTTTCGTAGAAGTTGTGGAAGGCGGTAGCCAGCTCCTGAGCATAATACGGCAAATGCTGAGGTTCCAGACTGATGGCTACTATCTCCAGAATTTCCGGGAAGGCCAGTAGCTTTTTAATCAACTCTATCTCGGCTTCTTCGGTGAGGAGCGAAACATCCCCGTTGGTGTAGTCAATCCCTTTTTCTCTGGCCAGTCGTGTAATTCCGGCAATGCGGGCGTGACCGTACTGGACATAATATACCGGGTTGTCCATAGATTGCTTCTTGGCCAGCTCCAGATCGAAATCCATCTGGCTGTTTGCCGAACGGGAAAGGAAGAAAAAGCGGCAGACGTCAGTTCCCACCTCATCCATCACTTCACGCAAAGTGATCATGTCCCCGGTTCTTTTAGAGACTTTGACCACTTCATCGCCTCTCCGCAGACTGACCATTTGGGATAAGATTACTTGGAGTTTTTCCCGGGGAATATTCAACGCTTCGATGGCCGCTTTCATCCGGGAGACGTGCCCTTGGTGGTCCGCACCCCATATATCGATCACCCGGTCGAATTTGCGTTTGATGAACTTGTTGTAGTGATAAGCAATATCAGCGGCGAAATAGGTGGGCAGTCCGTCGGATCGGATGAGCACGTTATCTTTATCCACGCCCAATTCGGTGGAAACCAGCCAGAGCGCCCCATCCTTTTCTTCAACGTGGTTGCCTTGTTTGAACATGGCCAGCACCCGGTTCAACTCTCCGGAATCGTGAATTTCCTTCTGTTCGCTGAACCAGATATCGAATTCCACGCCCAATTCCTTGAGATCGTTATCTATGAGATTGAGCAATCGTTCCATGCCTATTTGCCCCAGCTCTTTGAGGGCCTCTTCTTCGGGCAGATTCAGGAAGGCGTCTCCTTTTTCATCCGCAATATCACGGGCCAGTTCAATCATATATTCGCCGTGGTATCCGTCGGGTGGCATCTCGGCGGGTTGTCCCAGCGCTTCCCTATAGCGAGCGTAGATCGAGGCATAGAAATTCTGCATCTGGGTTCCGGCGTCATTGACATAATATTCCTTCTCAATTTCATATCCGGTGGCGTCCAAAACACTGGCCAGTGTGCTGCCCAGCACCGCACCGCGTCCGTGCCCCACGTGCAAAGGCCCGGTGGGATTAACGCTGACGAATTCCAGTTGCAGTCGAGTTCCCTTGCCCAGGGTAGAATCGCCATAGCGGTCGGCTTCGTTCAAAATTTCATCGACGTGTTGGCCCAGCCATTCATTGCTTAACGAGAAATTGATGAACCCTGGTTTCATTACGGAAACGCTGACACCATCGATTGGAGGGAGATTTTCTTTTATGGCTTCCGCGATTTTGAGGGGATTCATTTTGGCGGTGCGGGCCAGTTTCATGGCCACGGTGGCCGCATAATCGCCATGCTCCGGGTTCTGCGGGTGTTCGAGAAATATTTCAGGCAGAGCTACTTGGGGAATCAGCCCTTGCTCTTGTGCCTGAATTGCGGCTTTCTCTAAAATGTTTGTGATGCTGTCTCTAATCATAGGAAAACGATACCATTATACAGTATACGGTCGATCAGTTGAACGAGGCAAGCAAACGAGAAATGGAATACTATTCCGCCTGTTCGATGTTTCCCCCGAGTGCCTCCCTGGCTCCTTCCACCATATTTTCGGGAACCATCACCCGGCAGGGAAAAGAGGAGACTCCCATAAAGGAGATTGCATCCCCGGGTTCGATCATGGCGGTTATTCCTTCCTGCCGCAGGATATCGCACCATATCTCGGCGGTGATTTGATCCGGGGCGATCCCCATTACTTCCCACTTCATAGCTGAATCCTCGGTTTTTGTAGAGCTCCCCGCCGGGGCATCTCTACTGTGCCGTGGCGGTTTTCAGGGATTGTCCCTCCGCGCCAGCTTATTAATTCTCGATCTAATCATTCTAAAGCATTGCTTTCAAAAGTGGAAGCAATCTCTGGGTTTTTACCCTGTCACATCAAGTTGTGATAGAATGAAATTTAGCCATGATCTCCGAAAGACTACTCACTCGATTTATTCGCCCCGAACTTAAACGATCGCTCCGGGTTTCTCCGGCAAATGTGGAAATGCTACCCGGACCGAAACCTGACCGCGAATACCTGCTTTATCTGCACGTACCGTTCTGTGAGAGCCTCTGTCCGTACTGTTCGTTCCACAGGGTTACGTTCCGGGAGGAACTGGCCCGCAAGTATTTCAAATCGCTCCGGGAAGAAATGCGGATGGCCAGTGACCTCGGCTATACTTTTTCTTCGATGTACATCGGCGGCGGCACCCCGACAGTGCTGATTGACGAACTCAGCGAGACTATTGATCTGGCCCGTGAGTCGTTCGGAGTTGCTGAAGTATCCTGCGAGACCAATCCCAATCATCTTACCCCTCAGATCGTGGGAGAACTGGAAGGACGGGTGCAGCGGCTTTCGGTGGGGATTCAGAGCTTCGATGATGGCCTGCTTCGACAAATGCAACGTTATGACAAATACGGTTCCGGTGATCAGATTCTGGAACGTCTGGAGAGCATCGCCGGACTTTTCCCCACACTGAATGCGGATATGATCTTCAACTTCCCCAGCCAGACGAAGGCGATTCTGCAAGATGATGTTCAGAAAATCATTGGCTCCGCTGTGAATCAGGCTACCTATTATGCGCTGATGACCTCACCTTCTGTGGCGCGTTCCATGAAAAAATCGGTGGGTGAGGTGGACTACACTCGCGAGGCCGAGTATTATGAAATTCTTGCGCAGGGATTGAGCGATACTTTCAGGCCGGTATCCGCGTGGTGCTTCTCCCGCCAGGGCGGCGAGATGATCGACGAATATATCGTTGATTACGAGGAGTATGTTGGACTTGGGTCCGGTTCCTTCAGCAACCTCGGTGGCGCACTTTATGTCAATACTTTTTCGCTTCGGGAATATGATGAACATATCTCTTCCGGTCGGATGTCGGTTTCCCAGATGCGGCCTTTTAACCTGCGCGAGCAGATGCGCTATCGGTTCATGATGGAACTCTTCGGACTAAGACTGGACAAGCAGAATTTCAGTCTGAGCTTTGGGCGATCAATTGAGCGGGGTTTGTGGCTGGAAATGGCTTTCATGAAACTGGCCGGAGCGTTTGAGCGGAATGACGAAAAGTTTCTTGTGCTCACGCCGAAGGGGCGTTATCTGCTGGTTGTAATGATGCGTGAATTCTTTGCCAATCTAAACGATGTGAGGGATCATGCTCGCAACGCAATCGGAACGGAGGAACTAGCTGATCTTTCAGGGTATCAAACCTGATAGTAAAAAGGTATTGCGTTATCGGAAAATACTGTGCTAACATAGGTTCAACACTTAACTGAGGCGAAGCTACGGGAAAGCCTGGTTCGAGTTTAATATATAAGGAAGGAAATGGTCACAGAAAAGGAGAAATCCCTTGAAGTAGCAATCGGCCAGATTGAAAAACAATTTGGCAAGGGAACAATTATGCGGCTTGGGGAAGCCGGGGCAAAATTGTCCGTGGAAGCTATACCCACAGGTTCGATATCCCTGGATTTGGCTCTGGGAGTGGGAGGAATCCCGCGGGGGAGGGTGATCGAGATCTTCGGTAACGAGGGGGCAGGCAAATCCACGCTGGCCCAGCATATCATGGCAGAAGCTCAAAAAGGGGGAGGGAAGGCAGCGTACATTGATGCGGAACATGCACTGGACCCGCAATATGCCGCGGCGTGTGGAGTTAACATTAATGACCTTATTCTCTCGCAGCCGGATACCGCTGAGCAGGCTCTGGAGATCGTGGAAAAACTGGTCAGGAGTGATGCTCTTGACGTGGTGGTAATTGATAGCGTAGCGGCACTGGTTCCCCGGGCTGAGATCGAAGGGGAGATGGGCGATACCCATGTTGGTCTTCAGGCAAGGCTCATGTCTCAGGCGTTGCGGAAGCTGACCGCTGCTATCAGTCGGTCACGGACAGCGGTGATTTTCATCAATCAGCTCAGGGAAAAAGTAGGCGTTATGTTCGGCAATCCTGAGGTTACTCCCGGCGGCAGGGCCCTTAAATTCTACAGCTCGGTTCGGATCGATCTCAGGCGCAGGGATACCCTCAAGCAGGGTGACGAGATTGTCGGGGCCCGGGTCAAGGCCAAGGTAGTCAAGAACAAGGTGGCTCCTCCGTTTAACGTCACCGAATTCGATATAATGTTCAACAGTGGTATCAGCAAGGCGGGTGACCTCCTCGATCTGGGTGTAGCGAAGGACATTATCAAAAAGAGCGGAGCCTTCTATTCCTTCGGAGAGACGCGTCTTGGGCAGGGACGTGAGAATGCCAAGGAATTCCTGAGTGAAAACCAGGAACTGGCTCAACAGATTGAGCAGCAGATCAGAGGGAATTCTTCCAAGAAAACCAAGACCACTCCTTCCTCAAAAAAGAAAACCGAATCAGAAGCCGAACCCCAGGAAGATACCCCCGCTTAAACGGGAACTGCGGAATCGTTTGATTTCGCTGGTATCTGAACCTCTTTCCCGTAGCATAAGGCCCGGTGAGTAGGGAACGGGATTGTTGTATCCCGCAGGAATCATGAATGGGCGATGCTATGATTGTCACTGACATCAAACCTCAAAAGAGAGGGAAGAACCGCCTCAATCTATTTCTGGATGGCGAATTCGCTGTGGGCTTGAGCCCGGGCGTGTTTGAAAAATCCGGGATTCATATTGGGCAGGACCTTTCCATCTCTGAAGTGGAGACGCTTAAAAATGCCGAACAAATTCAGCAGGCTATGGAACATGCGCGGCGATATCTGGCATCCAGGCCGAGAAGTGAGATGGAAGTGAAAATCAGGCTGCGGAGGTATGGGTATGAGGAGGATGTCATAGTCCGGACTATTGATCGCCTGCGCGAATCCGGTCTGGTTGACGATACCGCGTTCGCTGCCTTCTGGAAGCAGAATCGAATGGACTTCAATCCCCGGAGTACTCATATGGTGGCGCAGGAACTCAAACAGAAAGGAATCAGTTCCGAGGTAATTGATGCAACCGTTGAAGAAATCGGGGATGAGGAAGGAGCCTATCGGGCGGGATACAAAAAGGCATATTCCCTGTCGGCGGCAAGTTATTATGAATTTCGCCAGAAGCTGGGCGCTTTTCTGCGTCGGCGGGGTTTTGATTATGAAGTGATTGGGGCCACGGTGGACCGGCTGTGGCAAGAAAAACTTAGTGAGGGTGAAAATGGATAGTATGATCTGGCTTGGTATTGTGGTTGCCGGGATAATAATCGGCGGTGTGATGGGATTTTTCCTTAGAAGCACGATGTTATCCAAGGGAATGCGGATGGCTGAAGAAGCCGCCAAAGATCGAGTGAGAGAGGCTGAAAGCAGGCATAAGGAATTGCTTATCGAAGCCAAAGAGGAAGCTGTCAAGCTCAAATCGGAGGCTGAGGCAGAGAATCGTCTGCACCGAAGTGAGTTGATAAAACAGGAGAAAAAGCTCAATCAAAAGGCTGACAGTCTTGATCGTAAGATCGAAGCCTTTGAAAAACGGGAACAAACGTTGACCCAAAAGGAAAAGGAGGCCGAGTCTACCCTGGCCCGCCTTGATAAAGTCAAGGAAGAGCATCGACGTGAGGCGGAACGTGTAGCCGGCATGTCAAGCGCTGAGGCTAAAGAATACCTTCTCCAGATGGTGGAAAGTGAATCGCGAGACTATCTGGCACAGCGCATGCGGCAGGTGGAGGCACAATTTAAAGAAGAGTCCGATGAGAAGGGGAGAATAATTATCGCTGAGGCTCTGCAACGGTGCGCCAGCGAGGTGGCAGCGGAGGCTACGGTCTCTGTCGTCACTCTTCCCAGTGATGAAATGAAGGGAAGGTTGATCGGGCGGGAGGGCCGGAATATCCGGGCGCTGGAAGCAGCCACTGGCGTCGACCTGATAGTCGATGATACCCCTGAGGCAGTAACCCTTTCCTGTTACGAACCGGTCCGCCGGGAAATAGCCAGAGTGGCCCTGGAAAAGCTTATCAAGGATGGTCGTATCCACCCCGGTCGCATTGAAGAGGTAGTTGAAAAAGCCCGTAAAGAAGTTGAGACGGAGATTCAGACAGAAGGGGAGCGGGTCATGGTTAAAGCGGGGGTTCTAGGGTTGCCTTCAGATGTCATCAAGACCATGGGTCGGCTCAAATACCGCTTTAGTTACGGACAGAATATGATTAATCACAGCCTTGAAGTGGCTCAGATGGCGGCAACTCTGGCCAGTGAAATCGGAGCTGATGTGGAAATCTCCAGAAGCGCTGGACTCCTACATGATATTGGCAAAGCGGTTGATCGTGATGTTGAGGGACCGCATGCTTTGATCGGAGCAGATATTCTCAAACGGCATGGCATTGCCCCTCAGATTGTATCTGCGGTGGCCCAGCATCACGGAGAAGCGGATGCTATGGATACATACGGGTTCATTGTCTCGGCCGCCGATGCTATCAGTGGCGCCCGTCCTGGGTCCAGGCAGGAATCGGCGGAGCACTATCTGAAGCGTATCGAGGCGCTGGAAAACATAGCCAGCAGCTTCCCGGTAGTGGAGAAAGCGTTTGCCATTCAGGCGGGACGGGAGGTTCGCATACTGGTCAAACCGGAGGAGATTGATGATCTGGAATCAATCAGGCTGTCACGTGACATAGCGAAGAAGATAGAGGAAGAAATGACATATCCCGGCCAGATAAAGGTCACGGTAATCAGAGAGACCCGGTCGATAGAATTTGCCAAATAATGGGGTTGATCAGAGCTTCCCTGAATCTTAAATAATAGAGAGGGGCGATCTTGAAGATATTATTAATTGGTGACATAATCGGCAGGCCGGGACGGCAGGCAGTTGCTGCGCTGCTTCCCGATTTGCGCCATCAATATGAAATCGATCTGGTGGTAGCCAACGGCGAAAACACTGCCGGAGGTATTGGGCTTACTCCTCCTATAGCTTTGGAGCTCTACAATCTGGGGGTTGATTTCATCACTTCCGGCAATCATATCTGGAAGCACAGAGAAATCATCCCCTATCTGGATAACGGCGAATTCCCCATCCTGCGGCCCCTGAATTATCCACCGAAAGTTCCCGGCAGAGGATACCTGATTAAAGATGATGTCATGGTGGTAAATCTGGAAGGGCGCGTTTTTATGGGCGACCTTGATTGTCCTTTCCGGGCAATGGATCAGCTTCTTGACGAAATCGAACCGAAGCCAAAAGTTATACTGGTTGACTTCCACGCCGAAGCTACTTCGGAGAAAGGAGCGATGGGGATGTACCTGGATGGCCGCGTCAGCGCGGTAGTGGGGACTCACACTCATGTTGGCACCGTCGATGCCAGGGTTCTGCCCGGAGGCACTGCGTTTGTGACTGATATTGGAATGGTGGGGCCCCGGGATTCGGTCATCGGTGATGAAGCGGAAAACATAATTGAGAGGTTCCTCACCCAAACGCCTCAGAAATTCACGGTGGGAAGGGACCCGGTGAGGTTCAATTCTGTTCTTGTCGAAACGGATGATACGGGCAGGGCAGTTGATATCAAACGAATAGATACGGAGTTTTCGGGTAGATGAAAATCGATCTTCACATTCATACCACAGCTTCGGATGGCCAGTTGACCCCTTCGGAAGTTGTCCGCAGGGCGTCCGAATTAGGGATGGAAACCATCGCCATTACCGATCATGATTAGATCGAGGGGATTGAGGAGGCGCTGGCTGAAGCCCGCAAGTTTCCTGAATTGACAGTTATCACGGGAATTGAAATGGGGGCCGATGTGCCTGATAGCGAAATGCACATTC
>Ga0180431_10006819_pt1 | contig 13481 bp, 14 predicted proteins | sample SS_ome_11_FD_132459 | JGI IMG/M metagenome (GOLD analysis project Ga0180431, IMG submission 132459) | Hypersaline lake sediment archaeal communities from the Salton Sea, California, USA - SS_1_MS_1 metaG | ecosystem: Environmental > Aquatic > Non-marine Saline and Alkaline > Hypersaline >... | reverse complement strand
TGAACTGGGTTGCCAAGTATGGCGAGCCCATCATTGGCGAACGGTTGATCCCCTTTCTGCTGATGGTGGTCGGTTTCTTTCCGATTTCGTTCTCGCTAGTGATCGCGTTGGAGACTTTTGTCGGAGAGAAGGAGCGCAAGAGCCTGGAGCCGCTCCTGGCTACACCCCTGACAGATGCGCAGCTTTACCTGGGCAAGACGTTGGCAGCGATGGTTCCCCCTCTGTTGGCAGCTTACCTGGGCATCACCGTGTACCTGGTCGGGTTGTACTTTTTCAAGGGATGGATCCCGCCTTTGACTCTCCTGGCGCTGGTCGTCCTGCTGACATCGGCAGAGGCGCTAGTTATGGTGTCTGGCGCGGTGGTAGTATCTAGCCAGACGACGAGTGTACGAGCGGCAAACCTGTTGGCCAGCTTTATCATCATTCCGATGGCGCTACTGTTGCAGGGTGAAGCCATCATCATGTTCTGGGCCAACTATGGTGTGCTGTGGTGGATCGTGCTCTTCCTGCTGGTTGTGGATGTTGTCTTGGTCCGGATGGGTGTCCACACCTTTAACCGCGAGGAATTGCTGGGGCGCGAGATTGACAGGCTCAACGTGGCCTCCCTGTGGCGTACATTCAAGAGTCACCTGGAGTGGGAACGGTGGTTGTTTGGGCTAGACATGCGACAAGTACCGGCCTGGCTGCGTTGGCTGGGGACTTTGGGCGGGCTCTATGTGCGCGACATTCCGGCAATTCTGCGCCGTTCACGGCTGGCGCTCGCGGTTGTCGTCGTTGGGCTGTTGGCTTCGGTCTATGTCGGCTACGCCTTTGCCGCCCGCTACCAGATCCCGCCGGAGATGATGGGATTGGAGCTTGTCTCTTCCGAGACGTTTTCGGAGCTGCCCGCCGTGGACTGGCTGCCAGCTTTCACGATCTGGGGAGTGCTGAGCAACAACGTGCGGGCGCTGCTATTGGCGGCGCTGCTGGCGATATTCTCCTTCGGCACGCTGGCGGTTGCGCTCTTGATGGCCCCACTGGCGATCGTGTTCTTCTTCGTCGCCCAGGCTGCGCGGCTTGGGCACAGTCCATTGCTGTTCTTTGTTGCGTTCGTGTTGCCTCACGGAATACTTGAGCTGCCTGCTGCGAGCATCGCTACTGCGCTGGCGGTGCGCCTGGGAGCGACCTTTGTGTCGCCAAGGCAGGAGGTGGCAGTGGGGGAGGGGTGGCTGTGGGCGTTGGCCGATCTTGTCAAAGTCTTTGTCGCGCTCGTCCTGCCTCTGTTGGCTCTGGCCGCCGCAATCGAAGTTCACGTGACGCCATCTATTGTAGTCCGGATGTTTGGAGGATGATTTGTTGTCTGAGGGTGAGGTGTTGTGGTCAGGGTAGTGACTTTGGGAACGGCTGCGGCGGTGGCGGATGAAGGGCATGCGAATACGTACCTGGCGGTCGAGGGAGACAGGGGTTCTTGGCTGGTTGACTGTGGGGCTAGCCCGCTGGTGCGGATGCGGCGCGTGGGTCTCTCGCACGAGCGGCTGTGTGGGCTGATCATCACCCACTTTCACCCTGACCACGTCTTTGGTGTCCCGATACTGCTGATGAACCTGTGGTTGTTAGGGCGTTCCGATCCCTTCGAGGTATACGGATTGCCGGATGTGATAGAGCGGTTTGAGGCCATGATGGATCTGTTCCGGTGGGCGGAATGGCCGGGGTTCTTCCCTGTGCCTTGCCAGGCGGTCACCGAGGAGGTGGGGGCACTGGTGCTCGAGGACAAGGGGCTGCGGATCACCAGCGCTCCGGTGCAGCACTTGGTCCCGACGGTGGGCCTGCGCATAGAAAACAAGAGCAACGGTGGCGTGTTGGCCTATTCCGGTGATACGTCTCCGTGCGATGCGGTGGTGGCGCTCGGTCAGGATGCGAGCATCCTGATCCACGAGGCCGCCAAGAACACGTTGGGCCACTCGAGCGCTGCGCAGGCAGGAGAGATCGCGCGCCGGGCTGCTGCTGGCCGCCTGGTCTTGATCCATTATCGGCCGAATCCCTGCAAATATGAGCGCTGGCTTGAGGAGGCGGCCACTGCCTTCGGTGGGCCGGTGGAACTGGCGCACGACTTTGGCGAGTATCTCCTCTGAGTGACGTTTATCACTCTCCCCAAGTGTTTACTGACACTTGATGGATGAATCCCCGGTGGGTACAATATGCCTCACGCCCATGCTCTATCTGTAGCTGTGGCTATTTGTTGTTACATCGGTTTCGGTGTATAATCACGGAAAGCAAGCCTGGGTCGTGGGGGCGTACACTGGAGTTGTGGCACCTGGCGTGCCTGGCGTTGAAGCGCCCGGCTGACTGCCTGGGCTGCGACCTCCGAACTGCCACCTGCACGGGCGAGCAGGCAGGATACGCACCGCTATCCCTTTAACTTGCCTTCTGCTGCGGATCGATTTCAGACTGGGGGGAGGCCATACAGGGGTAGGGGAGCGTTTCTGGGTGCAGCGTGTGATCTAGGTGATCCTTTACGTGTTGGTGGATGCCTTCATGAAACTTGACCAGATTGTCTCGATCCTGGAGGGAAGTCTGATCTCCAGCAATGTTGACCTGGATATGGAAGTGAGTTGCGCCGGTGCGGCGGATCTCATGAGCGACGTGCTGGCCTTCTCTGAACCTGGCTCTGTATTGCTTACAGGGTTGTGCAACCCTCAGGTAGTGCGTACCGCAGAAATGGCCGACATCGCGGCGATCGTCTTTGTGCGCGGCAAGTACCCCCCCCCAGAGACCATCAGTCTGGCGGAAGAAAAGGGCATCCCCCTGGTAGCCACCTCCCACGCCATGTTCGAGATGTGTGGTCGTCTCTACCAGGCCGGCTTGAGAGGCTGTGATATATCTTGTCGCATGCAGTGAGAGGAGCCCTGAGCGGAGAGCGGACAGGTGGGGGTAGGCGATCTCAATGCCTCAGATCACCAGGCTTCAGGAGTTGGTGTATGAACTAAAGATCTCGGAGGTCATGACCAACGATGTCGTCACCGTTGGGTCACGGACGACCATGGCTGAACTCCGGGAGATTCTGCGAAAGCACCGCATATCTGGAGCGCCCGTAATTGACAATGGCGAACTGCTGGGCATGATCAGTATTGAGGATCTGATCAAAGCTCTGGCTGTGGGGGAGATGGGCGTCGCGGTGGGGGAGAAGATGGCGCGAGATCCCGTGGCACTGCGATCTGGTGATCCCGTCGTTCTGGCCGTCGACCGTTTCAGCCACTATGGCTTTGGTCGTTTCCCTGTGGTCGATGACAAAGGGAAACTGGTAGGCATTCTCACCCAGGGCGACATCACTCGGGGGCTGCTCAAAAAGCTGGAGGTCGAGTACCACGAGGAGGAGGTGCGTCGCTATCGCGCCAGCCACATCTTTGAGGATGTCGTCTCTGATCGCACCAGCATCTTTTTACAGTACGACGTCGTGGCGCGTGATTTCGATTGTGCTGGCGAGGCTGCCAGCAAGATCAAGCGCGCGTTGACCCGCCTAGGACTCTCGCCCCAGATTGTCCGTCGGGCAGCAATCGCGGCCTATGAGGCGGAGATGAATATCATCATTCACGCCGACAAGGGTGGGGAGATGGTGGTCGACGTCCAGCCCGAGCAGATCATTATGCGTGCAGTGGACACCGGGCCGGGGATCCCTGACATTGAGAGGGCGATGCAGTCAGGCTTTTCGACTGCACCAGAGTGGATCCGGGAGATGGGCTTTGGAGCGGGAATGGGGCTGGCGAACATTCAGCGCTGTACCGACGAGATGCGCCTGGAATCTCCTCTGGGGACCCGGACTTTTCTCGAAGTCGTGATCTTTTTGGATCAGGACGAGTAAGGGCACAACATGACACTCGAAGAATTATGTCGTCACCTACCACTGCAAGTGCGGGCAGCACCGGAAAAGCTGAGTACGGAGGTCACAGGGGGTTATGCCTCCGATCTCTTGAGTTGCGTGATGGCCAAGGCACAGGCAGGCTGTGTCTGGGTCACATTGCAGAGCCATCCCAACATTGTAGCCGTGGCCAGTTTGGCCAACCTGGCCGGCATCATCATCACCGAAGGCATGAACCCGGACGCTGCCACCATCGAGAAGGCGGAGGAGCAGGGCGTTCCGATCCTGACGACGGAGTTCACGACGTTCACGGTGGTTGGCAGACTGTTTGAGTTGGGTGTGCTGGGGGTGGATGACATCCGTGCATGATGTCCGACGTGCTGCGGTCAGAGCGCCGTGGTCGGAGCGCCCATCACCGTTTACGATGCGCGTGCGCTCCGTTTTGCATGTCCAGTGTTGACGAACGGGGCTGCATGCGTGAGCTGAGCTTGCACGTTCTGGATGCTCTGGAGAACTCACTGGAAGCGGGGGCCACTGTCATCGAATTGACCATTCGTGAGGACACGGGCGCGGACCGGCTGTCGATCACCCTTGGAGACAACGGCCGGGGTATGAATGCGGTGCAACTGGATCGGATTTTCAATCCTTTCTTCACCACGCGTCGCACGCGCCACGTTGGGTTAGGCATTCCCCTGTTCAAGGCTGCTGCAGAGCGCTGCAATGGAAATCTGACCATTACTTCACAGTTGGGCGAAGGCACCACGCTGCGGGCTCACTTTCAGTACAGCCACATTGACCGCGCGCCCCTGGGTGACACGACGGGCATGCTCTTGGCGATCATCCTGGCGGGTTCGTGCGATCTGCATTACATCCATCGTATAGATGGGGAAAGGTTCGAATTCGATACGAGGGAATTGCGGGCAGAGTTGGGGGCGATACCGCTCACCCACCCCGAGGTGCGGAGGTGGTTGCAGGAATTCATCGCCCAAGCGGAAGATAAGCTAAGGAGGAAATCTCAATGACAATGGAGTCACTCGATCTGACCAGTGCAGCGCTTGACCTCTCGTTCCTCGAAGCCGTGGATCCGTTGGAGAGCCTGCGGCGCTGCATCCAATGCGGCACCTGTTCTGCCACCTGTCCCACGGCCTACGCCATGGATTACTCGCCCCGTCAGGTGTGGCGCATGGTGCAGTTGGGGCTGCGGGACGAGGTTTTAAATAGCCAGACCTTTTGGCTGTGCACGACCTGCAAGGCGTGCCAGGTACGTTGTCCGCGGGGTATCGATCTGATGGATGCCATGATTTCCCTGAAGGAGTACGCCTTTGGCCATGACGTCAACGTGCCTGAGGGGCTAAAGACCTTTGGGGACACGATCGCCACCAGTTACAACATCTCTGCCGACGACAACAAGAACCGCCAGATCTGGAGCCAGAACCTGGCCCGCATTCCGCGGGGCGTCAAGCCCCGTCGCAGGAAGGCCGAGGTGCTCTACTTTATCGGCTGCGTCAGCTCGTTTTACCCCCGTGCGTACAGCATTCCCCAGGCATTCGTGCAGATCATGGAACAGGCTGAGGTAGAGTTCACCACGTTGGGTGGAGATGAGTGGTGCTGCGGCTACCCACTCCACATCGCCGGCATGGGGGACCGTATGGCAGAGTTTGCCCAGCACAATGTCCAGAAGGCCCGGGGGGCAGGTGTCAAGAAGGTGGTCTTTACCTGTCCCTCCTGCTATTACGCCTGGGCGCATCTCTACCCCGAATTCGTGGATGTCTCCGGCATCCAGTTGCAGCACGCCAGCGAGTTCTTGGCCGAACTGCTCTCCGGTGATGAATTGGCGCTGGGGTCGGTCGAGGAGACGGTCACCTATCACGATCCGTGCGACCTGGGGCGCAAGAGTGGGGTCTACGACGCGCCCCGTGAGGTCTTGGCCCAGATTCCTGGGCTCGAGTTCCGCGAGATGTCGGCCAGTCGCGAGAACGCGCTCTGCTGCGGTGGAGGCGGTGACGTCGAAGTCGCTGATCAGGATGTCACCATCGGCGTCGCTGGGCAGCGACTGGCGCAGGTGCAGGCGACGGGTGCAAAGTACGTACTCTCGGCCTGCCAGCAGTGCAAGCGCACGCTGCAGGAGGGGGCACGTTTGAACAAGATTCGCGTCCGGGCGATGGACCTCACCGAACTGGTGTGGAAGTCCATCCAGTCCGCTACGTAGGCTGTTTCTTAAGAAACCGGGTTTCTTCCGAGAAACCCGGTTTCTCCCAAGGTTTCTTCCGAGAAACCCGGTTTCTGATGGCTGTGTTGCGTTTCTTTCTGGCTGACCTGCACATTCACACCTGTCTTTCGCCCTGCGCCGAGTTGGAGATGCTCCCCGAGTTGATCGTGGGGCGGGCGCAGGAGCTGGGACTGCAGATTATCGCTGTCACGGACCACAACTCGGCCGAGAACGCTGCTGCGGTGGTTCACGCGGCGCGGGGCACGGGCGTCACGGTGCTGCCGGGCATGGAGGTCCAGACCCGCGAAGAGGTGCACCTGCTCACGCTGTTCGATACCCTGGAGCAGGTGGCGGCTTGGCAGGAACAGGTTTATGCCAGCCTGCCCCCTCTGAAGAACGATGAATCGTCTTTCGGTGAGCAACTGGTGCTCGACGCGTACGGTGAGCCCGCTGGGTATCTCGATCGCCTGCTCTTGACATCGACTTCTTTTTCAGTAGAGGAGGTCGTCGAACGGGTGTCCGACCTGAAGGGGATATGTATCCCGGCGCACGTGGACCACACGGCCTACAGCATCATCTTTAACCTGGGTTTCATCCCACCGGACCTGGAGATTGTGGGCGTGGAGATATCCGTCAACGTGGGCCTGGTTCAGGCTCGTGCCCGTTTCCCCCAACTGGCGCGCTATGGCCTGGTGGCGAACGGCGATGCGCATCGCCTGCGGGAGATGGCCCGGCGCACGACGTTCAAGTTGGCGCAAGCGACCGTCGCTGAACTCGCCCTCGCACTGGTCGGTGAGCAGGGCCGAGAGGTGTGGGTGGACGGCATCTGCTCGGTGAGGTGCAGTTGAAGCTGTGGATTGAGAGCGCACACGAGAGCATTACCGTGCCGGACGGTGAGACGCGCGGTGGTGTGGTAAGAACTTTGCAAACCGAGGAACAGTTCTTTGCCATCCTCGCCAGCAAGTCCCGGGGCGATGTGGAGGGGCGGGCAAGGGCAGAGTCGATCGTGGACAGTGCGGCTGCCATGCTCCTGCGGGGGTTGTCGCTGGATGCGGTCGTAGAGTCCATGCTGGACACCTTGCCCAGCGGCGAGCACGCGCCCTTTGCTATCCTCCAGGTTTCGGGGGGGAATCAGGCACACGTGGTAGAGTGCGATGCTCCCCCCCTGTTCCTGACCCGTGGTGGCGAATTGGTCCTGTTGCCTGTGCTCGAGGCCATCTCCCACGGGCGCTTGATTCGCACGTGCCAGTTCTCCGTGCAAGATGGAGATCACATGGCGATGGTCAGCGAGGGGTACGTCCGCGCCCGCGGATGGAGCCGGCGTTGGGGATGGAGGGATATCGCTGTCTCCACCAGGCGTTGGACGGACACCGGATGTGATGCGGAGCAACTGCTGGGCGCGCTGATCGGTATGGTCCATCGGTTGGCCGGGGAGGAAACTCCTCGGGGTGCTGGTGGTATCTCTGTGGTGGCGATGCACGTCCGCACCACGCGTACCGCCACCATCTGGACCGGCCCTCCGGCCGATCCCGCACAGGACGAGGCGGCGTTGCACAGGTTGATGGCGGAGCCGGGAACGCGGATCATCTGTGGCGATACTACCGCTCAGATTGCGGCCCGACTGCTGGGGAGCGAGTTGGAGCTGGAGGCCCGTCCCGAGGATGGCGTGGACAGAACGCATCCGTGGGCTGAAGTGCCTCCCGTGTCGCGGCTGGCGGGCGTGGACCTGGTCACAGAGGGGTGTGTGACTTTGGGAAAGGCACGGGAGCGGGTGGCGGGCGTACAACACGTCCGTGACCTGCCCCGAGAGGAAGATGGGGCGACGCGCCTGGCCCGTGCCCTGCTAGAGGCCGACATGATCCATTTCATCGTCGGCCTGGCCGTCAACCCAGGGTTAGGGACGGCGGTTGATGTAGAGGGTGTTCGCCCGGCCCCGCTGCGCCAGGTGGTGGTGGAGGAGTTGATGCGTGATCTGAAGGCACAGGGCCGATTGGTGTCGGTTGAATACCTGTGAAATCAATGCAACAAGCCAACGAGGAGGTGTGTATAGTGGCACGGTATCACGATTGGACGAACGGATTATGCTATCACAGACGAGAGGTGTGAGATGGAGCAACCCAAAATAGGCGTGTATGTCTGCGATTGTGGCATCAACATTGCTGCCACGGTCAACGTGCCGGAGGTGGTCACGTTTGCCAAGCGATTGCCGAACGTGACTGTCGCCCGCCAGTACAAGTACATGTGCTCCGAGCCTGGACAGAACATGATCAAGGACGATATCCAGGAGTTGGGTCTCAATCGCGTCGTGGTCGCTTCCTGCACGCCGCGGATGCACGAGACTACCTTCCAGGCTGCCGTCGCCGAGGCTGGCCTCAACCCATACTACTTTGCCATGGCCAACATCCGCGAGCACGTTTCCTGGGTCGTCCGGGATGTTGCTCAGGCGACGGCTAAGGCGAAGCGGCTGGTCAGTTCAGCCGTCTATCGGGTGGCCTTCCAGGAACCGCTGGAGCCGCGCAAGGAGCCGGTCACCAAGGCTGCGCTCATCGTTGGGGGGGGGATCGCAGGCATCCAGACGGCGCTTACGATCGCCGACGCTGGCTACCCGGTCTATCTGGTCGAGCGGGAACCCTCCATCGGCGGGCACATGGCGCAGTTGGACAAGACGTTCCCCACGCTCGACTGTAGTACCTGAATTCTCGGCCCCAAGATGATGGATGCCGGTCGGCATCCCAACATTACGCTCTTGAGCTACAGTGAGGTCGAGGAAGTCTCCGGGTACGTGGGGAACTTTAAAGTCAAGGTGCGCAAAAAGGCCCGCTACGTGGACGAGGACAAGTGCACAGGTTGTGGGCTGTGCTGGAACGAGTGCCTGACGCGGCGCGTCCCGCGCTTAAAGCTGATCAAGATGGGCGACATGAGCGTGGGGGAGAGGAGGCCTGGGGAGCGATGAAGCCAATGGGTACATTGGACGGTCGAGTCAACGAGATCATTGAATGCTATGGAGCGGATCGTACGAATGCCCTGGCCATACTTCAGGACATCCAGCGGGAGTACAACTATCTGCCGCGCGAGGCGCTGGAGATGACGGCGCAGAGGCTGGATATCCCCGTCGGCGAGATCTATCGCCTGGCCACTTTTTTCACGTCCTTCAGTCTGCAGCCCAAGGGTGAATATATGTGCAAGGTGTGCTTGGGTACAGCCTGTCACGTGCGCGGCGGCCCTCGCATTCTGGAGGCATTGGAGCGGGAGTTGGGCATCAAGGCTGGTGAGACCACTGCCGATGGCAAGTTCTCGTTGGAGGCGGTGCGTTGCCTGGGTGCCTGTGCGTTGGGCCCGGTGGTTGTCGTCAACGAGGAGCCCCACGCTTACATGACTCCCGACAAGGCCACCCAGTTGATTGCCCGACTGGCCGCTGGCAAAGTGGAGCGGGCCGTAGCAGAGCCAGCGCAGGCGACTGTGCGCGCCCCCGTAGATCTCTCGGGCGTGCCGCCCGCGGGCTAGGTTAAGGAGAGGGCAAAATGCCAAAGCTCAAGAGTCTTGAAGAACTCGAGAAATTGCGGACGCGCCTGCAGAAGGACCTTGATGCTCGCGTCGAGACGAGCACGACCATCACGGTAGGTATGGGTACCTGTGGCATCGCGGCCGGGGCCCGCGAAGTGATGCACGCCATCTTGGCTGAGTTGGATGCGCGTGACATGGACGCCCACGTGACCACCGTCGGGTGCATCGGCATGTGCCACAAGGAGCCGCTGGTGGACATTCAGCAGGGCGACGAACCTCGGATCACCTATGGCAACGTCACCCCCAAGATGGTGCCGCGCATCATCGAAGAACACCTGGTGCAGGGCAAGGTAGTGGAAGAGTGGGCCGTTGGGCGGGTGGCCGCGGGACAGGAGGGGTAAGGGCGATGAGTACATCGAAGGCTGAACGACATCGAGCGGACGTACTCGTCAGTTGTCTTCACGGCCGGTGTGCAGAATTGATCCCTGCTCTTGAGGAGGAGATCGAGCGGCGTGGTCTGGCCGGCGAGGTGGAAGTCGTGGAGGCTGGTTGCCGTGGCCTATGCTCTATGGGTCCTGTGTTGCTCATCCAGCCGGAAGGTCTCTTTTACACCAACGTGCAGCCAACTGACGTACCGGAGCTGGTGGAGGAGACGCTGGTCAAAGGCCGGTTTGTCGAGCGACTGGCATACAAGGAGCCAGTCACTCACGAGGCCGTGTGCCACTATGAGGATATTCCCTTCTACAGCAAGCAGGTACGGCACGTGATGCATGACTGCGGCATGATCAACCCCGAGTCCATCGATGAGTACATCGCTGTCGGCGGCTATCAGGCGCTGGGCAAGGCACTCACCTCGATGACACCTGGCGAGATCATCGACGAGGTCAAGAAATCGGGTCTGCGGGGGCGTGGCGGGGCTGGATTTTCCACCGGTCGCAAGTGGGAGTCAACCCGTCGGGCCGGTGACGGTATCAGGTATGTAGTTGCCAACGGCGACGAAGGAGATCCGGGTGCCTTTATGAACCGCAGCCTCATGGAGGGCGATCCGCACGCGATCCTCGAGGGCATGGTCATCGGTGCATACGCCATCGGTGCTCACCAGGGCTATATCTATGTGCGCGACGAGTATCCGCTGGCGGTGAAGAACCTGGGCATCGCCATCGAGCAGGCGCGGGAGTACGGTCTGCTGGGCGAGGATATCCTGGGGAGCGAGTTCGACTTTGACGTCAAGATCGTGCGTGGTGCGGGTGCGTTCGTGTGTGGCGAGTCTTCCGCGCTTATGCAATCGGTCGAAGGCAAGGTCGGCGAACCGCGTCCCAAGCACTTTCACGCCACCGAGCGAGGGCTATGGGACCAACCTACCGCCCTCAACAACGTGGAAACCTGGGCGAATGTGCCGCTTATCATCAACAACGGTGCTGATTGGTTTGCGTCCACTGGGACGGAGGGGAGCACAGGTACCAAGACATTCTGCCTGGTAGGGCAGATTGAGAATACCGGGCTGATCGAGGTCCCAATGGGCATCACGCTGCACGAGATCGTCTACGACATCGGCGGCGGGATTCCTGGTGACAGAGAATTCAAAGCGGTGCAGACCGGTGGTCCCTCGGGGGGGTGCATACCGGCTAGCTTGCTTGACCTGCCGGTGGACTATGACAGCCTGACCGAGGCGGGCTCGATGATGGGCTCCGGCGGTATGATCGTGATGGATGATCATACCTGCATGGTGGATATCGCCCGCTACTTTCTCGATTTCCTCAAGGAGGAGTCGTGTGGCAAGTGTACGCCGTGCCGCGAGGGCATCCGGCGCATGCTAGAGATCCTGACTCGCATCACCGAGGGCCAGGGCGAGATGGCCGATCTGGATCGGCTGGAGGCGCTGGCACAGACGGTAAAGTCGGCCTCGCTGTGCGGGCTGGGCAAGTCGGCACCGAACCCCGTGTTGAGCACGCTGCGCTATTTCCGCGACGAGTACGTGGCTCACATTGAGGATCACAAGTGTCCGGCCGGAGTCTGCAAGGCGCTCATCGAATACTATATCGACGAGGAAAAGTGCATCGGCTGTGGGCTGTGCCGCCGCAAGTGCCCGCAGGAGGCGATTAGCGGGGAGAAGAAGGAGCCTCACACCATTGACCGGGAACTGTGCATCCGCTGTGGCATCTGTCACGACGTCTGCAAGTTCGACGCGGTGGGTGTGAAATAGCGGGAGAGACACGATATGCCAACGCTGACTATCAACGGACAAAAAGTACACGCTGAAGAGGGACAGACTATCCTCGAGGTCGCCAGGGAGAACGGGATCGAGATACCGACACTGTGATATCACCCGCTTCTCAAGCCCTACGGTGCATGCCGTCTATGTACGGTGGAGGTGATCCACCGCGGTCGCTCCAGACTGGAGACCTCGTGCACGTACCCGGCGTGGGATGGGTTGGAGGTCAAGACTCGCTCGCCAGCCGTTATCGAGGCGAGGAAGGTGATCCTGGGGCTGTATCTCTCGCGCTGTCCGAACGTGCCGGTGATTCAGGATCTGGCGCGGGAGTATGGGGTGACGGAGCCGCCGTACCCGACGGAGGAGCCGGATGAGAGATGCATCCTGTGTGGTCTGTGCGTGCGGACGTGCCACGAACTGGTGAGAGCCGACGTGCTCAACTTTTCCCAGCGCGGCATCGAGCGCCGGGTAGGGCCGCCGTTTCTGGAAAAGACGCGGCAGTGCATCGGCTGTGGGGCGTGCACCATCGTGTGCCCCACCGGCGCCATCGAGATCGTGCTGGAGCAAAACGCGATCTACAAGGAAAAGCCGTTGGGGCCGACGAGCGCTATCTGGGTGCCCTCGATGCAGGCGGTGCCGCGGGTGCCGGTGATCGACACCGACGCCTGTATCCGCTTCCGGCAGGACGACCGGACCGATGGCGAGATCGCGGATGCCTGTGGGGCGTGCCAGATGCTGTGCGAGGCGGACGCGATCAACTTTGACCAGGAGGACGAGGTGGTCGAGCTGGACGTGGGGGCGATCGTCGTCGCCACCGGCTTTGAGATGTGGGACCCGGCCCAGCTTTCGCAGTATTCGTATGGCCAGTCGCCGAACATCATCACAGGGATGGAGTTCGAGCGCCTCTCGAATGCCGGTGGCACCACAGGTGGGGAGATCGTGACGGCGGAGGGAAAGACACCGGAGAAGGTAGCGATCATCCACTGTGTGGGCAGCCGGGATCACAACGCGCATCCGTATTGCTCGCGGATCTGCTGTATGTACTCGCTGAAGCAGGCGCACCTGGTGCGTGACAAGACGGGCGCGGAAGTGTACGAATTTTACATGGATATGCGCTCGTTCGGGAAGGGGTACGAAGAGTTCTACGAACGGGTGCAGGAGGAGAACGTGACCTTCGTGCGCGGCCGTGGGGCTGCGGTCGAGGTGCTCCCCAGTGGCAAGCTGCGGGTCGTGGGAGAGGACGCGGACCTCGGGCGAAAGGTGCACGCGGACGTGGACATGGTCGTGCTGAGCACGGCGATCGAAGCGCCGCACGACGCCGATCGGGTTGCCTCCCTCTTTGGGCTGAGCCGCTCGGAGGATGGGTTCTTTGCCGAGGCGCATCCCAAGATGCGTCCGGTGGAGACCAACACGGAGGGTGTGTTCCTGGCCGGCGCAGCGCAGGGACCGAAGGATGTGCCGGATACGGTGGGCCAGGCTGGTGCGGCAGCTTCCATGGCCTTGGCCCTGCTGGATAAGGGTGAGGTCACGATTTCGCCCACGACGGCCAAGGTGATCGTCGAGCGCTGTGTGGGCTGCGGAGATTGTATCCTTGTCTGCCCCTACTCTGCTATCTCTCGTGTCGAGGGCAAGGCCGAGGTCAACTCAGCCCTTTGCAAGGGATGCGGTACCTGTGTGGCAACCTGCCCGGCAGGTGCTATCGAAGCGTTGCACTTCACTGA
>Ga0180431_10006818_pt1 | contig 13482 bp, 14 predicted proteins | sample SS_ome_11_FD_132459 | JGI IMG/M metagenome (GOLD analysis project Ga0180431, IMG submission 132459) | Hypersaline lake sediment archaeal communities from the Salton Sea, California, USA - SS_1_MS_1 metaG | ecosystem: Environmental > Aquatic > Non-marine Saline and Alkaline > Hypersaline >... | reverse complement strand
CCACGCTCTTATCCAGTACGCCAGCCACCTCTCGGGCTTTCATCCCCTCACCAAACCTCAGGGCCAGCACTTGCTGCTGGTCAGGCGTGAGGCGACCGATGGCAGCGCGAACGTGCCCGCGGGAGAGCCGCTGTGTCACTATTGAAGCCGGGGTGTCCTCGGCTGCCACCAACCGCTCATCAAGCTCCAGCTCGGCCGCCGGTGGCTGCCGGCGATAATGGTCCACCACCAGATTGTGCGCGATGCGATAGAGCCAGGCCTTGAACGACGTATGCCAGAAACGCTCCGCCTGAATCGCCTGTATCACCCGCACAAACACGTCGCCCGTGAGATCCTCCGCCAGGCAAGCATCGCCCACCCGCCGGTAGACATAGGCATATATGCGGGGGGCGTAGCGGTCGTAGAGTTCCCCCAATGCCGCCTCGTCGTATTGCTTCGCTCGTTCCAACAGAACGCGCTCATCCGTCACGTGACGTTTGCTCTCCCACTCCCTATGACGCAAAACCAGCCAAAACCATACGGATCTGCCTGGGTCTGAGTATACCACGGTTTTTGAATTCCCCGTATGGTTTTGGCCTTTCTTGCGTCATATAGATGGGAAAGCCCCCTGAAGCCAGCGTTGAGCACCATAAGGAAAATTGATAGGAGACAAAACAGAAAGGAGATGAACAATGCACAATAAACTACTGAAAGTAGCAGCTTTGGCCCTGGTTCTGGTCTTTGGATCCCTGGGGCGAATGGTTTGGGCTTCGGCCAGTAATCAGCCGGGGTCGTTCTCGTATCCTGTCGAGATGGCCATCAGGAAGATGGGCCTGATTATGACTGACAATGAGATCACCGAGAGCAAAACACAAATGGAATTTGCTCAAGGTCAGGCAGACGAGATGCAACGACTGGCAGGCGATGGCTGGGACGACGCTTGCCTCGACGACGACTGTGACCCCGCCAGAGATCAGGACCGCGACCGTGACTGCACCTGCGACGGCGACGACTGTGACCCCGCCAGAGATCAGGACCGCGACCGTGACCGCACCCCCTCCCCTGTTCCGACGGGGGAGGGCCGGGGTGGGGGCCACAGCGGCGGCCAGGGCGGTGGAGGTCACCACTGACCGGCGCGCCTATGCCGACAGCAACTACCAAAAAGGAGACTGATATGAAACACATTTCTCGCACGAGTTTACTTGGGCTGGCCGTGATCCTCGGAGTGACCGCCGTCATTCTGACCACGGCCACTCTTTCGACTGCGGCTGCCGCCGGACAGGTGGATCTCACACTGGAGCTGAAAGCACCGGAACACATCGCAGCCGGCGCGACGTTTATGGTCAGGGTTGGCTATTACAACTTCGGCACGGAGATGGCACCGGACGCCTGGGTGACAGCCACGTTGCCCTCAGGAACACAGTTCATCACTGCTACCAATCGCTGGGGCACACCACTGCCACCGGATGCGACCGATGGTAACGCATTGGCCTGGTACTTCGTCAGCCCGTCCTGCCACTGGCCGTTAGACGCGTGCTGCGGCCACGTCTTGATCACGCTGCAGGCAGACGAGACGCTGCCAGAGGGCGAGGTACTGACTACTACAGCAGACATCGCCACGACCGCTGTGGAGTCCGACACGGCTAACAACACAGCGAGCGTGACGAGCACCGTGTGCGACATGGCTGGCTCAACCAAGCAAGTTCAGGCGCAGGAGGTGATGCCAGGCGACGTGCTCACCTATACGATCACCATCAGCCGGGCTCACCGGGCTGGCGGAGGCACGAGCCCGCGCTGGGTCACGCTGACGGACACGCTGCCATTCAGCCACCAGGTGCGTTTCCTGGGCTGGGGCGGCACAGTGACTGGCACAGAAACTGAGGGACAGATGCTGCGCTGGCAGGGCCAGGTGCGTGCCGGACATCCGTTGACGCTCCAGTACCGGCTGGGGGTCGAGGGCGTGATCACGCCCGGCACGGTCATCACCAATATGGCCAGGCTGGGCTGGGACGGGGGACACATGCAACTGGGACCGGTCACCACGGTGGTCACTCTGCCTCACGGCGCGCTCGCGCTAGGACCGAACCAGGGCGGCCAGTTGCATCACCAACACGGCGTCACGCTCGACGTCCCGCCCGGCGCTGTGACGGACACGACGCGCCTTCAGTTCCGGCCGCTCTTCACGGACACGCGACCCATCAGCCCACCCGGCGGCGGCCTGCTGTTCGCGCATCGGGCCTTCGAGATGACGGCCTTCCGTTTCGGCGAAACCGTGCACCAGTTCAACCTGCCGCTCACGATCACCCTGGACTACACAGACACGGACGTGGCCGGGCTGAAGCGGGAGACGCTACGCCTGTGGACGCGCACCGGCCCGGGCGAACCCTGGGCCATGTTGGGCGAACCGGCCCGCGTGATGTCCGGCGCGCTGGCCTTCACGACGACGCATTTCTCGCAGTTCGCGCTGTTTGGCGAGGCCAAACACCACGCATACCTGCCAATGATCGCCCGATAAAGCTACACCCAACCGAAGCGGCGCACCTTCCGGTGCGCCGCTTTGACATCCCACGATGAGACTGTCCTGTCCCCGCCTGGATTGAAGATACACTACACGAAAGATGTGGCGTCCGACGAGGCCGCCGGGTGGTAATGCACGTGCACCCGGCGCATGAACTCAATATTATTCAGCAACGTTCGCTCTACCTGGGTGGCAATCTGATCGCCTTCAGCCACGCTGAGCGAACCGTCGACCCCGATGGTCACGTTGGCGACCAGGTATGGTCCAAATCGATGCGCGCGGATCTCCTCAATTTGCCTCACGCCGGGAATCGGGTTCAACAGGGCGGTGATCTGCTCGGCCAACGCCCGACCAGGTAGCGTGTCCATCAAATCCGCGGTTGACTCGCGCAGGACTTCAATACCCGTGCGCAGGATGATCAGTGCGACGACTGCCCCAACCAGCGGGTCCACCCAGGGATAACCCATGCGGCCAAAGAAAACGCCCACGGTCGCAGCCAGGGCGGAGAACACGTCGTTGCGATGGTCGTAGGCCAGCGCCAGCACAGCGGCATTGTGTGTCTGGCAGCCGACCCGCCGTGTAAAGATCGCCAACGCCAGCTTGAGAACAACCGTAAACAATGCCACCCACAGCGCGCTGGTCGAAGCCCCGCCGAAGTCACCCTGCCCGACCACCAGGTCATAGACGTTGTTAACCGCATCCCAGAAGATGGCGATGGCCGTGGTCATGACAAACGAGCCCACGACCATCGCCGCGATGCTCTCCATCTGACTGTGACCGTAGGGATGCTCTTCATCGGGGGGCTTACCGGCCAATCGCATGAACACGCTGATCACGATGCCATAGGCCACGTCGGAGGTGGAGTTAACGCCGTCGGCCAGCAAGGCAGGGCTGTGGCCCAGGATGCCGATGCTCGTTTTTAAGGCGGCCAAGAGGATGTTGGCCACCAATCCAAGGTTAATCGTCAGGATACTCTTGCGTCTTCGCCGTTGAAGGACCATGTGACATATTTTACCATGACGGGTTGAGTGTTGTCCAGCACGATGGGACGTTGGACGTGCTGGCCGCCAGGGAGACAGTCTACGGCCAGTGTGATGCTTGCAGATCGGGGACACGGCGAGAGGCAACGTTTGACGGCAGCCTGGACCTGTTGTATCATACTCTCGGGATACGCAATCGCCACCGCTTTGCAGTGAACGCTTGGAGCTGAATATGGACATGCAGCCCGGCCCGTTCAAGGGTCTTATGAAGCGCGTAGGGATCGTGGTCAAGGTCTTCTTGAGCCTAAACCTCTTGGTCATGCTCGCAGCGGGCGTGTTCTTCGGGCTTACGCTTCTCAGCGACCTCTACGAGACTGTATCTATGCGCCTCCAGTGGCAGCCAACCCCCTGCCAGATCACAGCCAGCGAGGCAACCCAAGAGTCAGGAAAGTACGTTTTCAAAGTCAAGTACACCTGCAAGCTGGACTCGAAAACATACAGCTTCGATAGATACAGGAACAGCTACTACGGCTCCGACGACTTCGCCAAAGCCCAGGCGCTCGCGGACCGATACCCGGTCGGAAGCGAGGTAACCTGCTACGTCAGCCCCGACGAACCATACCAGGCCGTACTCAAACACGACAGCCTCGGGACAGTACCATTTACGCTGGTGTCCCTGGGCTTCGTCGCCATCGCTCTCGGCATGTTCTACACCCTCTGGTGGGGAGAAGAGTGGGGGACAAAGCGGGCTGAACGGGAGGAGAAGGAAGAGACGGAAAGAAATATACCCCTCTCAAGTCCCCCAAAAGCGGGACGCGCTACCTGGATCGGCCTGGTGGCTGGCGGCGTCTTCTTCCTCATCGGCCTCGCCATCCTGCTCACCATGTTCCTGATCCCGATCTACCGCATTCTGAATGCGGTCAACTGGGAGGAGACCCCCTGTGAGATCATCTCCAGCGACGTTCGCATCGAGCAAGACTCGGATGGCACCAGCTACAGCGTTGATGTCTATTACAGGTACACCTTCCAGGGGACGGAGTACAGATCGAACCGATACAGCTTCTTCGGCAACCTGTCAGGCGGCTCTCGGGGCCAGCAGAAGATTGTTGATCGCTACCCGGAAGGGAGTGCGGATGGCAAACATCCGAATGCTGTCTGTTACGTCGACCCCGATGACCCACAGAACGCTGTGCTGGACCGTGGGATCAACGTTGATCTAGCCTTTGTGCTGTTTCCACTGGCCTTCATAGCTATCGGGGGCTTCGTTTTCTTTGGAATACTCACAGGCATACTCAAGCCCGTCCTGCCCGCCGGCAAGTGGACACCGAGACAGGTGCGGGACATGATATCCAGCCGGCGCGCGCCAGTTCATCCCGCTACCCTGCACTCACTCCCTTCTGCCGCGCCGCCCGAAGAGATCACGCTCAAGCCCGAGGGTTCGCCGTTCGGCTGCCTGCTTCTCTTGTTCGTCGTCGGCCTGATCTGCAGCGGCCTCGCTTCTGGTTGCGTCTGGGGGTTTGTTCGGATGCTGCAGAGAGGAAACTCCGACTTCATCGAGATTATGTCCACCATCACGATGGCCACTGTCACTGGACTGCCTGGCATGGCGTGCTTACTACTACTCTTCAGTGGCATCCACGCCATGTTGGTCAACCCCAAGCCGGTCATGACCGTGAGCCGCGCCGCTCTGCCGATAGGGGAATCATTCGAGCTACACTGGACGGTCGAAGGCCAGGCATCGCGGGTCCGACACTTTACCATCCAGCTCATCGGCCGGGAGGAGGTCACCTTCAGGGTAGGCACTTCCATCTCCACCGACGAGCACGATTTTCGTACGATCGACATCTTCGAAAGCAGCGACCCGTTCACGATCGCTGAAGGCAGCGCACGAGTGACGGTGCCGTCCGGGACAATGCACTCGTTCGAGAGTGATAACAACAAGATCATCTGGCTTCTCAAGGTCAAAGGCGATATGGGGGGCACCCGCTGGCTGCCACACATCACGCAAATCGACCAGGAATACCGTATCACCGTGCTGCCTTTGCCCACTCCGGGGGAAAGACTATGAGCCCTCTCCACATCACCATAAGGGACAACCGGACCGCCTTCCGCCCTGGCGAGGAGATCGAAGGCACAGTGAGCTGGTCGTTTGCCGGGACAGTCCCCGAGGCGATGGAACTGCGCCTGTTCTGGTTCACGCGTGGCAAGGGCACACAGGACGTGGGGGTGTACGAAAACGTCCGCCGGGACGCCCTGTCAGCGGAGGAGGTGCGGCGGTTCCGCTTTCGGCTGCCTCATGCACCATACAGTTTCAGCGGCAAGTACGTCTCGCTGACCTGGGCGCTGGAACTCGTCACCGAACCGCCCGGCGAAATGGAGCGGTTGGAGATCATCCTCTCACCATCGGGCACCGAAATCGAGCTGTAATCGCCGTGAAAGCCCGCGAGAACCCCTTTCGCAGCGACCGCGTGCTTCAGTTCCACTACCGTCTGCGAGGTCAATCGTGGGAGCAGTTGCTCACCCGGTTAAAGCGGCTAAACTACCGGGCCGCGATCGTGGGGCTCGAAGGAACTGGCAAGACGACGCTCCTTCGGGATCTCGCCGCCCGTCTCACCGACCAGGGTTTCACTCCAAAAATCCTCACCCTCACTCGCGAACGGCCCATCTTTCGTCCTGGATTCCTCAAGGCTTTCCTCGGCGGTCTTGGGCCGTCCGACGTGGTCCTGCTCGACGGAGCGGAGCAAATGGGGTGGCTCGCGTGGCACCGTTTCGACCGCGCCTGTCGCCGCGCGGCCGGGCTCGTCATCACCACCCACCACGCTGGGCGCCTCCCCACGTTAATCGCATGCTCGACCGACCCGGATCTGTTTCAGTGGATCGTGGGTGAACTACTGGGTGAACGGGCCACGGCGTGGCAGGACACGGTGGAACGGCTGTACGAGGCACACGACGGCAATCTGCGCGACGCACTGCGGGCGATGTACGACCTTTTCGCGGAGGGGGAAGCCTGCAAAGCGTCTACTTGCTGACTGCGATACGACGTCACCCGCCTGGCCGAAAGGTATCCAGGATGATGCGGGGTGGGAACGTAGTTTCTGACGATAACTCAGTTTCGCCATACCTGTCTCACTTGCGTGATCTTCCCACCGGGAAGATACAATCCTCCGCTCATCAGTCACCTTCGAAGTAGTACAGCGACGGGATCTGCGCAAACGCAGCCCGGAAGGCTGGTTTGAGGCGGTCGTAGGCCCACACAGCCTCCACGTCCCTCGTCCGGCGGTCGCCCAGCAGGTGCTTGACCAGCCGGACGGCGTTGACGCCGCCACCCACGTCCTCCCCCTGACACATCAAGGTGCGGACGGCCTCCTCGACGAAGGATGGCGTCAGTCGTGAGCGGATCTCTTCGACCTGTTGTCCTAATTCCTTATACGCCACGAGACTCACCTCCCCAATGCAATCTCATGCCTCCCCATCGTTCCATGGCTCGGCCAGAACGAGCGCATACCGTCCATAGCCGTCGATGTAGAAAGGCACCTGTTGCGCCCCAGGCTCCAGCTTCTCCAGCAGTTCCTGTGCCACGTAGACGGTCAGGCCATCAGCCTCAAATTGGACGAACCCCTCAGGGTCATCTGGTGTCCCCATCCGACCGGATGGGCCTTTGAAGATCGTTCATCAACTCATGCAGACGGTGCGCCAGGCAACGTTCAACACGCCGCCGCGCTTGCGGATGAACTCACGAGCCCACGATGAGAGTAGCGCCGCCTTCACCGAATTCTCCATACTCCACCTCCAGACCATACTCCTCAATCAACATTCTTCCCCACCTCCCCAGGAATCGCCCCACACCACCTATATCAAAGCCACGACCAGCCACCCGGCCAGCAGCACGAACAGTCCGGCAGTGATCAGCTTGATGGACGCTGCCCGGCGGTGGATGAACAGGACCAACTGCTGCGAGGTGGTACCAAAATAGGCCAATCCGAAGACCACCACCAACGGCAGGATGAACATCAGGTTGTAAAGCACCAGGTACAGCCCAGCCTGAACCTGCAACTCCGGCACGCCCAGCACGAATAGGATAGTCGGCAGATAGACTTGTCCGGTGCAGGCCAGTTCGATGATCGAGATCACCGCCCCGGTGACGAAGGTCACCGGCACGAAGGCCCTCACCCCAGCCCCCTCACGGATGGTGCGATTGATCCAACGTCGCAGAAGGGCGGGCAGCTTCAGGCGCATCTCGCCAGGCTTGCCATGGCGCGCCTGCCACCAATCGTACAGGCTGCCAGCGGCCAGGAAAAGACACAGGGTCGCCGTCAGCCCGTACACCCAACGACTTATGACGCTCAGAAAGGGCAACGACGCCAGGAATCTGGAGAACCCCAACCCAACCCCCAGGTAGGTCAGGAAAACGCCCAGCGTGAAGGCTGTCCCCACAGCCAGCATCTCCCGCCCCTGATGACCCGCGAACACCAGGTACGAGATGAAAAAGACGATGGTGGCGAATGCACAGGGGTTCAACCCGTCCACCAATCCCGCCGCCAGCACGGTCAGCAGACCAAAGGAGTGAAATCGTTCGACGATGCCGTCCGCCGCTTGACTCTCGGACGATTCCCACCCATCCCAGGCAGCTTCAGCGCCGGTGTCAACGTGAGAGGCGATCAGCGTCTCCAGGCTGCGGGTGTGAAGTTCCTCACCGATCAGGCCCGCGTCACCGACGAACACCGCCGGGGCGGTGAGCCGCTTCTCCTCGGGGATCCCGACCCGCTCCCCCAGCCATTCAGCCAGCGCGGCCTGGGCCTTGACGTCGAAGGCATGGACGACGAGCTGCGGGTAGCCACGTTGCAGGTAGTTCAGGTCCAGTTGCACCCGGTCGCACTCCCGGCAGCTAGGCTGGTAGAAGTAGGCCAGGTGAATGGGTGGCTTGCTCTCGGTAGCCACGGCGGTCGGCGTCGAGGCAGGTGGCGATTCCATCTCGGGCAGTGGTACGCCTCCTTGCGCCAGGTACTCCTCGATCAGCTCTGGCAGCCTATCGCGTATGGCTTCCTCCCCGTTGAGGGCGTGCTGACCGACGAACACGGCCGGCATGGCCCCGCCTACCGTCCTGTACTGCCGCTCCAGTGCCCGCAGGAGGCTGTAATTACCGGTCGAGCCCTCCACGTCCCGCTGGGCAACAACCAACTGCGCGCCATATCTGTCCTGGAGAGATGGCAGTACCTCGTTCTGTACCACCACGCACTCCTGGCACAACCGGTCGTAGAAGAACAGGACGTGAACTACGTACCGTTCCTGCAACGGGGGTAAGGTCGTCGTGAGGACCTCGTGACAATGGGCGCAGGTTTGCGACCAGAAGAGAACGACCCGCACCGCTGGCGCGCTGGCCTCAGTCACGAGGGGCAGGGTTCCCAACCCGACCACGACGATCAGAAGTAGGAAAGTTATTCTGATGGTTACCGTGTTCCGGCCTTCTCGCATTCCATACACAGGTCTGTCGTCCGGTTGGTCCGATAGACCAGCCCGCAGCCGGGACAGGTCACCCGCCGCAGACTGGTCTTCTTCTGAGTACGCGGCTTGAGTTCCGGCGGCAGCGCCGCGAAGCCGTCACCGGCGCACGTGCACGTCTCCGGGCGGCCTTCGAAATCTTGTGGCTTCACAACAGCCTCTTGTAGGCCCACCTACAAACCCTGCGCGGCTCGAATCCAGTCCGCGATCTCATCCTTGCGCGGAATACGTCCCGACGACTTGACCTCCTCGTCGATCACCAACGCCGGCGTGCTCATGATGTCGTAGGCCATGATGGCGTCCATATCCTTCACCTTCGTGAACGTCGCCTCGACCCCTGTCTCCTCGGCCGCCTTACGCGCCAACTCCTCCAGCCTATGGCACTTAGGGCAACCCATACCCAAAATCTTGATCTCCATTAAAACACCTCCTCAATATGTTGAGACTTGCAGATGTGCTGATTTGCAGACTTGCCGACTTGCAAACTCACTACCTCACGAACCAACCGAAAATCAGCCCCGCAAGGGTGCTGAAGATCGTCACCAGGACCACGTAGACCGCCGTCTTCTGCTTGCCGATGACCGTGTTGGTGATCAGGATGGACTGCAGGCTCAACTCCGGATCGGCCAGCAAGTAGGCCAACAATGGTCCCCGGTGCATCCCCAACGACAGGAACGTCTGCGCGATGGGCACCTCGACCAGCGTGGGGAAGTACATGAAGACACCGAACAGCACACCGACCAGGTTGGCCCACACCGTGTTGCGCCCGGCGATGGCCTCGATCCAGGTCGCGGGGATGATGGCCCGCGCCATCCCGGCCAGGAAAACGCCCACCAACAACAGCGGAATAATCTGCTTGACGAAGCGCCACATCTCCCACAGCCATTCCTGGACCTCGTACGCCTCGAAGCGGCGGGCAGCCATCCACCAGATGGCCGCGATGAGGACGATCTCGGCGATCAGCTTGCCGGTGAGGCCCACGCTCAGGCCGTCAGCGACCGTACTCACCTTGAACGCGGCCACGATCAGCGTCAGACTGATCAATCCCAGGGCCACGTAAGTCCAGGTGTTGAATCCCTCGTCCACCTTGTTCAACCCCAGCCAGGCGGTGATGGCGATGAGGATCAGCAGGCCAATCAGAAACACGCCGTGGACGCTCACGCCCTCAATACCCAGGGCGGCATTCGGCGGCACGATGCCATCCAACCATGCCTGGAACCCGCTGGCCCAATTGCCGGGGAGTGTCAGCGTGGCGTAGCTGTTCGTCAGCAACCCCACCTGCAGCGTACCGGCGATCAGCACGGCCAGCAGCAGCACGAAGAAGACCCACGTCCGCACGGGCATCTGCGCATCCTGGGCAAAGGCACGGCCGCCGTTGGTGGCGTCGTTATGTGCCGCATCGTCTTTGCGGAAGAACCAGGCCATCAGCAGGCCAATGCCGATGCCGAATATGATCGAGAGGATGATGCGCGCTATGGCAATGTCCATCCCAATCTGCACGCCGGTGAAGGAAATCGCCAGGATGTTGACCGCCGGCCCCACGAACAGAAACGTGATGGCCGGTCCCAGTCCCGCGCCCTTCTTGTAGATGCTGGCGAAGAGGGGCATGATGGTGCACGAACACACCGCCAGCACGAAGCCACCCACCGCCGACATAGGGTAGGAGATCCACTTGGGAGCATCCCGGCCCAGATACCTGGTGATGGCCTCCTTGGGGATCAAGGCAGCGAGCGCACCGGCGATGAAGAAGGCCGGGAGCAGGCACAGCAACACGTGGGCCGCCAGGTAAGCAGCCAGGCTGCCCAGCCCCGTCTGTAACAGCACAGCAAGATATTCCAGAGTATTCAACTCACGCCCCCCTATCCAAGTATAGAGTATATGCACCTTGCTGCATATTTTCAGCCCTAAAGGAAGGCCGTGACGGACACGGCCCGTAGTAATATGCAACTCTATGCATATTATACTCAGAAATCCACTCCTGTCAATATGACGTTTGTCACCTAACCAACTGGCTACTGACGATTTTGTTCGTAAGTACTACCCCAGAGGTGAGCAACCGGCGGCGGTGGTAGCGGGCGAACGATCCACCCATTCCGAGCGCTTCCAACACCGCCTCGGGACGGGCCGTGGCCCCCTCGCGGGCGGCCAGTTGCATGCCCAACACAACGGTCCCCTCCCCCACCCGCTCCACCCAAAGGCGCTCGATCAGCGGGCGCAGATCGTACTGCCGTCCCCGCCGTTCTTGCGGCAGCTCCGCCGCCGCCAGGACACCCTCAATGCGCGCCTCGACCGCCTCGTCGGGGTCGCTCCATGCTTCAGTCATCTCAGGACGCCATTCGACCATGACGATATACTCCGCCGCCACGATCTCCGTCTGCAGCGCTGGTTCCTTCGCCCCCACCAGGGTCACCCGGCTGGCCGTCAGGCCATCGGGCAGCACTGGCACCAACGCTCTGAGGAACACCTCCATCGGCATCAGCTCTTCCAACCAGACATCCAACAGCTCGGCCTCGCCCGTGTGCCCCAGCGGCAAAGCCGCCGCCAGTTGTAGTTTGGGCCGCGGGTTGAAACCAGCGGAATAGGCCAGGGGTACCCCGCCCCGGCGCAAGGCCCGCTCCCAGGCCCGCGCCAGGTCCAGGTGGGAGGTATACTTGAAAGCATCCCCCTTGGTAAACGTCAGTCGCAGGCGCTGAAGGTCCATTTAGCCGTCCACCGATTCAGACGCGGACTGTGGTCCGCTTGGAGCACAAAACACAGAACGCACATCACAACGCGATCACAAACTCCCCATCCTTGTACAGCAGTTCGTCGTCCACCCAGATCTCGCCCCCGTCGCGCATGTCGCAGATCATATCCCAGTGAATCGCCGACTCGTTCGTGTTGCCGGTCTCCGGGTAACCCGCGCCCATCGCCATGTGGAAACTGCCGTTGATCTTCTCGTCGAACAAAATCTGCCGCGTGAACTGGGTGATACCCTTGTTGGTGCCGATGGCGAACTCCCCCACGTAGCGGGACCCCGCGTCGGTGTCGAGGGTCTGGAGCAGGAAAGCTTCGTTTTTCTCGGCGCTGGCCTTCACCACTTTGCCCCGCTCGAACCACAGGCGCACGCCGGTCACCTCCCGCCCCTGGTAAATGGACGGGTAGGAGAAATAGACGTGTCCCTCGACACTGTCCTCCACCGGCCCGGTGAAGACCTCCCCGCTGGGCATATTGTGGTGGCCATCGCTGTTGATGAAGCTGCGCTCCGCGATGCTCAGATACAGGTCAGTCTCCGGGCCGATGACGTGGACCCGTTGCTTGCCCTTGAGCCAATCCACAATCTTCTGCTGCCAGGCCGAGAAGCGTTTCCACGCCCCCACCGGGTCGTCGATGTCCGGCAGGCAAGCGCCATAGACGAAATCCTCGTACTCGTCCAGACTCATCTCGGCGTCTTGGGCAAAGGCGTTGGTCGGGAACAACGTGCTGACCCACCGCAGCGCGCCGGAAGCAGAGCGCTGCATGAAGGTCTTCATCAACACCTGACGGGCCCGGCTGTGCAGCACCATCCTGGCCGGGTCCACGCTGCTCAACGCCTTGGTGTTTTCCGCGCTCCTGATGGCGATGCGCGCGTCGTAGGTCTCCATGATCAACTTGACCGGCTCAGGCACGTGCTGCAACTGCTCGTTCGACGCGTAGCGGAAGAATAACTCCTCCTCGCCAGGCAGGCTGACCAGCATCAGGGGATGCCCGCCTGCCTGCAACACCTTGGCGTACACCGCCTTGAGCAACGGCTCGGCCAGGGTGGTGCCCTGCACCATCACCTTGTCACCCGGCTGCACGGCGGCCGAGTAGTTGACCAGTACGTCGGCCAGTTTATCAACTCGTGAATCTGTCATTGTATGTGTCTCCTTGTGTATAAACGATAGCTCCGCGGTATGCGCAGAGTGCCGCGTGGCACATGCTGCGTATCACGGGCTTCGTGTTGCGTGTTGCGTGTTGCGTGTTACGTGTCGGGCAGGTTCGGGGCAACGCCATTCTTCCGACCAATCGTCACCCCAGGTGCCCAGTACGCCGCAGCCGTGACACTGCTGCCGACAATCGACCAGCATCTCACCACGCTGGCTGCGTTGATATTCCGCCAGCAGGAATCGCTTGTGCACGCCCATGCTGACGACATCCCACGGGAAGACCTCGTCGGGCAGGCGCTGGCGATGGGCGTAGAAACTGGGATCAAGACCCACCTCCGTGAATGCACGCGTCCAGGACTCCTGGCTGCGCTGCTCGCTCCAGGCATCGAAGCGGGCCCCCAATTCCCAGGCCCGCTGGACCACCGCGCCCAGCCGCCGGTCGCCCCGCGCCAGGACGGACTCCAACACCGCCTCCTCGGGGTCCCCGTAGCTCAGCTTCAGTCCCCGCCCGCGCAGCTCACGCCGCAGGAGCGCCTGCTTCTCGCGAATAGAAGGGGCTGCCTCCAGTCCCACCCACTGAAAGGGCGTGTGTGGCTTGGGCACGAACGTGTTCACACTG
>Ga0180431_10006815_pt1 | contig 13485 bp, 12 predicted proteins | sample SS_ome_11_FD_132459 | JGI IMG/M metagenome (GOLD analysis project Ga0180431, IMG submission 132459) | Hypersaline lake sediment archaeal communities from the Salton Sea, California, USA - SS_1_MS_1 metaG | ecosystem: Environmental > Aquatic > Non-marine Saline and Alkaline > Hypersaline >... | reverse complement strand
TTTCCCTGCATACCATCATTAGCTTCCTCCAAAGCTTTAATGTGGTTGTTAATGATATTGATAACACTAAAATCAGATGTGTCGAAACCAACAAACTTATACCCATCACGAACCTCAAAGTAGAGTCTGGTCCTACCTCGAAATAAAGTCATCATGCTCTTTTTGTTTTTATCCGTTATTGTCTTATACGGATGAGTAACTGACCCAATAAATACTGTCCCATCTATGGGCGGTCTATCTATCTCTATCTGTCTGTATCCCATCATACACTCCCCTTCTACGACGTAACTACGCCACTTTTCTAAAAATAAAGATCATTCGAACCCAATGGTTCGTGCTTCTCACAAGTGCTATTGTCCCCAATAAGATCAAGGATTTACGGCTGTACATCGGGTACTTCATATCAAGCCAGACAAGCAGACCACCCGGTTGAAGAACCCTAGCAGCCTCTCTAACTGAATGTAGTCTTGAAATCGGCCTGGTTCCGTAGATTTCCGCATCCTTATCCGTATACGGAGGGTCAGCAAATATGAGATCGAAAACGTTATCCTTCAACGGTAATTCTTTTGTATTGGCTTTAACGTCAGCATCCTGAATAAGATCGATCCGAAGATAGTCCCCGGGAGGTAGACTCCCGGAGAAAAGGTGCAGGACTCTTGAGCCATTGAACATGGCCTGGTATCGTTTCATGACAGTAGGCGGATAAGCTCCATGGAACCTGCTCGTATTGGAATAGTTGTTTCCGGCCATAAATACCCCGTAGAGCCACCGCTCGGTGCATACCAGCGGTGGGTACTTCGGGAAAGCAGAATTGTAACTCTCTGCAATCTGCCGTATCATTCCCTGATTACTTATCATTGGATACATTGATGTCGACAAAAGCCAGTTTGCTCAATACTATTTTGGCCTCGTTGAAGGTATGGCCACGAGTCATAAGGGCATCAATAGACTCTGAAGTCAGCTTCATAAATCGCTTGACCTTTTGCTGGGCTTCAACATCACTGTATCCTTTTGTCTGAAGTGCCTCAGAAACCTTGTCTATCAATAGTTTGGTAGCCCGGCCCATTTTTTCAGTATCCAGACCAAGAAGATCCTCAATCTCAGTACGAAGTTCGACCCAGATCCAATCCTGCGTAAGCAACCACTGCAGATAAGCTGGATCATCAATGGCCACATCATCGACTGATCTACCCCTATATTTCCCAAACCCAATTTTCACTCATACCCCCAATCGAACCAGATATGTGGTTGATCACATTCCTATTGTCTCACAAATACTTCATTAGGTTTCAATACCTCATTCCCTCTATGGTTATGAATATGATCAATCCAGACATTAAACTAAGGTGGGGCATTAAGCCCCACCTTAACTAACTCCCTACTTTTTTGACTTCCCCTGGCCCTTCTCACCAGTACCAAGCTCGGCACCAACCATTCTGTTTCTGACAGACAAGAGACTATCAAAATTAGTCCCGCTGAGGAGACCGGACAGAACATCCATAACACTCTTCCCACCAAGGATAGCCAGAGGTGACATTGACTCAGAAATCTTACCAACAAACTCCTTGTCACCAAATGACTGGAGAGCTGCAACCATCTGTGGGGTTACTGCCTGGGCCTTTTCTTTAAGAGCTTCAGCTTCCTTCTGCAGAGTAGTCAATCGCATCTCCAGTTCCCGCTGGGCAAATTCAGCCTTCTGATCCATTTCAGCTTTCTGTTGACTGAGTTTTGACTCAAAATCTTTCCATTCTCGATCGATATCTAGTTGGGACAGGGCCAATGCATTGTTCTTTTTAGCCGTCTCCAGACCATACTTGGTATCCTCCTCAGTCCTTTGAAGTTCGAGGTTGTGAAGTAAGGTTGCAACCTTCTCAGCCTGCAGCTTCTGATTGATCTCTTCCAGCTTACACACGACCTCATAGTGCTTCAGGTGGGTTTCCATCTGGAGCCTTTCCTGGACAGAATGCTGACCAGCGTTTACGAGAGCTGCTGCAATCTGGCCATTCTTAATGTTGACGTCCAGGATTTCGACATCACTGATGCTCATATTATTCTCCGGGAACAGCTTCCCAGATCTGCCCGGTTCGTTTCCATTGCCTTCTGCCTTTGATTTTCCCAGGATGATGTCTCTGAGGGTATCAATGGCATTCGGGTAAAATTGCTCAATACCAATCTTCTTGACCTGGTTCCTGATAATTGACCGCATGTGTTCAGTAAGGAACTTTACATAGTCCTCAACATTGAACCATTTGGACTCATCATCAATGAAGTTGACTCGATAGGCAAGTTTGATATCAATCTTGCAGGGATCACTCGTCTCCACCTCAACAACATCAGACACACGGTTATTGAGAACACGGAGGTATGGGGTTTTTATCGTCTGGGCATCGGACTTTGGCATACCGGTAGACAGCTGAATAACGTCCAATACCGAATCATAAGGAAGCAATTCAGTAGCCGGACCCGCTACAACTTTCCGCCCGCCTGAAGTCGAGACAATCTGAACAGCATACCCATTCCACACATCGATCCTGACCACTCCTTCATACTTCTGATCCAGAATTATGGACCTTCCCGATGTCTGAAAATCTTCATCACGGTCAAACTGCTCACCCTCAAATCGTATAGAATCTCGTTTCTTTCTCTTCTTCGATGCTGACATTTTCGATGATGGAGCAAAGCCACGAGGACTTGCATAGGCCTCCTGCAAATAAGCACCTGGGTCATAGTTAATATTAGCGCTATAAAGAGCTTGAGTCCCAATTGGCCCACCCTTAGTACCTGAAGTCGGGGAATCCATTGAATCAAGTACTCCATCTTCAGGGACCTCAAGAGTTTCTTCCGGCGCAACATTGGAGAAATCTGCCACGTAGCTCTCCGTCTGACTGGCAGCCGACCTGGCCAGGGCCTTGTTATATTCCAAAGCCTCTGAATTTCCAGGGAACCAGGTTTCAACCTGTTTACCATCAAGGACTCGCCGAACAACAACCTCAACTCTGGGATCTGGAAGAAGCATCGCTGGTCCTTTGACTATCTTAATCTCACCAGTCAGTCTGTTCATAACATAACGACCGTTTCCGGCAGCTACCGCAACGGCAGTATGGACATAACCACCCTCACCATACCGGATAATTGCGTGCTCCTCTCGGGGGAAGTAAATCTTGGTATCTTCTCCGGTAATGAAAAGCTCTTCTCCCTCTTTGTAGGACCTGTCTCCCTCTGAGTAAGGAGCAATCACCTTGATGTGAATACCACTCAGCTCATTCAGCTCGATGGCCCGAAACTTGATGGATTTACCACTTCTGATAAACCGTTCTGTTGCTTTCGGGAAGATGACATCGGGGCCCCGCATGTATCGCTTGTTTCCATCCTCATCTTTCAGGATACAGTATTCAAGGCGTTCCAGGGTGCAGGCATTTCTGACATAATGTCCTTCATGATCCGGGACAACTTCCACGCCGCTTGGGGGAATATAGAAACTTACATCTGTACCCTTAATGACAAAGATCCTACCATTATTGAGTTCCTCGGGGTCAATCAGATACTCCGGTGCTCCCTCTTCTCCCTTAGCCGTCTTGATAACTGACTTGGCCCAATTGTCTCTGGCCACCTGATCATCATAGACCCTGATAAGCAGATACTGATTCGTTCTCAGATGATGCCCCTTTAAAACCTTGAACATCTGACCAGGCCACAGTGGGAACGCAGCCGGGCCAGGGATATTCACTTTCCGTCCGACATTAAGATCCTTGGTATCAGCTGCATCGTTCTTACCCTGACGAGGGTGCGTATTGTCCTTGGCGGGATTCTTCAGAATAATATACCATCCCTCGGGGGCAGTTGGGAACATCTTTATTGCATCGTTCACCGATGCCCGGTTGAAAGTTTTCTGATTTTCGTCAAAGACCACCGGCCTATCGGTATCAGTCAAACCAGCAGCATGCGGACCAACATAGGTCAAAATTGTTCCCTTTGTCTCATCCCAGATGTGTGCATAGGAATGAGGAGTCAAAATCAAGTCATTACCTCTTCTACCTTCGTTTGGCATATAGCTCTCCTTCTTCAATGGTTCTCTCTTACCCCAGCAAGTTCAGTTCGCATGGGATTGATATAGTGTGTATGTCCTTCAAGCTTATCAAAAACATAAGGTTCTCTGACCGGCAGGCCCTCAGCCTTTCTCCATTCCTCCCAGAGATTACTGAGGAAGATTTTGGTCATTTTCCTCATAGCTCGACGCTTGGCATGAAGAACTGTGATCTCCGGATGAAGATCTGTCTGTCTTTTAATCTCCTCCTGATAGACATTTTGATAGGTCATCGGCCCCTGCTTCCATTTGGTAGCCATCTGCTCAGCTATTTTGAATGCAAGCTTTTTTGCTTTGGTGTTGAAAAGATAGTGGTACCCCTTTGTGGGTCTCGGAGCCTTACCGTAAACCCGCTCAATAATTTCAAGGGGACTATTACATATGGGTGGTTTTGATCCTGGTGGGATTGGGCCGTCAGGTTCGAGCATGACAGGACACAGGACATTCTTGTCTGACGCCATTATCAACTTATGGGATGGATCACCCTTACACTTTGCAACAACATATTGGCTGGTCAGCCCGAAATATGCCCACAACGACGATACCGTAGGAAACCTTCCGATATCATAGATCTCTGTAATCAGAGAAGACCCAAGCCGAGTGGATATCCCCCCTATGTATTGTAAGAAGGCAATCCAGGCAGGGTGATCTACGAGGAATTTCCTTATCTGTCGCGCAACTGCGGCCTCTTCTTCAAGGGTTCTCCAATAGCCATCCTCTAAGGCATCAACAGCGAACTTGGATGGATCCGGACGTTTGCTTCTTTTCTTTCTGATTACCCAGGCTTCACGATCTTTGTCGTCTTCAAAACTTGCAGTAACTCTATTCTCACACGCAATCCTGACTTTCTGCAAGGCATACATGTGACGGTTCAAACACTTGATGATGTAATTCAGTTTGTTACTCATTTTGGGCCTCCTTCAATAATCCTGGTTTATTTTTTATCTTTTTTACCCCCTTTCGATTTTGGGACCTTCCAGTAAGGATTCTTACAGGAAGGGCATTGAATCGGGTTCTCAACTCTCGGGTGCCACTCCCAGCCACACCTAAAGCATGTACATCGTCTACGTTTCTTAATCTCCACTATTTTACTCCCTACTCTAAGATTATAAACTTCTACCCTAATTAATATAATCAAAAAACCCTAGTTGTCAATAGGGTCTTCCTGATTTTCTGCTTTTTTCTCCGATTTTTTCTCTTTAACAATCTCCATATCAACCTTATGTGACATATCCACCACCCCGGAACCGGTACTAACCTCGGTAGGTGATTTCTTAGAGAGATTCTCCTGAGCCAGCATAGTAAAAACCTGGCTATCCAAATCACCCCTCTTTGCAAGTTCTATCCTCTCATCCAAGGTCAGATTATCCGGGTTCTTTATAAGATATGCAGGCAGCCCAATATCAGTCATACGGATAGGTATCCTGTTCTCATCTTCATTCCATTTATGTACCTTCTCAATCTTATTTTTCATAGGCTCCCTGCCGCTCAGTACCTCATTAATCTTTACCTGGTACTCAGTAACTCGCTTATACCCCCTACGAAGACCGTCCTCATTTACAATATCCTTCTCACTCAGGATATTCAGGACAGCCTCCATCCTTGTAAATCCGTGATGAACAACACCCTTGAGATGTGCATGATGTTCTGTCAAAGCCTTGGCAATGGAATCCAGCTTCTGCTCCAAGAATACAACCCTTTTGCTGAGATCCTCCTGCGAGAGTTTTTCAACCTTTGGTGCCTGAACCGAAACCGTTGCTTTCTTTTCCGAATCATCCAAGACTTCTTTCTCAATCTCCTTTGCCTCGTTAGAAAGTTTCTTCTCAACAATATCCAGATTGTTCAAAATTTCTTCTTTCTTACTCATCGTTCAATCCCCTTTCGTTTATAGTTTCATTACTTACACCGACCTTCAACGGCCACTTATAGCTCAAAATCCTACCAGTAGAATAAGATGCAATACCCACCTTATCCGATTGATTTCCGCCCAGCAAGAATATTCTGCTGTCATCCGAAAATCCACAGAAAAAACCAACATGACCACTTTCGGAATTCAAAGATACTCTCCATAAGACAACAATGCAGCCCAATCTAGGCTCAACAATTTCTTTTCCCCACGACAGATAAGACCTGGCATTCGCTTTCCTTGTACTCTCAATACCGGTCTGCTCCAATACCCAGGACAAATAAGCTGCGCACCAGGGGATAGAATCATCCGGAGACATGCCAGTAACAGCCAGATATTTATCTATTTTTGGATTACTTTCCAAACCTGGTATTTCCTCAACCCCCAATTCTTTAAAGGCTACTTCCATCCATGGGGGAACTCTGAAGTATTTATAGGTGCCAATCATTCTGTCTTAATCCAGTAACAATTGAGGTTCATCTTTGTCTGTTTCCTTGAGAATACAGCCCGCACCTCTGCATAACCCGCAGACAAGAACGGCGCCGCCCAATGTTACTTGCCCCTTGCCAATACATTGAGGGCAAATTACGGCATCACGTCCTTTGTTCTCCGTGTCATTAAAGGATCTCTCTTCTGTTTTCATTCCCGTTCCTCCTCTTCAAGTAATTTCATTGCCCCAGCTACCATCTCTTTAAGAACAAAGGGGTGTGCAGTAAACTTAATCCGACCCTGCTGAGACTTCTGCCCCATATGGAAGCTGGCCGGCAGATATTCAAGCTCCATGGTTCCAAGATTTGCCAGACTTATGAAATCCCCCTCCACAAGAGTCTCCTTGGTCACTTCAACCATAGTGTGCAGAACTTTGGTGATAACCTTCGTAGGGACTTTAGATCTTTTGTTTATCTCTTGTATCAATTTGGTGTATCTCATAAACTATCATCCTCATCATCAGGATACTCAGTATCATTTCCGGGAAGAGGGTCATCATCCATATAGATACTCTCATCAACATCAACATTCCGATTTAAAGTATTCAAGACAGCCTCTGCCAACTCCGGGTTTTCAGTAATTCTCTCTACCATGTTTGCCAGCTCTAATGAATAGTCCTCTGGTGTCTCCTTCTCACCCGGGGGCTGTTGGGCTCCCTGAGGTTGTTGTTCACCTGGAGTCTGACCAGGTTGCTGTCCTGCCTGCTGTTGCATCATCATCGCGTAGGGATTGATATCACCGGGGGCTAAACCACCTGGAGCTCCCTCTTTTCCAGGAGGGGGGGCCTTGGTAAACTTTCTAGTCTCTGCAGACGAGAACCCTAAGACTTCTTTCAGGACATGTCTAAGCATTGCCTCTTTGTTTGCTCCAAAACGATCTACAATGTCACCCCATTGCGATGCCTGAGTAAGATTGGACGCCATAATCTCAGCCCGTTGCATCTCCTCATCGGTTGAGACAGGTGTCAAAAGGACTTTATACTTACCCCTGAACCTCGACTTATCCACTCCAAGCAAAGCCAGATGAACATCAAATATTCTATGGAACCCGCGAACAATCGAGTTCTGAAGTCTCTTGATTGTTCTTGCGTATCGCAGATCCTGTAAAGTCAACGTTCTCGCATTATTGGGTGTCGTTCCATATGCACCTCCCTCAAACATGAAACCAAAATAAGCCGGCGGGATCCGGAGAGCTGAGAACAGTCGTATAAACATGAGGTTGATATCAGCCATCTCTTTTACATCAACCAGGCCGGGTAATTCCTCTACCCTGGACGTCGATCGCTGGCCAAAAAGCGGCCAGAATAGATCCTCGCTGGGGGACCTCGGATCATGAATGCTTCTGTATTCACCAGTAATTGGATTTATCCAGGTATTCTTTTTTAATTTTTGCCTCCAGAACCTTACAGTGTCCCAAGCTTCCTCATTCGGAGTCCCCTCGCCAACATCAATATAATAAATCCTTCTGGACGGAGCCCTGGACAGACGAGTTATGGCAATAACCTCAGTCAAGAGATCAAGGATCTTCCAGATTGGCCTGGCATTCTCAATCATGGAGTCACCGTACATGGAGTTACGGCGACTACCAAGCATCCTGAAATGAGCAAAGTCCCACGGGGCTCTTCTGGACAAAGATTTGGCCTCGGCAACTTTTTTATCTAATTCCTTTTTCTTTACTGCCTCTTTAACCGATTTCACATACCACGGGTCAGCATCGTGAAAACCCATCAGTCTGGAATACCTATCTTCAACACGCTCAATGTATTTCGGATCAGCAAACCGGATCTGAATAATGCCTCGAGTACCTTCTCCTATGATAGGTGTCCCATCCGGGTTTCTGGCAAAAATCAGCCTTTCAAAGTTGTCCCCATATTTTGCAAGGTTCCTTCCTACGGCCCATAGTATATCATAGACATCGAGCTTATTAATAAGGCCCACAAGCTCCTTCTTTATTGTGTAGTCTGAAGACTCGATGTCGATATTGACTTTCTTCTTCCAATCAATTGCCGTAGCATCGTCCGCATAGGTGCTTAGAGCACCAGACACTTCAATGGACTTATCATCCATCTCAATATAGTCCTTATACATCTTTTTTCGTTCATAGGATACAGAGACTGAATCCCGCAGCCACTTCTGCCATTCTTCAAGCGTTCTCCAGGGATGAGTCAAATCATCAAGTTCCCTGCGGCGCTGATACCTGGCTGATGAGCTCCGCTGACGGATCGCAGCCTCCTCTGGATCATACTTCGAAAAAAGGCGCAATAAGGGCATTAACCTATCATATTTTGCCATGTTTTCCCTTTCCTTGGGTTAAATAAGGGGATTTCCTGTATCATTTACATCTATGATCCTTCTGTACTTCCTCCCCTTAGATGTTGTCTTTGCATAGTCATCCAGAAGCCTCGAATTAAGATCCATAACTTTGGCATCCTTCTTCAGCCTGCTGGATCTCAAATGAGGCATGCGCTGATCCGGAACCAAGACTTCATGCATCGGAAACTCAGAGCAATGGAATGCCACAGCAGCAGCTGCGTCAGTAACATCTTTCTTTCTGCCCTTAAAGTGATCAACTTTGCCTTTCTTGCCTCGTCGGTCATGATACAAGTATTCTATCTCAAGGAAAGGTTCATAGAAATAGAAGGACGTTCTTCGCTCCAAGATAGCCTGCCGTAACTCAATGTAGGCAATATCATCCCGATCTACTGAGGTTATGACAGCATCGAACTTCCGCTTGTAGAGATTCTGTCTCATATGGCGAGATTGAAAACCGTCTGATGATACCCTCCTTATATTGAAATGGAGAGTATCTCTCAAATAAATAACAAATTTCTCAATCTTCTCAAAGTCGATTTCCCCAGTGCCCTTCTGAGGGGCAGCGATCTCCAGAAAAAAATCGTAATAAATGAACCATCTTGGAAGCATCTTTTGAATTAGCCTACCCGTGGCAGGATCCTCTACTGACGTTCTCACAGTCTTGACAGTATGAGGAAATCCCATAACTACCGCTCCTGAATCCTTTGTCAAACCTAAATCCAGCCCAATAATCCTGGGTTTCTCTGGACAAAAGAGGGGCTTCAATCCTGACGCTCCTGCGTCTCTTACGAGCTTGTCGAGAATTAAATACTCCTCAATCGTATCCGGCGTGTTAATGTTTAGACAAACTGATCCAACAGTGAAGGGGTGAGACCTGGTAAAGTCAGTACAGTCAGTGATTCTTTCCTTTACCGATATCAATGGTGACGAGGGATAAGTGGCTGCGCCAATCACATCCCGAACAAAGCCATCTGGATCAAGCTCCGCATCTTCCTTCAACTCTACTGGTATATCCTCAACTACTTTTACTCCATCCTCTACTTCTTCGCCATCTCTCAAAACTCTCGACGTCATCTGATGAGATCTATCCCCTATTACCATTCTGAACGTCCTACCAGAGGGAAAGAATCGCATCTTAGGTTTTACCTGATATAAAGCAAAGTCCGAGATATGCACATACTGCTTATTCGACTGCTTCTCAATATGCTTCTCCAGAAAGTCTGTTATTGTCTTTCTGGATGAGATCAAGACCAATATACCCGGATCGTACCCAACAAAACGAGAAACGATACGAGTATGAATGTTCCGGTAAAGCTCAAAAGCCTGACTCTTTTCCTCATAAGATATGACATACTTGGAGTCCCTGAAATTCATTTCATCAAGAGTACAGCTATAGACATTCAAACTGAGTGCATGTGTCGCATTTGAACCAGATACCAAAATTATATCATTCGGGAAGTCAATCTCCTTTTCTACTCCCCCCGACCCATATACTGTCTTTAACGGAAAATTGTCTCTAAAGAATGGTGAAGAGTTTAAGATACTTTTGAAGTCTTTATATAAAGTAAGATCGGTTTTTGCCAGAGTAAGATTGAATACGCTGAATACAATAGAAGTTCCCTGGGCCAAGCCAATGTACTGCTGGGGGTTCTTCAAACAGGACAGGAAACAGAGTTTGTATGCTTGAGCAAAATTGCTTACCCAGCTTTTTCCCTGACCTATGGACCCCGTATTGCCCGAGAAGACTCCTGATTTTTTTATCTCATCTGTAACAATAGCAAAGTTTCCCCATTTAGGTATATTCAAACAATAGACATTCTCAACATTGTCTTTTTGAATAGAAACTACTCTATGATTTTTGTAATTGGCCCTAAGGTCGCAGATATCAAGATTTTCATTGCCAAGTATTCTAGAAAGTCTCTTGTGATCTATATTGAGATTTCTACATACTCCTGCTGTAGTTCCAACTTTTTCATATTCTTCATAAATATCATTAACTGATACATCTGTCTTTAATAGTTTACTGTATCTTATCTCTTTTTTCCCTTTTAACTTAGTCTTGTGGAGATTATATTCTTGCTTGAGGTCTCTCATAGTCATATCCGCATCATGTAATACCCTTACCATTCGATTTCGAGACATCCTAAGAGACTTTCTAGTTTTTTGTAAATCCCCCAGCCTAAAATACTCTCTTCTTATATCCTCCAAGGTTATGCTGTTATCTATCAACAACTTTCCCCACTGATTCCCTTTACTCCTCTCAGCACAACGTATAGATGCCTGTTTACGTTGATCAGGATCTGCCCATCTTATTGTGGTGGCTTTTTTCAGCCTGCGTCTACGTTCTTCAATTGATACTTTTGCCTTGGATAAATTCCGGATGGATAATTTTCTACCTCTTTCAGTTTTGAGAAAACGAACCTTGGCTCTCTGAAAATTAGAGTTGGGATCCTTAGCTCTTTTTCTAGCAGATTCTATTATCTTTTCCAGATGCTCGGGTGTCTTCTTTACTGTATGTAACTTTCTGTGCTCCGCCCATCCCATCCATTCTAAATTGGATGGATCGTTATTCTTCCTATTTAAGTCTTTATGGTGCAGAACTGCTCTATCTTCATTTATGACTAAAGGACACTCTCCTCCTGCTATCATCTTACCTACTACTCTGTGGGTATAAGCATACTTTTGGGGTCCAGGAAGATAAACTTGCTCATACCCATCCAATCTCTGCCTATCCATTGCTTTCTCCGTAGTATGAAAGGGCATCAGTCTGTCCCCAATCTTCATGTCCCTAATCATACATTTTGTTCCATTACGTAGAACCATCTCATGCGAAGCATTTGCCCTGAAAGAAGTGCCATTGTCAAGAGTCACTTTATAGAGCTGATCCTCTGCGAATTTAACAACCGATTCACACTCCCCCGGAACTACCTCACCCGAGGGTGATACGGAATATACCCAAAATGGCTCTTCTTTCTTTAACCAGGATGCATATAAGTCTTTTAATTTCCATACTTCACCATTAAGGAGGGGAATTAAAGTATCTCCGGAAAGGCATAAAATCCACTCTTTTATTCTATTCACAGGATCGAGTACAAAAAGTAATTCATCCACCCACCTCGGGTATATATCCTTGGCGCGCTCCCCCATGAAATACGGATCTGTCAAAAATTCTTCGGGAGTAGGCGGAGTGTATTTGAAGTCAGGCTCCTTAAGCTGCAGGTGGGTGGATGAATGGCCACCATCCAGATATTCCTGAAGACACTGTAACACAGTTTCCTGCTCTTCCATAGAGAGATTATCAAAATCATTGTAGAGACCATCATCCTTCATCAGCAGTATGCACTGTCTGAGGAGATCCTCATCAATCTTCACTTTTGTCATTATCCTGAATCTCTTTGGCCTTTGCAATAAATATATCAACAATCCGACTGACGTCCTGTCTTGACTTTGCCTCTCTCATCTCCTGCTCCCGGGAAATATTAACAACATTGGTTGGCATGTTAATGTTGTATGTATCACCGCTGCGTAACTTTGTTTCCACCTTGGCAAGCTCGGTAAGTTCCTGAGCAGTCTCTCGCATCTGGTCATCAAATTCCTTGAAAGCTGCAATGAGGTCTTTGTCATTCATGAAAGGGAGTCTGAACTTTACTAATTCCTTGGCATCGGATCTATCATTAAACAGATCTGCCCAATTCTCAATTCGCTTCTTCGTCATAAACGCAAGTGCCAGGTTTATCTTTACCTTGAAATCATCAAGGCTCCTCATGAATACCGTTCTTGCAATCTTCATGACCTCATCTTCATTGAAAAGATCCCGAAGAAAGCCCACATCAGTCGTGTCTTGATCTTGGCTATTCTCTTCCATTGTCTGTCTCTTCCGACTCTTCATTAGGGATAAAAATATCATCCAAGGTGAGCCCCTCAAGGGCCCCAACGGTACTTCTCATATCTTTGTAGATAGAGAGAACCGACTGCACGCTTATACCGTATCTGTCCGCAATGTCTTTCATCTTCAGATCAAACTTTTCCCGATTATTCATCTCCAGATATATCTGAACCTCCATGACGGTCCGCATGAAGTCCTCCTGGCTTGGAACAGTAAAGGTACAACCCCCAAAGACATCAATGAACTTAAGAAGACCATCTCGGCCAAAAACTGAATAGATCTCTGGAAGGAGGGTATACTTATGACTCATCATAAGTGCGATTTCCAAAGCATTTCGAAATGACTTATGGTTTGCAGCTACCTTAGTATTGACTATTCTGATTCCTGTCATAATTCAGTTCTCGATCATAATCTCTCAAGGATATCAACATATTCGTATTGTTATCGAGGTCCAAGTCTATCCCCTTTCTCAATTTGTAGAGCTCTACTCTTGATCTGGCTGCTACAAAATCCACCAGGAATTTGTGTTGTTCCTCGGGTATATTATACCTCGTTTTGAGCACATTCGATATAACCTGCTTTCTCATCAGGAATCTGTTGAGTATATATCGGCAGGCACGGTATTCGTCTCCAACAAATCTCACTCTTCTCAGGACACTCTTACGAATAATATCCGGAAGTTGCTTTACAAAGAGATGATTAATAATGTCCCTGTCTGAAGTATACTTGGAAGCAAAAGGGAGATCAGTAGTGAGAGCATATTTATGAGTCCGCATTCGTGTAGGAAGATTTTTCTTATAGCTGGTAT